>JAEEGL016834527.1_pt1 | contig 23518 bp, 12 predicted proteins | sample 9134231 | NCBI WGS metagenome assembly JAEEGL01 (sample SAMN16246548, study PRJNA631951) | gut metagenome | biome: gut microbiome; feature: rumen; material: fiber-attached | host: Bos | place: Iran: Karaj | collected 2018-10
GACGTGGCCGGCGACCGCGGAGAATGGGACACGGACTTCTCCGGCGGCGGAGACATCTATGTCGGACGTTTCGACGGTCGCATCCACTTGTACGGCGCCGAACGTGGCGTCTGGCGCATCGACCAGAACGCCCTCTATTATCAAGGCTGGAACAAAACTTTCCAGAACACCGTTCCGGGCTCCTGCGCCACCATCGAGTACCTGGACACGGACGGCAACGGATTCCTCGACACCATCCGCTACGACCTGGACGGAGACCGGGAATACGAATGCACGGTCTCGCTCGCCGCACTCGGCCTCGACGACCGCTGCGAGGTGCTGGACGTCTCCGGGATGAAATACAAAGACTACACGAAGCTCTTCAGGAAAGTGGCCGGCGGCATGTGGAAGCGCGCCTGCGAGGCCCGCAAAGTGGCCCGGGCCTACGGCATCCCGACCCTCTGGTATGCCAAACTGCTCACCCCGAAGACCTTGCGGGAGCGGTATCATTACGGCTGGTGGTTCCAGTTCTATATCTACAAGGATCTGGAGGACCGGTTCATCCGCCAGGGCGACACCGCCTCGTTGGAACGCCTGACCCGCGCCTACTGCCTCGGTGACTGGAAACAACTCTTGTAACATGAAAAAGCTTCTCCTCGCCCTGCTGCTCTGTCTCGGCATTCCGGCCAGCCTGCAGGCCGGGCGTCCCTGGCGCTATCTCCACAACAACGACGGGACAGACTTGCTGTCCAACATCTGGCACGGCCGGCGGCCGATCTCAGTAGCGGATGTCAACGAATGTGTAGATCTGATCGCCGGTACCGGCGTGACCACCTACCTGATGTGTACCGGTAGTGATTTCGCCTATTACCGGAGCCGCTATGCCCGCGTTTTCGGCGATGATGACGGAGGACGGCTGGACAGCCGCGGAGACAGTTTGTTCCTCCTTTATTACCGCAACCACCTGCTGCTGGAGCAGGAAGGAACCGATATCGTGCGCGCGGCCTTGAGCCGGGCCCGGGCGCAGGGAATGGAGACGATGATCACCTACCGGATGAATGACTTGCATTTCAACGCCCCCGGCTACCGGGGCACCGTATATGCCTCGAAATTCTGGAACGAGCATCCCGAATTCTGGCTCGGCGACCGGACGCAGGGCTGGAACAGCGTCGGTGCCCTGGACTTTTCCAGGCAGGAGGTGAGAGACCGGAAATACGCCATGCTCTCCGAGCAGATGGACCTGTACGGAGACCTCATCGACGGATTGGAACTGGACTTCATGCGGATGATCGTGTATTTCCAGACAGGGGAAGGCGCGCAGAACGCTCCCCTGCTGACCGACCTGGTGTGCCGGATCCGGCAGCGGACGGACTCATTGGGCGCTGCTCAAGGCCGGAAGATCCTGCTGGCGGCCCGGGTTCCCGTCAATTATGACGATGCGTGTTTCAAAGGCCTGGATGTGAAGACCTGGGTTGAAGAAGGCCTGGTGGATTTCCTGACCCTCGGCGTCCACTGGTGCGGCGATCCGGCCATCGACGTGTCTGCGTTCCGAGCCCGCCTGGGAAAGACCGGGCAACAGATTCCGATCTATGCGACCGTCGATGACGGAGGTTTTGCGCCCCGCGAAATCTTTTCCCACGGTACGCTACGCGGCGCGGCGGAATACGCCCTCGCCCACGGCGCCGACGGCATCTATCTGTTCAATTATTTCCTGGCCGAATACCTGCAGGGCGGACGTCGGGTCCATGCTGTGCCGGGCACGGAATGCTGCCGGACCCGCAGCCGAGAACTGCTCCGGGAGCTCGGTTCGCTGAAAACCCTGCGCCGGCGCAACAAGATCCTCTCCTGGTGCAGTTCCGCGCCCGAATACGGCATCCACTCCGTGACGCCGCTCCCGCTGACCCTGCCCGGAGAAGCCCCCCTGCCCATGGGACGCCGCCTGCGCGGCAAGGACCGGCCGCAGGAAGCCGTCCTGCTGGTCCGTCTTGTCGGAGATCCCGACGACTGGACTTTCCGGCTGGGCGGTGAAACGTTGCAAAGCCTGGGAGAGGAAACGGTGCGGCGCTACGGCCGCAACGCACCGCTGGGCCCCGGAGAGCGGGCGTGCGCTTTCTCGGTGCCCGTCAAACTGTTATCCCGGCATCCGGAGGCCCGACTTACGGTCTCCGGTCCCGGAACGGGTGCGGCGACGGGACAGCTCACCCGTCTCGAGTTGGTCTTACATTACGGGGAATCGGCCGGGTACGGTTATTTCTGATCGCCGAAAAGCTGCAGCATTTCGCTGCCGGCCAGCAAGAAGGCGCCGGCTCCATAGGGTGCGCTGGAATCCGCTTTCGCGTTCTTCGGTGAGTCTCCGATCGCCTGGACATAGCCCAGCATACCATCCTCCCGGACACCCTCCACCAGGGCTGCCCAGCCTTTCTTGACGGCTTTCTCATAAGGACGCCGGGGCAGCAAGCCGTTCCGGACGCCCCAGGCAAGGCCGTACAGCAGGAAACCGGATGCGCTGTTCTCGGGCATCGGATATGCGTCGGGGTTCAGCATGGAGGCATGCCAATGCCCTTGCGGATCCTGACAGGAGAGGACGGCGGGAGCCATTTCACGGAAAAGATCCTCATAGTAGGCGCGTCCGGGATCGTCGGCCGGCAGATTCTGCAGGATCAGGGCCAGCCCGGCCAGGACCCAGCCTTCGCCCCGCCCCCAGAACTGCTTCGCGCCGTTGGACTCGACGCGCCGGATCCGATAGCTGTCGCGATAAAACAGATGGGCGTCCCGGTCATACAGAGAGTCAACGCAGCAACGATACTCTGCATTCAGATAGTCTGCATAAACCTTCTCGCCGGTGAGACGGTAGAGCGCCGCATAGACCGGAGGAGCCATGAAGAGTGCGTCGCACCAGGACCAGCGGGTGTCTTTCCCGACCGGATCCCGCTTGCTGAGCGGTGCATCCGACGGATGAGATGCCACGAAGAAAGCGCGCTCCATCACATTCTGGCGCAGGGACGGGTCTCCGTCATGCTCCGACATCGCGATCATCATCTGGGCCGCGCAGATGTCATCCGCATGGTAACTCCTGTTCAGCAGGCGCCACTTGCAGATCTTTCCCTGATCGCGGAGATACTGGAACATCGGCTCGTTGTCCGTCACCCGGGCCCAGGCATAGAGGCCGGCATAAAAAGCGCCGTTGGTCCACGCCATGGACTGGAAAGGCAGTTTTTGCGAGGTCTGCCATGCGGCGACCGTATCGCACACGATACGGATGTCGGCGCCGGCCGCCTTGCCCGAGAAAGGGCCGGCGGCTCGCAGACCGCTCCCGGAAGCGACGGAGAGAAGAAGCACGATCAGTAGGGAGAGAGTCCGTTTCATGGCGCTGGTTTTTGCTTCTACAATAATAATAAAACAAATCGGACCTTTTCCATGGGACCCGGCCGTTTGATAGAATTGTTGTATCTATTCCGGAATCGTTGTATAAAAATAGTTTCGAGTTCGTTACATTTGTATCAGTCAACCAACGCTCGATGAAACCCGCCCGCTCACTTCTCCTGACGAAGCCGTTGCTGGCCTGCCAGCTGCTTTTCTATCTGCTGCTTTCCTGGCCGGCCGAGGGGAAAGTGGACCCGTCACTCATCTATTTCAACCGCTACACCATCGAGGAGGGATTACCCACGGACCATGTCCGCGGCCTGCTCAAGGACCCGAAAGGATACCTGTGGATCGCGACATCCGACGGGCTGTGCCGCTTCGACGGCTTTTCCTTCCAGGTGTTCGGACGGCAGGATCTCAAACAGGACTCCGAATACATCCGTTCCATCCATTGCGACGCGGCGGGCCACATCTGGGTCAGCGTGCCGGACGGGTTGAGTGTGTACGATCCTTCCCGGGGAACCTTTTCGGAGGCCGGGACCTTGTTGGGAAAAGAGGTCTCCATGCCGCTGACGGCCTTCCACGCCGATGCGGAGGGACATGTCTGGCTCGGGCTTCAAAACCACGGCATCCTCGAGGTATCGACGGATGACTGGCATACCCGGGAACTGTTTTTCCGGGACAGCGTGCAATCCTTCTCCCCCAACCTGTCCGCCCTCTCCGTCTCGCGCAGGGAGAACCGGTGCCTGCTGGGTCTGGCGCATCAAGGATTATGGGTGTCAGACACCACATATACCGGCCTGACCCCTTTCCAGACGCAGGATGGGGATATCCCCTTCAAAGATGCCTTTGTCAAAGTCATCCTTCCGGCCGGGCCGGGCAGTTATTACATCTGCACCGGCGCCCGGCAGTTGTCCCGGATCAACGTGACGGACAAGACTTGCATGCGGCTGGATGTGGATCTGGGCGGCGGAGTCAAGATCGGCGACCTCTCTTTCGTAGGTCCGGAGACCCTGGCCATCCTGACCAATGCGGGCGTTTTCTTCTATGGGACCTCGGACGGGAGCCTGGTCCGGATGACCCATGTGCCATCAGAGCCCAATTCCCTTCCCGGGAACACGGCCTTGCAACTGGCCGGCAACTTGAAAGACGGACTGGCGCTGGCCATGGACGACGACGGTCTTGCCATCCAGCAGCGCAACCCGCTTGCCGTCCGCAGGATCATGTCCGCAACGCCTGCATCCGGCAAGGAGATTTCTCTTTCCGGCAGCCATGTATGCAGTTTTGCAGAAGACGGGAACGGCACGATCTGGGTCGCCACCCGGCAGAAAGGGCTGTTCACCTATGACCCGGAAGAAGACCGGTTGACCCCGTATGAGGGAAAAGAACCGGTCCCTGAACTGCTCATCACCTTGTTCGCCCAGGATAAAGAACTATGGGTCAGCACGATGCAGGGGCTCTATCTCATCCAGGTCGAGACCGGAAAAGTGGAACGTTTCCGGCAGTATTCGCCGTCGGTCATTGCGTCAGGGCCGGATGGCCGGCTGCTGCTGGGGAGCGACACCGGCCTGATCAGTTATGATCCCCAGACCCGGCGTTTCCGCCACGCGTCGCTGCCCCGGATCCGGGACATCAGCGACATCCTGAAAGACAGCCGGGGGCAAATGTGGTATGCTTCCCGTTCCGAGGGCCTGTGGCGGCAGACCGGAGAGGGTGCGGAAAGAATCGAAATCAAGACCCCGGACGGGCGGGAGTGCCGATGGATCCTCTCCCTGACCGAAGATGCCGGCGGTGACATCTGGGCCGCCGTGCTCGGAGAAGGGATGGCCCGCATCCGGACAGACGGGACTCAGGAGTTCCATGAGCAAGTGGCCGGACTCCCCGGCAATCTGGTCCTGAACGCCGTGAAAGACGGACAAGGGAAGATCTGGATCACGACCGGCAACGGCCTGGTCAAGATGCGCACCGACCAGGCGGCCGTCCGGTTCTCCCTGCAAGACGGACTGATGGACAACCGGTTCTCCCCCTACGCCGCGATCTGCAGCCATGACGGACGACTGTTTTTCGGGACGCGCGACGGACTGATGGTCATCCGGCCGGAAACGGGGCAGACGGATGAAGTTCCGGCTCACCTCGAGATCTGTGAACTGTATGTCGGGGGAACGAGAATGTCCCCGGATGTGCCGGGGTCACCCCTCGGGACGGCCATGTCGCAGACAAAGCGGCTGACCCTCCGGAACGGTCAGAACTCTTTCTCCCTGCGGATTGCGATGACAGGGCCGTCCACCTATCCTTCCGGAGAAGTCCGTTACATGCTGGAAGATTATGACCCGGACTGGAAGATCCTCCGCTCGGACAATCCGGTCAGTTACGCCAAAGTGCCGGCCGGACGATATGTATTCCGGGCCAAGGCCAGTTCCATCCAGGGAGACTGGGAAGTCGGGACGGATCCGGTGACCCTCATCGTCCGCCCGCCCTTCTACCTGTCTGCCCTGGCCTGGGTGCTGTACGCAGCGCTGCTCTCCGGCTTGCTCGCCTGGTTCGTCCGCCAGTCCCGGAAACGGGAACAGATCCGGATGCAAGAGCAGGAACTGAAGATGAAGATGGATCTGAACGACGAGAAAGTCCGGTTCTTCACGACGGTGGCCCACGAAATCAAGACCCCGCTCACGCTGATCCGCACCCCGCTCGAGCATGTCCTTGCCCATGGGGAAATCACAGACGAAGCCGCGGAAGACCTGAGAATCATTGAGAAAAACGCCGGCTACCTGGGCCGGCTGATCAACGAACTGCTGGATTTCTCCCGCTTCGGCAACAAGAATTATTCGCTTTCCTGCACCCGGCTGGACCTGGGAGAGGAAGTACAGTTCATCGGTTTGTCCTACGACGCCGAATTCGCGGCCCGGCGGATCCGCTACACCCTGGACCGGCCGGAACGGCCGCTCTGGATCCAGGCGGACCGTTCCGCCTTGGCCAAGATCCTGAACAACCTGTTCCTGAACGCGCTCAAATATGCTGAATCGTTCCTGGAAGTGCGTGTGACACAGGACGGGGACAAGGCGCGCGTCCTGTTCACCAATGACGGTCCCGTCGTGCCCGCCGGCCGGCGGACGGAAATCTTCGAGCCTTTCGTCCAGGCCGGCTCCGAGACCCGTTCCCGCAACGGGTTCGGCATCGGCCTGTCCGTCGCGTCTTCCCTGGCCCGCCTCCACGGCGGTTCCCTGGAAATGGATGACGACCCGGACTGCAACCGCTTCATCCTAAGCCTCCCGGCCTGCCCGGCAGAAGAGGCGGTGATAGAAGTGAAGGACGAAACGGACGCACTTGAACCGGCGGACGGTCCCGCTGATGCCGGGACCGTCGTCCTGCTGGTGGAAGACGACCCGGGCCTGCGGGAATGGCTGCGCGGCAAACTCTCGGCCGACTACCTGGTCCTGACCGCCGGCGACGGGGAAGAAGCCCTGTCCGTAATCACCGGCGCAGAGCGGGTGGATGTCGTCGTGACCGATATCGTAATGCCGCGGATGGATGGCCTGTCACTTTGCCGGAAGCTCCGGGACGACTTCGACACCTCCCACATGATCGTGATCATCCTGTCGGCGAATCTGGATGAATCACGCCGGATCACCAGCATGGAGAACGGGGCGGACATGGTGGTCGAGAAACCCTTCTCCCTGGACTTCCTGGTCTCCTGCATCGACAATCTCGTCCATGGCCGCAAAGCCCTGCTGGAGCACCTGATGGGAGAAACAGGACCCGGCACCGTATCCCCGGCGCCCCATTCTCCCCTGTCTGACCGGGATACGCAATTCCTGGAAAAGATGAACCGCCTGCTGCTGGATAACCTCTCCAACCCCGACTATTCCATCAGCCAGCTGGCCGCCGAGCTCGGCATCAGCACTTCCCACCTATCCCGCAAGATCAAGAACATGACGCGGCTCTCGTTCGTCGGTTATGTCCGGGAGATGCGTCTCACCCGTTCCGAGGCGCTGCTCCGGAGCGGAGAACTCCGGGTTGCGGAGATTGCCTACGGCGTCGGATTCCAGACGCCTTCCTACTTTATCAAGCGATTCAAGGAAAAATACGGCAAGACGCCCAAGGAATACCTGGCGGACCTGCCGGCAACAAGTGAAGAACAATAAAAACCTACAGATATGACTCTTGAAAGATTCTGGCCCCTCGGGTGTCTCGCACTCATCGGAGTCCTCCTCGCTTCCGGCTCCTGCCAGGAGACGAAGGAAGAGGAGGAAAAGGTCGAAATCTCGGTCACCGGGATCCCTGATGAAGGAATCCATTTCACAGCGATCCCTAACGACGGACTCACCATCCAGGTCTCGTCCACCGTCAAATGGACCCTCAAGAAAACGGACCTCGACTGGTGCACGGTCACGCCGATGAATAACCTCTCCGGACAAACGGAAGTGACCCTCACGGCCGTTCCCAACGATACGGAACGCGCCCGGGAAGGACAGATCGCGCTGACAGCCGGCGACTGGGTGGCCCGTAAGTTCCGCGTAATCCAGGATGCGGGCAGTACGGATCCCTTCGTCATTTCCGGCCCCGAAGACGGCAAGATGTTGCTCTCCGCAGACGCGGAGGCCACCGCGTCCTTCATCGCTTATGGAGGGACCGACTGGACGGCGGCCCTCGAGGACCTGGACTGGTGCAAGGTGACCCCGCTCGAAGGGGGACGCAAGCAATACGTGACCCTGACTCTCGACCCCGAGAAGAACTGGGAAGAAGCTGAGCGCAGCGGCCGGATCATCTTCAGCCACGACGGGAAGGAATACGGCCGGGTGGAGGTCCTCCAAGGCGGATTCGTCGCCAAGATTTCCGCCACGCCGGAAGAACTGGCCGCCACGGCGCGCGGCCAGATGGAGTCCAACCGGGTCACGGTCACGGCCAACGCCGCATGGACGGCTTCCGCCTCGGAGGAATGGGTCCACATGGAGCCTGCCTCCGGCGAAGACGGGACGACGGAGGTGACCGTCACGGTGGATGAGCAGGAAGGATACGAGGACCGCACGGCGGAATTGGTTTTCAAGAACAAGTCGGCCGAAGCCGTCGTCACGGTCCGCCAGGCCGCCCGCATCGAAGACAAGCTGACGGTGGATCTGGAGACGCTCAGCTTCCCCGCCCGAGATGCCGCCCCGTTCTCCGTCCAGATTGCGTCCAATACAATCTGGACCGTCAGCGTGGATGCCGGCTGGCTGGATGTGAGCCCGCTCAGCGGCAACGGGGACGGCGCCCTCTCCGTCAGCGCTTCGGATAACATGGACCAGGCGCGCACGGCGCTCGTCACGGTGCAGGCCGGAACCGTCACGCGGACCATCAGCGTCTCCCAGGAATCCGGCTTCGACCCCGCCCTCTTCATCGACCTGATGAACGAAAGCCTGCAATGGACGACGCAGACAGCCAGTCCGGAGCCGGAACCCACGCCTTGGGACAACCTGCACCGGATCTATCCCAACACCCACGCAGACCTGGCCTGGGCCGAATGGACCTGGAACAACGGTCCGGAACCGGTCGACTATCCGGACGGCTATCCTGTCCTGGATGTGTACAACCGCCGCGTGCGTGTCAACCGGGCCTTGTTCGACAACGATGCCCTGGTCTTCACGGTACCGGTGGCCGTCGTGCCGGCTTCCAGTACCCTGGTCTTCACCTTCGCCATACGTGGCGGCAGCCGCATGCCCGCTTACTGGACGGTCGAAGCCTGCCTGGACGGCAGCAACTGGGTGGAAATGACCGTCATCGGAAACAAGGAAGGCAGCACCGGAGTCAGCTACACGGGACGTGACGGAGTGGACTATATCGCTCCGATCTTTATTACCAAGAAGGACTCCGAACATGAGTTCCAAGCGACCCTGGCCCTTGACCGGACCCTTGCCGGGCAGGTGATCCAATTCCGCCTCCGCATCCTGATCGCCCGAGGCATCAGCGGCAGCCTGGTTAACAAACCGGAGAACAACAGCAACGTCACGATGGCCCTACCACGGTTTAGCTACGGCGGCGTTGCTTATCCCGGGCCGAACATATCCGCCCGTTAAACTACCTATAGCCACCAACCATGAAATCCTTAGCCCGATTGACCTTGCTCCTGCTCGTTCCGACCGCCCTCTCATGCGACCGGAATGGGCTGCAGCTCACGACTTGGAGCGCGTACCGCAACCCGGTCTTGCGCGAAGAAGTCAAGAATCCCGATATCCTGGCGGAAGGCCCGGTCTGGTACCTGTATTCTGACGGAACTCCGACGGATATCATCCGCGTCCTGTCTTCCTCCGACCTGGTGGAATGGGGAGACCTGGATCCGGTCTTCGACGAAGACACCAAGCCCGGCTTCATCCCGGGCGGGACGGTCAGCGCCCCTTCCGTCCTCCGCATCGCAGACCGCTGCCTGCTTTATTACGGACTCGCGAAGTCCCCGGCAGAAAGCGGCATCGGGGTAGCCTCGGCCGCTTCGCCGACCGGCCCCTGGACGGATCACGGCGCCCTGCTGACCGCGGAAGCGACGGGACTGACCGGCCTGGGGCACCCGTTCGCTTTTGAAGCGGACGGCGCACCCTGGCTGGCCTTCAGCGCCGGCGACGGCATCTGGCTGGTACGGCTTTCCGCGACAGGCCTGGAAACGGCCTCCGGCAGCGAAGCCATCCGGGTCGTGGAAGGTGCCTTGACGGAACCCGTCTTCCTGCAGGAAGCGGGGGCCTGGCACCTCCTCTGCACGACGGGGGACGAAAGCACCGGGGCCTCCAGCACCGCCTCCATCACGGATGCTTCCGCCGCAGCGCTCACCGGCCCCTATGACAACTGGAAGAACCTGCTTGTCCGGAGCGCCAAATTCGCCGGGCCCGGCTCGCCCTCCCGTCCGGTCACGGACGGAAACGGGGACAGCTGGCTGTTTTACAATGCCTATGACCTGAGCAGCGTATCCACGGGCCGGACCCTGATGCTGGACCGCATCCACTGGGATGGCGATAGCGCCCCCTGGATCCGGGGAAACGCCAGTTCATACTACACGGACGCGCCCATTATCACACAATGACCTCCTAATCCCTCCGATACCGCTTATGAAGCATTTATTATCCATATGGGCCGCCGTCCTGCTGCTTGCCGCCCCTGTCCTTTCCGCGCAGCCTTCGCCCGGATCGGTCACGGTCCGCGGCACCGTGACCGATGAGAACGGGGATGCGGTCCCGATGGCCGCCGTCCAGGTGAAAGGGACGACGACGGGCACCGTGACCGACCTGAAAGGAGTGTTCTCGATCCGCGTCCCCGCCGGCAGCACGCTGGCCGTATCCAGCATCGGCTACCGTGAGCAAGAGCGGCGCTTCGCCAAAGACGCGACCTGGGACATCACCCTCGAGGAAGATGCCGAGCTGCTCCAGGACGCCGTCGTCGTCGGCTACGGCGTGCAGAAGAAAGAGAGCGTGCTGGGTGCCATCTCCCAGGTGGAATCCACGGCGCTGGTCCGCTCCGGTCAGACCAACATCACCAACGCCCTCGCCGGCAAACTGTCGGGCGTGCTCACCTACCAGGGCAGCGGACAGCCGGGCAACGATAACGCCACGATCCTCATCCGAGGCCTCTCCAGCTGGAACGGCTCCACCCCTCTGGTCATCGTCGACGGGGTGCAGCGCTCGTTCAACGAACTCGACCCCAACGAAGTGAAGACCATCTCCGTCCTCAAGGACGCTTCGGCGACGGCTGTATTCGGTGCAAAAGGGGCCAACGGCGTGATCATCGTCACGACCAAGACCGGCATGAAGGGCCGGCCGAAAATGAGCCTCACGGCCGAATACGGTCTGAGCAACCCGACGGAAATCCGCCAGTTCGTCCCCTCCGCGACGGTGCTGGAAATGGCCAACGTGGCTTACCGCAACGAGCAATCCTGGGGCACCATCATCCCGGACACCCGGATCGAAGCCTTCCGCGCCGGCACCGACCCCATCCGTTATCCCAATAACGACTGGTTCAAACTCCTGCTGAAGGACTTCGCGCAGACCTTCAATGTCAATTTCAACGTCTCCGGCGGTTCCGACCGGGTCCGATATTTCACCTCCGTAGGTTATGCCAACGACGGATCCATCGTCAAACGGCTCAACGACTGGGACTACACCACCTTCAAGTACCACCGGATCAACTACCGCACCAACCTCGACTTCGACCTGACGGAAACCACGACCCTGTCCGCCCGTGTAGGCGGCAGCATGCAGATCGTCCAGGCGCCCGACCGGGTCGCCGTCAGCACCTTGTTCACCTATATGTACGGGGCTTCACCGGCGATGTTCCCGGCCTACTATCCCGCTTCCATCCTGCAGGAGATCCCGGACTGGGACTACCCCGACGCTGCCGAACTGCGGCTGGCGCAGAACTTCAACTCCTTCATGCCCAATCCCTACACCCTGCTCTCCTCCGGCGATTTCACGCAGACGACGACCCACAAGCTCAACACCGACTTCGTCTTGAACCAGAAACTGGACTTCATCACGAAAGGACTCTCGGCCAAAGGGCTGGTATCCTTCACCTCCACCTTCTCCCGGGTCTCGCAGCACGGCGAGCAGTCCTACCCGACCTACTGGCTGGACTATGACAAGCTGGCTCTCGGGCTGGAGAATCCCTGGAGCAGCACTGAGAAAGGGAACGAAGTCTATGTGCAACCGCCTTATGCCGTCACGCAGGATAATTCAGCCAGCGGCACTTCCGTCATCTTCTACTGGGAAGCCTCCCTGAATTACGCCCGGAAGTTCGCCCGTGCCCACAACGTGACCGCCCTGGCCTTGTTCAACCAGCGGCAGGGCATCTCCGGCGTACAGTTCCCGCGACGCAGCGAGGCGCTCGTCGGCCGCGTGACCTATGACTACAAAGGCATCTACCTGTTCGAGGCCAACGTGGGATATACCGGCAGCGAGCAGTTTTCCCCCAAGAACCGGTTCGGCTTTTTCCCGTCCCTGGCTTTCGGTTTCGTCCCTTCCAAACTGAAAGGCTGGAAGCGGGCCATGCCGTTCTGGAGCACGATGAAACTGCGCTACTCGGACGGCCTTGTGGGCAGCGACGCTTCCAGCGCCACCTGGCTGTATTACAGCTCCTTCTCCAAGGAGAAAGGACTCATCTTCGAAGACCAGATGGCGAATGCCACGGCCCGTTGGGAAACCGCCCACAAGCGTGACCTCGGTATCGAGATGGGTTGGTGGAAGGATGCGCTCACGCTCCAGGTCGACCTCTTCGACGAACAGCGCCGCGACATGCTGGTCACGCCGGTCGAATCCCCGCTCGTGGGCATCACTTCCAAGGATGTCAACACCGGACGGATGAAGAAGCACGGCTTCGAAGTGGAGGCGAAATACCGCAGGACACTGCCCAGCACCCTCTATTATGAGATTGGCGCGATGTTCGGGATGAACGAGAACCGCATCATCAACTACGAGGACGCCATCTCCACGCCCGAATACCAGAAATATGCCGGCAAGCCCTATGAGGCCGCCCGCACGGGCATGGACCGGATCGACTCCGGTTACTATGCGACGATCGATGAGATCCACGGTTACCCCAACGTCCTCGGCACCGTGCAGCGACTCTACCCGGGCACCTACAAGCTCCTGGACTACAACGGAGACGGCAGCCTGACCTCGCAGGACCTCCACTCCATCGCCGGCGTAGCCTATGCGCCGGGGGTCGGCTCCCTCAACCTCGGGATTGGATACAAGGGGCTCTCGGCGCATGTGCTGTTCTACGGGACCCGGGGGAAATACATCAGCTTCAACCGCTATTTCTGGAAGGAGTTCCTCAAGCAGGACCTGAGCGTCCATGCCGCCCAACTGAATTACTGGCGCCCCGACAATCCCGACGCGGCCCATCCGACCGTCTCGATGGACGACAAGACCTACTCGATGCTCGGAGGGTCGTCCAACGACAGTTATGCCATGCAGATCGACGGCCAGTCCTGGCGCCGATCCGACTACCTTTCCCTCAAGGAAGCCTCCCTATCCTACCGGTTCGACAACAAGCAGGTCGGCCGCCTGCTGGGCTTGAGCGGCCTGACCCTGTCCCTGACCGGGACCAACCTGTTCACGCTGACGGACCTGCTGGAAGGCAGTCCGCAGCGACTCACCCTGGCGACGAGTTACTATCCGGTGATGCGGACGGTGAAACTCGGTTTGAAAATGGACTTTTAACCGGTTGTCATCATGAAAAGAATGAAAAAGACTTTCCTTCTGCTGGCCGCCTGCGCAGGGCTGCTCTGCAGCTGCAATTTCCTCGATGTCAATCCGGAACTGGGACTGACCGAGGACGATGTGTTCACGACCTACAAGAATTACAAACTCTTCTTTGATTCAATCTGGTCCAACGACAACGATTTCGCCAAGCAGAATCTGTACGAAGGCTTCCCGATGTATGTCGATTTCAACGACCGCCGCTTCATGTTCGCTTCCGCGACGGATGCGGCCGACTGCGGACGACTCCTCCGCCCGCAGACGGAGATCAAGATCTGCAACCTCTCGCAGGAGACTTGCAACGACTTTTCTTTCGGCAACCGGCGCCCGATCGCCAAGGCCATGTTTAAGTCGATCCGCATCTGCAATCTGTCCATCGAGAACATCGACCGCCTGACCAATGCCAAGCCGCAGGAAAAGGCGGACCTGCTCGGGCAAGCCTATTTCGCCCGGGGCTTCGCCCATTTCGTGCTCTGCCGCTTCTTCGGAGGCATGCCTTACATTGACCGGACGGACTACGAGGATTGGGACCTGGAGCGTCTTTCGGCCCACGAAACCTATGTCCGGGCGGCCACAGACTTCCAGAAGGCCTACGAATACCTCAAGGAAGCCGGCAAAATGCGGCGGGACGCCTTGCCCGGCGTCGCCGGACACTTGACCGCCTCTGACATCGGCCGTCCCAACGGCTGTACGGCGCTGGCCTTCCGCGCCCGCGCCCTGCTGTACGCCGCCTCCCCGCTCAACAACATGGAAGGCGCCGCCGACTGGGAGAACGCCGCCGAAGCCTGTGCGGAAGCCCTCCGGACCGCACTCGAGTGGAAATACGAGCTGCAGCCCTGGGAGAGTTATACGGACAATTTCTTCGGCATGGCCCTGACCAACGAGGTCCTCTGGGGCTACCACCACCGGGGCAGCAGTTCGCACGCCAACTACACGGGCTACTTCTGCTATCCGCAGTCGAACGTCTCCTCCGCGTCGGGTCTCTGCCCCACGCAGAATTTCGTGGACCGATACGAGACCCTGGACGGGGATCCGCTCCTGACGGAAGCCGACCGGGCGGCCGCCACGGCCGCCGGGCACTTCAATCCGCAGGATCCCTACGCCCGGCTGGATCCACGTTTCGAGACGACGATCGTCCATGACGGCAGCACCACGCCTTACGTGGAAGGAACGATCAACATCCATTATGACCCGGAGACGGACTCCTGGCCGTCCACGTCCATTTCGGGCGTGGCCTCCTCATTCGGCATCGCCTGGGGCACCAACGACGGCAAGGGCTATTCCAACACCGGCTACTACTGCCGCAAGACCTGGCGGGGCGCCCGCGGCGACAAGGAAGCCGCCTACCAGCATCTGGATCCGCTGATCCGCCTGGCGGAACTCTACCTCAACTATGCGGAAGCCGTCAACGAGGCCTATGGCCCCGAGGGACGCGCCGGCGGGCTCGGATTGAGCGCCCTGGACGCCGTCAACCTCGTCCGCCAGCGGGCCCAGATGCCACCCGTCCAGAGCCGCTTCACCGGCAGCCGCGAGATCTTCCGGGACCGCATCCGCAACGAGCGTGACGTCGAACTGGCCTTCGAGGGCAACCACTACTACTTCGACATCCGCCGCTGGAAAGTGGCGCCGGAGCGGATGACCCGCACCTTGGAAGGAATGTATGTCCAGGCCTGTCCGGTGGACGAGGCGCATCCCAACGGCCGTATCTATGAACGCCGCGCGATCCCTGCCAACCGCCAATGCACCTGGCGGGAGCAGATGTACTGGTGGCCGTTCCCGGACGAGCAGGCCAACAAGCTGATCCATTTTGTCAACAACCAGAGATGGCAATAAAAGCGATACGGATATGAAGAATCACCAACATACATTGGGACGGCACTTCCTTGCCGTATTCGCCTTTGCCGCACTGGTCCTGCAGCAGGGATCGGCCCGGCAGCGGGACAGCCTGGTCGCCCTTCCCTGGGGCGCCAGCGTCGCGGCAGACCGGACCGGCATCTCCCCCACCGTCGTGACCGGACTGCAACTCGAGAAGACTCCCTACCGGGACGCCATCGCCGGACTGACCGGACTGATCCCCGGTCTGGAGGAATCCATGGGCGGCAACTGCGCCCTCACGCTGGGTTCCAAGGGCCTTGCCACGGCCAACTGCATCATCGACGACGTCCCGCTCGGATTCTACGTGGTAAACCTGGAGGCCAACCAGATCGAATCCATCTCGTTCCTGAGCTCGACCCTCGAAAAAGCCAGATACGGCCCCTACGCATCCCAGGGCGCCCTGTATATCCGCACAAAAAAAGGCGGTTACAACACCCCGCTCACCATCACCGCTTTTGCGGAAACCGGGGTTGGACATGCCGACTGGAACGGCGGCTATGTGGGCGCTGTGGATTACGCCCGGCTCAACAACCAGGCCCGGGCAGCCGCGGGATACACCCAGCTTTACACCCAGGAAGCGATCGAAGGTTTCGCAAAGGGCAATCCTTTCGACCGGCGCTATCCGGCCGTAGACTGGAAGTCGCTCATCCTGCGCGACTGGCGGCCGACCACCCGGGCCGGCATCGAAGCCCACGGCGGCACCCGCAACATCAAATACCACATCGCCCTCAACGGGTTGGCGGATGGCGACTTGTACAAGGTGGGTCCGGACACCTTCTCCGACCGGATCAACCTGACCACCTCCATCACCGCCCGGATCGACCGCTATATCACGGCGGGCGCTTCCTTCCGGGGCATGCTGGCTTACCGGAACGAGGGCTGGGGTGACCTGTACGGTTACACGGCTGCCACGCCGGTCGCCTTCCCCGTCGCCTTCGGCCTGAGCACCGGGTCGACCGACCTGGACAATGACCGGGAAGGGACGCCGGTCTATGCCGTGTCCCGCAGTTTCACGACCAACCCGTACGCCTACAGGGTGGAAGGAGGTTCTACGCTGACCCGGAACCGGACCGGCGTGTTCGATGCCCATCTCGACATCGACATGGGATGGCTCCTGAAGGGTCTGAGCCTGCAGGGTGTCATCAACCTGGCCACCCAATATACCCAACAGAGCGGCAAGAGCGAAGACTACCTCGCCTATTACTGGGATGCCACATCGGACATCACGGACCTGTCCGCCCATCAGGGCGCCAAGGCTTCGTCCAAGAGCCTGTTCAGTTCCGGCACCTACCAGAATCTCAGTACCTTCGGCAAGGCCTCTTACCGGCGCGATTTCGGGGAGCATTCGCTGGATGTCAACGTGGTCGGATACCTTTCCAACATGTCCCAGACCTCGTCCAACTATCCTTCGCGCTTTGTTTCCCTGATCGGATCCCTTTCCTATGCCTGGAAACAGCGCTACATCCTGGACGTGACGGCCAACCGGAGCGGGAGCAGCCAATATGCCCGGGAAGGCCGCTTCGGCACTTTCCCCGCGGCGGGGCTGGCCTGGATCGCTTCGAAGGAGCCTTTCCTGCGTGAAGCGCGCTGGCTCGACTATCTGAAGATCTACGCCCAGGGCGGCCTGCTGGCCGATTACTCGCTGAGCGGAGCCAATTTCCTCTATGAAGGAAATTTCTCGCTGGGGTCCTCCTTCACTTATGGCCCCGCTCCCACGGGCCAGTGGTTCGGCATCGACACCCAGAGCGTGCCTACGACGGAAATCAGCCGGCTGCCCAACCGCTCGCTGACGTTCCCCGTCATCCGGCAGTACGAGGCCGGATTCGACCTCGACCTCTCCTGCGGGCTGGGCCTGAGCGCCAATCTGTACCAGCTCCGGCGCACCGGGATGATCGCCAACCTGATGGGCCGTTACGTCAGCATGTACGGTTACGGTTCGGCGGCCTGGTACGACAACTACACCGAGAACCTGATCCGTGGATTCGAAGCCACGCTGCGCTACAACAAGCGTTTCGGGGAATGGCGGATTGGTTCCGCCCTGAACCTGATGTCCTGGGACAGCTGGAACACCAAACTGGTCAGCGACGACTACATCTACCCCTGGCAGAAACAGACCGGGCGCTCCACCGGCGACTATGTCGGTTATGTCTATGCGGGCAAATTCGAAACTCCGGAGCAGGTCGCCTCACTGCCCAAGTTCGAACAGACCGGCACGCAGGTCGGCGACCTCCGCTACGAAGACCTCAACAAGGACGGTGTCATCGACGGCAACGACCAGAAAGTCATCGGCAGCATCATTCCGAAACTCCGCTTCAACTGGGTGATCGACCTGTCCTGGCGAGGCTGGGAGCTGAACCTCACCGGCCTCGGCCAAAGCAGCCGCAACGTTTACCTGTCTGGGACTTATTTCCGGGGCGACAGCGGAGACGGGAACTATTCCCTGTTCATCCGCGACAACATCGGCGGCGCCTATCCGCGCCTGTCCTATATCGCCTCCGCAACCAACGGCCTCAACTCCAATTTCTGGATGCGCAAATGCTGGTATTGGAAACTGCGGAACATAGAGCTCGCCTACAACATCCCCTGCAGCCGGTTCGGCGTGAAGAACCTGCGCCTTTCCCTGAAAGGAGCCGACCTGCTCACCCTGACCAACCTCAAGGAAGCGGATCCTGAATCGCCTTCCGCCGGCCTGACGGCCTATCCGTTCACGAAATACGTCTCCCTCGGAGCAAAACTCAGTTTTTAAGGAATGGACATGATGAAAAGAACGATACTCTTCCTCACCCTGGCGGCCCTGCTCGCCGGCGGATGCAACAAGTTCCTCGATCAGTTCCCGAGCGGCGCCTACACGGACGAAAACTACACGGACTATCCCGAACTGGTGCGGGGTTATATCGAAAAGGCCTATTCCCTCCGGCCCAGCCATTACCTGTCTTCCCCGGGGATGGCCTGCGACGGTTATGCCGACAACATGGCCTGGCGGGACCGGTCCAGTGCGATGTGGCGCTATTCCACGGGCGCGGCCACGATGTCCGACGATCCCCTCGCAGGGCTGTGGACCCGCGACTATACCGGCATCTATTACTGCAACCTGTTCCTCCAGGACAACCTGGGACTCAACGAGCGTTACATGGTCAACCAGCAGGCCGACCGGAACATGCGCCTCTCCCTGCAGGGAGACGCCTACGCGCTGCGGGCCTACTTTCTGTACGACTTGCTGAAGTATTACGGCGGACGGTCCACGGCCGGTGACCTGGCCGGCGTCCCGATCTTCACGGAGCCGGTCGCACCGGCCGACGCCGACATGAACCGGATCCGGCGGGCCTCTTTCGACGAATGCATGGAACAGATCCTGAAGGATTGCGATTCGGCCCTGGTGTATCTGCCGCTGGCCAACCGCGACTTCCTGAAGGAGCACGAAATGATCCCTGTGCTGGGCGCCGTGCGCTACCGCAGGATGGATGGGATCAGCGTGAAATGCCTCAAGGCCCTGGCCCTGCTGACCTGGGCTTCCCCGGCCTTCAACCCGCTGGACGACCGCTCCCGCTTCGACCAGGCCGCCCGCATGGCCAAGGAAGTGATTGACTATAAACTCAACGTGGAAGGAGCCGACAAGGTGAGCGGCGGATTCAGCCTGGACAAGCCCTTCTCCTGGTCCGACCCCAACGACCCGGAAGCCATCTACATCTCCCAGATCTTCCAAGGGTCCACCTATGAGAGTTACTTCTACCCGCAGGGATTCAACGGCCAGGGCAGTTACGGACCCACGCAGGAATTCGTGGATGCCTTCCCGGCGGCCAACGGATACCCGATCACGGACCCGCGCAGCGGGTACGACCCCGCCCGCCCCTACGAGAACCGGGATCCCCGTTTCTACAAGACGGTGTTCTACAATGGCAGCCAAGTCGTCCGCAACACCAACGAATCGGATGTGATGTACATTTTCGACACGTCGGAAGGCGGCAAGGACGCCCCCGGCCTGGTCAACACTTCCCCGACGGGCTACTACATCCGCCGCCACCTGTATCTGGGCTGGAACGCCTCCGATGCCGTGGTGCAGAACGTGTACCGCTGCATCTACATCTACCGCTGGACCCACATGTGCCTGGCTTTCGCGGAAGCAGCCAATGAAGTTGTCGGACCGCTGGACGAGACCCGCTACGGCCTGTCCGCCAAGCAGGCGCTCGCCTATGTCCGCAACCGTCCCCTGGAAGGCAACACACCGGGCGTCGGCGCGGCCGGCGACCCTTATCTGGACGAGTGCGCCGTCGGCGGCGCCCGGCCTTTCCGCGCCCTCGTGCACAACGAATGGCGTCTGGAGACCGCCTTCGAAGGTTTCCGCTACCACGACGTGCGCCGCTGGACCACCTCCGTCTCCGACATCAACATTCCCATCCACCGGATCAAGATCACGGAAGCGGACGGCGTGACCCGATACGAAACGGAAGAGCTCGAACAGCGCACCTATCCTTCCCTTTGGACCCCGATCCCGGCCAGCGAAATCAGACGCGCTCCCCTGCTGCTCCAAAACGAAGGCTGGGAGGCTTGGAAATAGATACCGAAGAAGATGAAAGCCATGAAGAAATATGCTTGGACCGCATCCTGCCTCGCCCTGGCCCTGCTGCTGACGGGATGCTATGATGATTATGTGAAAGACTACGACCGGACCACCGTCTATGCGGCCTACCAATGGGACCTGCGCACTTTCGTGGTCGGAGAAGACCAGGCCTTCAAGTTTACGGTGGGCCTTGCCGGCGTGATGGCCAACCGGCAGGACCGCAGCGTTTCGCTCGCCGTCGAGGACGCCCTCGTGACCGATGACATCGCCGGAATCCTATCCTTGGACGCAGCGGGCTTCCGGGCCATCGACGGCCTGAACGGCCGGTCCGCCGTCGGAACCCTGTCCGGGGATTATGTGACGGCGGCTCTTGCCGACGCCGGGATCACCGCCCTCACGCCGCTTCCCCGGGAGGCCTACACCCTGGAAGGGCTGAACGGCCTGACCATCGCCGCCGGGACGCATACGGCGACCGTGACAATCCGGGCGACCGACGCCTTTGTCGCGAATCCGGCCGCCTACCTGCCGGGCTTTGCCATCGGCTTCCGGATCAAGGCCGCGCAGGCCGACCAGATCCCGGCGGAAAAGAGTTTCGCCGTCATCGCCGTGCGCTGCGAGAACAAGTTCTACGGCTATTATTCGCGCTCCGCGCACGTGGTACGCACGGATGCGGACGGCAACACCGTAGCAGAAAATGACGTGGAAGCTTCGCTGGCCGATGATTTCGTCTATCACCTCACGACCGTGGATGCCGCGGCGGTCCGCAGCGACAAGGTCGCCGGAAGCGCCGGAGAGATGCTGCTGACCTTCCACGGGGATGACATCACGGTTTCGTCTCCTGACGGGAACGTCTCCGGGACGGGACGCTTCAACGGCGCCAGATTGCTCCAGGAGCGTGAACTGGATTTGCAATACACGGTCAAGCAGGCAGATGGGGGCCGGACTGAAGTAAGGGAGACGCTCCGCTTCCGCAACCGCATCCGCGACGGTGTCAACGAGTGGCAGGACGAGCATCCCGAAAACTACAAATGATAGAATCGTTTTATTCTTTCCCGGAAACGTTCTATCATAATTATTACCCGTTATTTATTTTTGTATCGGCACAGACTATAACCAGAACGACCATGCATACCTTTGAGAAGCGTGGGGCCTATGAGGCCCCGGAAGCTCAAGTCACAGACTTTGAGATGGAGAACTCCGTGCTCCAGTCATCCACGGAAGACCTTTTCACGGGAGATCCCCTCAACTAAAATCCGCCACGCCATGAAACGAATTCTTACCCTTCTCGCACCGGCCGCTCTCCTGATGGCGGGGTGCAGCCTGGCGGAACCCGCCGAGACCCTTTCCGGCAATCTGGATGCGCCGGTCTTTACGGCCTCCTATGCCACGGGCGACGAGACCCGGACGACCCTGGACGGGAACGAGACCTCCATCCTTTGGAGCGCCGCGGATGAGATCACCGTTTTCGACGGAGCGAAAGCCAACCAGGAGTATGTCGCCGGCGGAGCCGGCAAATCCACGGACTTCACGCTGAAAGGCAGCGCCTCCGTCACCGAGGCCCAGACCTGGTATGCGCTCTATCCCTACGATGCCGCCGCCACCTTCAACGGGACGCTCATCCAGACGAGCCTTCCTGCAGAATATACCCTGCCCGGACCCGGCAGTTTCGCCGACGGCATGAATGTCGCCGTGGCTTCCAGTACGACCCTGAACCTGCGATTCCGGAATGTCCTGGGCTGGATCCCGGTCGCCATCAAAGGCGCCGGTGACGTGACCAAACTGGTATTCAAGGGCAATGACAACGAGAACGTCGCCGGCACGTTGCTGGTCAATGGGGACGACCTGTCTTCCGCCCTGATCGACCCTTCCCTGTCCAAGACCCTGACGCTCAACCTCTCCCGTTTCGAAGAGAGTGCCTCCAAAACCGAGGCCCGGTATTATTACATTCCTGTCGTACCCCAGAAATTCTTTCGCGGATTCTCCATCACCGTCACCAAAGGCGACGGCGACTATACCTTCTCTTATGACAAGTCCGTCACTTTCGCCCGCGGTGAGAAACGCGCCCTCTTCATTGAGATTCCCGGAGGGGGTGAGGGCCAGTTCATCGACCTCGTCAACGAACCGCTGCAGTGGGTGACGCAGACCGTCAGCCCCAATCCCGATCCTACCTGCTGGGATGAAAAGCATCGGATCTATCCCACGACCCATGCTGATCTGGCCTATGCGGAATGGACTTGGAACAACGGCCCCGAGGAGGTTACTTATCCGGAAGGATACCCTGTCCTGGACGTCTACAGCCGGCGGGTCCGGATCAACAGAGGCATCTTCGACAATGATGCGCTGATATTCAACGTCCCTGTCGCCCAGATTCCTGCCGGCAAGTCTCTCGCACTCACTTTCGCCTTGCGCGGAGGAAGCCGGATGCCGAAATACTGGACCGTCGAGGCATGCCTGGACGGCAGCACCTGGACACCGATGGCCGTGACGGGAGAAAAGGAAGGCAGCACGGGCATTTCTTATGAAGGCCGTGACGGGCAGACCTATACCGCCCCGATCTGCATCACAAAGAAAGACTCCGAACATCCTTATCTGGCTACCTTGCCTGTCACAACCGCCCTCTCTTCCCAGGTGGTCCAGATCCGTGTCCGGGTTTTGCTCATGATGACCGTATCCAATTCTTTGTTGCCGGGCCCCGAAAATAACAGCAACGCAACGGTGGCATTGCCCAAGTTTACCTACGGCGAGGTCAACTATCCCGGCCCCTATATCTCCGTCAAATAACTGATAACCCATAAATCCCATGAAAAAGATTATGATTTGCATGTCGGCCCCCCTGCTGGCCCTGATGCTTCTGATGCCTGTTTCCTGTGTCAAGGAACAGGCGGAATCCCTCCCCGCCGAAGGCGCGGAAATCGTCGCCCTCACGCCGGCGAATGCCGGAACCCGTACCTTTATCGATGATGAACTGAACGTACTCTGGAACGCCGGAGACGAGATTTCCGTCTTCCGCAACACCACGGCGAACCACCGCTACGCCTTCACGGGAAAAGACGGTGACGCATCCGGCCTCTTCCGGCTTGTCTCGGGAGCCCGGAACGCCGATGCCATCGACCTCATCTATGCCGTCTATCCTTACAATGCGGATCTGAAGCTGGACCGGGAGAACCGGATCGCCGTCGCGATTCCCGCGGAGCAGGAATATGCCGAGTGCGGTTTCGCCAACGGTGCGAACGTGATGGTCGCCGCCTCCGAAGAGCCCACCCTTCAGTTCAGGAACCTTTGCGGCTTCCTGGATATCAAGCTGTATGGCAAGAATGTGGCCGTGAAAGCCCTCCGGCTGGAAAGCAACGGCCAGGAGTTTATCGCCGGCGACGTGCTGGTATCGGTCGCGCCGGATGCAGAACCCACGTTTGAATATGACGGCCCGGGCGAAACAGCCGTGACGCTGACCGCCGACGAGCCGGTCGTGCTGGGTGAGACGAAAGAAGAAGCCACTTCTTTCTGGTTCTTGCTGGCCCCGTCCGTCCTCGAA
>JAEEGL010396645.1_pt1 | contig 23517 bp, 26 predicted proteins | sample 9134231 | NCBI WGS metagenome assembly JAEEGL01 (sample SAMN16246548, study PRJNA631951) | gut metagenome | biome: gut microbiome; feature: rumen; material: fiber-attached | host: Bos | place: Iran: Karaj | collected 2018-10
TATTAGCGGATTATACGGATATGAAGCGTGTGCACTCTTGATGGTTTCTGGAGTCAACGCAAGTGGTAGCCGTCCTGGATTCTCTATCTCCACACGGTCATCATACACTGCAATACTTGGAGTCAGGTTATATTTCTCCAGCTGCCTATGGCAAAGTGCATTCGTCAATGCCTCACGTAATGCTTCCGCTGGAATCTCTAGTTGTTCCTCCTTGTGGAAGCCCACAATCTTGCCACTCTGCGACAGATGTTTAAACAAGAAATCCATACCCGCATCTAGCAGGTAGCAAACCCCATCCGTCCTATCCGTACAAATCCGTGTTCAAAAAAACATCCGTGTTCAATTTCCAACATTAATTACCGTTAATTGACCTAAACCACCTCTACAATCCAACAACAATAACCAATAACACATCTTTATCTTCAATGATATTAAACATATTTGGGAGCCTTTTGGGGAATAATTAAAGACATATAAACATTTATAAACAAATAACTTACGACAATTTGTATTCGAAACAAACTTCAATATTCGGGGAAAAATCCAAGTTTTATGGGGAATACTATATGTCAATTTGATCTGGCATTTTAACAACCCGATACTTGGTTCCTTTTCCGACGCCCTTTCGTTCCAACGCCCCCATGGTTTCCAACTTAGAAATGGTATACCTCACCCGATCCAAAGACAACCATTTTGGCAAGAATTCCATATATGTTTTTCGAGTTAACACATTATTATAAGCTACGGTGCAAGACTTCAGTGCTCCCAACCAATCCACAGGGGACGTTTGGTTTGATCACCACATCATTTTGTACTATCATGGAACGGTGTGCAATAGCATTCAACACGGCCTCTCGTATCGTTTCCTTGTTAAACAACTTGATGTCAAAGATATAGGCATTCTCAACTATTAAAAAGCAAAGCCCCGCCTCAAAAATCAGGTGACTATCACAATAGGCCACTAAACATATTGAATCCGGCATCAGGACTTTGGTTCATATCAAAAGAACTGTTTCCCAATAATTCAAAATAGCGATCTAAATTTGCAGGCGTGATTTTTTCATAAAGACTTGGTGAAATTCCCCAACTCTCAATAAGCGTAAACCACCCCGTCAATCTCTCACCAAGAGATTCACTATCCAAATTATCCCATCCATTTACAAATCCAACAATCGCATCATTTACATGTCCTTTGTGATAACCAAAAATAAAATCAGAATTATCGCCATTAGGAATAATATGTCCAATACAATTCGGGATCACCACTGACTTATCTATCGATTCTTCATAATTGGATATGGTGAAAGAAGAGGACGCGTACAACCCTTTAATTGGGTATGTGTGATGAACAAAGAAAAAACTCTCCTGCGGAGAGTCCAACTCTTTTTCGACAATATGCTTGTAATAAAGCAAATCCTTTATTCCAGCTTCATTGCCGTTAATTACGTCTTGAAAGATACAAAGTCGTTCTTTCCAATATGATTGGAGGATGTTTGATCCTAGATACCGCTTATACTTTTCTACTATTACTTCTTTTCTACGTATTTCAGCACAAATTGACCTAAAGCTTAATAAAAGTTGATTGACATAATCATCATAATTCACGACACCCAACTCTATCGGCTTAAAGACCTCTGTATCATGATGATTACAAAACAAATGCAAAGAAATGGCATCCTGAATACCGCAACGCTTAAACTCAAAAGGTTGTGTGTTTTTTGTCCATGAAAAAACATCCTTTTCCCTTAACTCATAGCAATGTCCTTTCTCAACAACACTTGACAACACGCCATGTCTTTGAAGCAAATGGGAGTTAATAGCTCTTTGGTCACAACCCGACATCATGCAATCCCATTTTTTCTTATCCAAGTTTTTATTAATGCCAACAAAGACTTTTCTTATCTCAATATCTTCCTTGCTTTTCATTTTGTTTTCATCGATACATCATATCCTACAAGACTTCGTTCGCTTCACACCCCCGCCCATAACAAACCGGCTAGGCTTTCGACACTATCAATTCCCGACAGAACTCCCAATTCAACCAGGCGGACGTCCGATAAGGACCAGCCGCCAAATATTGAAGATAGACTTATGTAAGATTTGCTTCTTTGGGTCGACATAAACAATTCATGCATATTCTAGGCATGACAGGCATTCATATCGGTTACGGCTGTCTCTAACCACCTACCATTAAGCTGCCGATGTGCTTCATTGTCATCGTTCAGATCTAATAAATTCACCTCTCTATCAAGAAAACCTTTCCCTGATCCGTAATCACATATTTGTTGTCTGGAGCATTTGGAGTATCCGGTTTAGTGGCCACAATGAACCCCAACTGCTTAAGTGGATTCAAATAATTATCCCTGAATGTATTACGATTCTTGTATTGGAAGAAATCCATCAGTTGCCCAAATGAAGTAGGCGTGGTACACAATGCCAACAAAGCCACGACATACCAAATCTTCTTTGGCAACAACTGGGTACCTTTTTCAACCCAACTAGGCACCAAGTCCAACAACACTGCCTCCCAGGAAGCATCATACAAACGATTGGGCATTTCCATATTAGCCATCCCCGTCATCAGATGATCCGTACAATCTACAGGCAGGGACAGCCACAATGCGAACTGTGCCACATACGGTTTAAAAACAAAGTGACGCAATGGAAGACGGGTAACAAAAATTTCCTTCTCCTCAAAAGAGGGCAAAGCTTTTCAGCAGTTCCTCATTATCTAAAGCCAACCATAGATGGTCACTCCGGTAGCCGCGAATTAACGCACGAGCCTTATCGAAAAGAGAGGCCTCAAGATCATCCATTGTCAAATGCTGATAAATCTTCGATTCCGTAAAGAAATTCCGTTTACGAAGATATAGATCACCGATTCGCTGTTGATTATTCGTAATATCAATATCTGAATCATGTTCCCTAACGAAGACAACACCCTTATATTGATGAACCTGACTGCTCGCCGCTATCTGGCATACGAGTATTTCGCCATCAGGATGACTCAGGATAAAAGGTTGCACATAGATGGAAGGCCACACGCAATCAGGGGAGTTCAGAGCTGTTACAATATCCTTCTGCATATGCTTGCAAACCTCCGTTGAGAGCCTCATAACGACACCATCATCATCAACTCCAAGCAGGATAATCCCACCATCGGTATTTGACATACTTACAGCGGATTCATAGAATGAAGTTGGCGTACCGCCAGTTGCATCCTTGAATTCGATCGTCACACCTTCACCTTGGTTGATAATATGCTGAACTTCCTCTATTGTCATAGTTGCAAAACTAACTGTTTTTTCTCGTTATTATTACTTTCCTTCAATCCATTCAACAACCGCGTTCGGGAAATTCACTCCAGCCTCATAACTGAACGGGAAGCCACCGCCAAAACGGGGATTCAATTGATGGGCTAATAGGCAGAAGAACGTTGAAAGAACAACCCATCACCTCCTTGCGAGCGTGACGAAGCAGATGATTTATACAAGATTTACGGAAGATTTGTTTCCAAAAAACAATATCATTTACTTCCTCAAATCACCTCCCCAGCATACTCCATCTTCTTCCCCAGCACCGTGCAAAAGATCATCTTTATGTCTAAAATGAAAGAATAATGCCGATAATAATAACAATTGAGCCGCACCTTATCAGGATAGATTACCGTGTCGTTATACTCCACAGCTAGGTCCTGTGGGTCGCGGGTGTCGCCTTCTTTTTGCTTCTGAGCCACATACTCGGCTATCATTTCGTCTTCGAGCCTATATTTTAAGTGGCTGGGCATGTAATCCCTGGCCTTAACTTCAACACATCTCTGTCGTCGCCTTCCAGTTTGTCGGCATAGCCGGGCACATCGGGGCGGGGACCTACGAAGCTCATGTTAGCGATGAGCACATCCCAAAGCTCGAGCGACTCAACTAATTTGTAGTGCTTCAACTTGGTGCCCAGCGAGGTGATGCGGCTATCGCACATAACCACCAATCTTGCCTACCCGCTTAATATGGACCTCCCTTATAATGGGAAATCTGTAACAAAGCTCCTTTCATTACTTGCATACAAATCTTGGCCGTATTCTCATCAGGATAGAACCTTTCTGACATCTGTTGATAGGGATGTATATAATTACGGAAACCCCTTAATACATGACTAAATTTTGCGACATCTGATTTGAGAATTCCAATGTTATGGGAAACAGATATCAAGTCATTTAGCGTCCACTCATGGAATGGCTTTACCTTCCCCTCTTTATTCTTAGGAGCAGCCGCAGATTGATTAAACAATCTTTGATTTTGGTTAGCCAGACTCAACAAAATACCTTCAAGCATGCTTCCTGCCAAAAAAATAACAGAAAGAAATGCTTTCGCTTTGAAACAGGACTTCATTTCAGACATTCTCATCTCCAAAACTGGTTTCAATACTTCTTCTACACAAATCTGACTAATGTTAATCTCTTCGATTTCGACCTTAAGAAAATTTGACTCGGATATGTCGTTATTAGACACTTTGTATTCTTTGAGTTGGGACTCAATATCTGGTCCTGTGGCCTTATGCATCTCAACACCGGTATTCTTTACTTCAACCCTCCAACCATCAAAAGCAAGATAATCGTTAAACTCTTCAAGACAAGACTTTAACACATCCACCCTGCTGATAAACTCGGCAGGGTCGAACACCATCTTTATACATTTGTCCAACTCCGGCTTTCCATTTATCTTTTCAAGCTTTTCATCAGTGTAGGCCCATCTTGAAGGGAATCCTTGTGCATAGACATCATTAAACCCCAACTGATTAAAGAATCGAACCAACTCCGGCCCTTTTCGATAAGTTGTCTTCTCATTAATCATTTCGCGAAGACACTCTAACGATTTCTGTGACAATATCATAAACTAATGGTAGGTTGATTAACTACAAATACTTTTTGTATTGTTCCAAAATATCTGCGGTGAGTTTTGCAAAAGGTCTTTTGCCTGCGTATTCCTGATTGGTATAGTTGCCCCAAACCATCCTTTCCAGTCCAGATTCGGTATTGACTATTCCCTGAAAATCCCTTATTATAGCACTGTATGTTGCAGGATTATAGGCTTGAATCTTATTCAATATGTCTTTCACATAATCTGAATGTTCATTATATAGCTCTTTAATACCAAGTTTTTTGGTGTTTTCATTCTCGTTTTCTATCAACAGTGTTGGTCTTGCAGGAAAATCACCCGTGGATGTGTCTACTTTGATTTTAGGTCTCGTGGATGCGTTATAACCCACCCATGGATTCATATCAATTTCTTTCACTTGTTTCAAATGGTTGCATTCAGGACATGAGGGAACAAGATTATAGAAAGACAATATTAGTGAAGGATACAAAGCCTCAGGGTGAAAATGATCATACTCTGGTCTTACTTTTATTTCATCCTCATCAACGGTTACAGTATAGTTTCTATTGCAGTACGGGCAAACCCTCACCCCCAATTTCTTCATCAACCAATAACCATTTTTCACTTTATTGGAGTCCAACTCTTGCATAAAGCCCCTGTAAATATCCCTCATCCGTTGAATAAACTTGCCATAGCTGGTATCTTTTTTTGCATCACCAGTTACTGTATTGTATGCTGTTTTTTCTAATCCATATTCGTTATCGAACTCTTCACTTTTCAATTTCAAATAATCAGTTTTGGCCAAAAAAAACTCACGGGAACGTGTGTGGATATAATCCATCATCCCATCCGCCCCATCATCACCAAGACCAGCCCATTTCCCGTTATTATCAATCCAAGAGGTAAGTCTGGTATAATACTCGGCTGCTATTTTAATCCTTCTCCCTTCTGGTATACCAATATCAACCATTCAATTTGTCCTCCAACACTTTTATTCTTGCCACCAACTCATCATACAACGGGTTTTGTTGTGGAAGCTTATTCAAACTATACAGTTGATACAACTGTGTCTTCAACAATGGTTCGCTAACCTGCCGTATTTCTTTAAACAGCTCATCACTGCACTCTCCTTTATGCAAACGTTCAAACATTTTGTTAATCTTCTCCTTGGCAAATTCACCCATTGGTGACCCCTCCAAAAAGAAACCATTTTGCAACAAAGAATGAATGTTTGCCCCAAAGGTATTTTCCTGCATGACATAAACAGGTTTCCCTTCTTGGAGGAATAGTACATTACTTTTGGGAATATCCGACAATACAAACGGCGAATGAGTTACTAAAATAATGTTAATGGCTTTTATGTTATCAAGCTTAACCTCTTGGATCTTCTTGAGCATACGGTAAATATACTGCCGCTGGTATTCCGGGTGGAAGTATAACTCCACCTCATCAAGTATCAAATTCACGTAAGAATACTCTATCAAATCGGCTTTCGCCACATGATAGTTCAGGTTTCTCAAATGATACAGGTAAGTGCTGATGGAATTGAGCATTTGCAGTTCCCCAGAACTAAGGTCAGCCATTCTGAATCGTGGATTTCCAGACCTGTCTTCCCCTTCCCTTATCAGTATGTCACCTACAAAAATGGGAGGAGGCAACAGTGCTATGGTTTCTTCATCGCATTTAGTCTTCGCTTCTTTGATAAAACCTTTCAATCTATCAAATCTCACGTATTGGCAATAACCAAAATCCTTTTCCGTGAACCAATCTTCCGTTCTATTCAACTTGAAAGAATGATAGACCAAAAAATTAATGGTTTGTCTCAGTTTCAGCGTATCATATTTCTTTACCAACTGTAGGTGCTCATTATCTGAAAACAATTCATCAAAGCATTTTGGCAATCCAGAATAGTAGCCCGAACCGTCTTCAAATCTACGGTCAAACAAATAGAAATAACGCAAGTTTAGTGGCAACAATTGCAGGAAGGACTGGTATTGTGAAAAGATTGAAATGGTTTTATATACGACATATAGCAAAGCATGGCATTTCTCCACACCTTTATATGTACCTTCCACATAATTATTGATGGCATTCGAGAAAGTGTTTGGTTTATTAAACCAAGGGTGTTTTGACCACAATTCGCAAACATCTATTACCAAAACCAGACGTTGTAATTGTAAACCAGTAAGATTACCACACATTGAGGAAACCAAAGACAATGATTTTAATAACCTATTCTTTTCAGTTTTATTTTTTGCCACCGCTACAAATGCCTGTTTCGCCAAATCAAGATACCGTTTTAGGTCTGTTTCCTCTACACCATAATTGGCATTGTTTTCTTCATATATTTCCTTCTCAACCTCCTCTGCAAGTTTGAAAAGCGACCTGTATTTATCCCACAACGGACCATACTGAAGCCAAAATTCTATTTCCCATTTAAAATCACGCCTTGCCAATTCTATCAACTGATTCTTTTGTGTATCCAGAAAACCCTCCAGATTACTTGCCGGGAGATTCAATTCGGTTGATTTCCATGTGTTTTGGAAATAACGTTTTAAAGTTACTGTCTCCAGTTTAGACAAGTCCTCCAAATTGAATGCGAAGCCCGACGCTATCTTTGTTCCGTTTATCACCCGGACATCTTCATCATCACCCAAATCAGCATAAATAGCCATCAACCGTTGTCGGCACAGGTCTTCTTCCCTATTTACATCAAAATTGCCGTCAGTCCGCATGGGATTCAGCACCAAAGGAGTTTGGTAGCTGTCATTTTTATGGAATACACCATTAATCCAACAACTATCCCCTTCTTCCATTTCCCTTTGCAGGTGCAAAGCATTGTATGCATAAATGGAATAATTGGCGACCACTGTGTAGAACATCAAATGTTGATGTTGCTTCAATTTCGACTTGTCGTTTGTTGCTGAAGCGAAAGAAGAAGTTACGTTTTCACCATTGCACGAAATGAAATGCAACGCTCCATTAATCTCATAATACAAAACTGCGGCCACACCATTTGCGTATGTCAAAGTGTCTTGATCTTGCTTAAATCCAAAAACATAGGCAAAATTATTGAGTATACGAAGCATCAACTCAATCAGAGAACTCTTTCCATCGCCATTCTTACCCACAACAGCTGAAATGCTAACTGTTGGTACTGTTTTTCTCTTTTCACTATTATTGCCAGAATACGGTGTGGAAAAGAAGTCAAGAGGAAGGGTTTCGTTTGTATCTTTACTTTTCTTTATACCGATCCACGAACCATTTTCATCATAATCATCTTCGTAGTCGTTGTACATGAAATAGGTTTCGTCAGACCATAAAGCCCTCATGATTCCTAGTTCACATTCGGGAAATACCCTGACCGCAATAATCCTAAAACTATTCATTTTTCTCTCTTCTTATTTTAGAGCCACCTGCCCGCTACTCCAAACCAATTCTAAATAATGAGGTGCGTGCTCGGCATATTCCAAGACACCTGACAATCCAGTCCAGTAGGCAATAACCGCGTGGCTGTATATGCCAGGATATGCTCCGTTCCTGCCCATCAATATGGCCTTGCGCTTGTTATGGGTCACACAAGTCAATGGTGATGGCTTTGGCTGCTTCAGTTTTTGGCAAGGCATGCTTGGATGTCCGTTTATGCTGCCATGATGCGAAATAGCATAGTAGTTTGAAGCGTATAATGCTGGACTGCACTTAGCTGCACTGGTCATTGCCTTGAACCCCTTCTGTTCCAGGTCGCCCGTGAACACCATTGAGCAACCTCCGATATTGATTACTATAACAGCTGAAGAATCATTGACCGGGTTATTGACAACACGATATTGGGAAGGCGGATTGACAATGGTGGCGTTACTCCTGTACAAACGACACTCGGGATGGATAACTGAGATAATGCTATTGCTATTACTCGATACAGGTTCAACAAACTTCACCTTTGCATTTTTCAATTTGTTCAAAACACTAAGATATTTGTTACTTGCCCAGTGGTAATATAGATTCATATAGCAAAGCGTGTTTCCGTCAATATAACCATTATCAATAAGAAACTCCATGCCGTTGAAATGATCGAAATGAGTATGGGTAAGGAAGAAACGATCGATATGCAGCTTGTCATCATTCTTTAATTGCAGTTTCTTCTCAATATCATTAAAACAAGTTTGAATGTCGTATGTGTGATTATCCCCGTTGCCCATATCTTTCACAGAGCAATCCACCATCCAGATATTATACACTCCGTTGGTCTGTATGAGAATGATACTACAGTTGCCATGACCGACATTCACATGATATGAGGTTACATCTATCCCTGTTAGATTACAGAATTGAGGCGGTAGCGATGCGGCGGCTGTTGTACCGTCAATATATCTCTGAGTCAGCTGATCCTGCAACTCATTGAACAAGCGGAACTGCTTCCTTGCGTAAGGCGAAAGGTTACCATAACTGAACAGGAACGGCTCATTTTGGTCGTAATACACAAACCATCCTTCCCTGATTTCGCCCTTATGGTTGCTCATAGAAAGACGTTCCCCGTCAATCTCAATCACGATGGTCTTCTGCTCATTTTCAGAATCCGTTGAAAAGAGAGTAACCTGAACCTTATTGCCTTCAATAGGTTTGTAGATACTATTGACGAAATACAAAGCTCTTCCCATATATTTTTAAAATCAGTTTCATCTCATCATTCCACATCTCGGCCAAACCCCATAGCCACATAACAGCCATTGGTTAATTGTAATAAACAAAAATACTTTTCTTTACTTCCACCAAATAATCATTCTTAACAAACATCCTCCCATATTGAGGGACAAGCATAAAGGTATCAACAGGATTCCCTTTGAGCCACTCAATGATAGCCTTGGGCAAATTCACCCCTGCTTCGTAACTGACCGGGAAACCGCCACCAAAACGGGGATCGATTGATGGACTAATAGGCAAAAGAACGTTGAAAGAAAACCTTTCACCTCCTTGCGAGCGTAATGAAGCAGAAGATTTATACAAGATTCAAGGAAGATTTGTTTCCCCAAAAAAGCCCCGCCCAAAAACACTCAAGGCAATGCTTTAAAACTATAATCCAACAACTCTTAGTTATCCTTCCTTCTCCCCCCATCATCCTCACCAAAACCTTGGTGAATATCATTTTGATGTTATTAATAAAGAAAAGGGTAAAACAAGATAAGTACTTAAATTTCCACTATCTCACTAATCTTACAATCCACAAAAGGCACAATGGCAGTCGCCCATGCCATACCGACACCGAATGCGCTAAGCATGAGTTTCTTCGTTCCATGCATTTTATCTTTCAATTCGCTAACAATAGTTAGTGGAACTGAAACTGATGAAGTATTACCATATTTCTGAATGGTCCAAGGAATACGCTCCTTGTCAAGTTTCATTTTCTTGGCGATATAGTTGTTGATGAAAGCATTAGCCTGATGGAACACATAGTAATCCATCTTTTGAATATCCTCGCCAGAGTCTGCTATTAATCGTTTAATGTCTTTAGGCACTTCTTCTATAACGAAGTTGAACACATCCGCTCCATTCATGTAACCATTCTCATCGGTGCGGATATTACCATACTCATCCACAACCTTTTCCTTAAGGGTTTCGACGGAACTCATATTTCGATATCCTCCTCCCTTAATCATTATCAAATCACCACGAGAACCATCGGAATTCAGTGAGAAATGACTTTCACCAAACTTCTCATCACGCTCAATCAAAGCTGCCACGCCAGCATCACCAAAGATAAAAGCTTCGCGTCTGTCTTTGCGACTATAGACCTTGGACCGAGTCTCACCATCGAGAATCAAGGCTTTATGAAAGCCTTGATTCTGCATCATAGCATAAACAATGCTAAGTGCACTAATGAAACCCGAGCACCCCAAAGAGATGTCGAATGCCATAGTTGACATCGACAAGCCCAATCTTTCTTGGAGCAAAATGGATGTAGCTGGCATACGATAGTCAGGAGTCTGAGAAAGGAAAACTAATAGGTCTATTTCGCTTTTCTCAATGTTATTATCGCAAATCAGTCTTTCTGCTGCAGCAAAACACAAATCAGAAGCGCAAGTATTATCATTAGCAAAGCGCCGTTCAAAAACACCAACCTTATCAACGACTTTTCTAACTTCCTCTTCTGGCCAAAAGTCCAAATCGTAATGATAATTGTCTATTACACGACTTGGCACACAAGCAGAAAGAGCTGTTATACCTACATTCTTATAGGTTAAAATAGCCATAAATTATGCTAAAATTTTTATTTTGCTGTAACTCCTCCATCTATTACTAAAGAAGTACCTGTAACCCAGGAAGAGGCATCTGACAAAAGATAAATTGCGCCATAGGCTATATCCTGAGGTTCTCCATATCGTTTTAATGGATATTTTTCCATATCTGCTTGGAACTGTTCTTCGGTCAACGTTCCTCTACGAATGAGAGGTGTGTTTACCATACCTGGACAAATACCATTAACACGTATTTTTTTAGGAGCCAACTCCATTGCAGTGAAATTCACCATAGATTGCAGAGCTGATTTAGAAGCACCATAAATAGAATTACCTACAGAGTGAATGTGAGTACCGCCTATTGAGACAATTAACACTACTGAGCAGTTTTGATTCAGCTTCTTCTTCTTAACTAAAAGCCTTAATAATTCCATTGGCGAGAAAAAATTAATATTGAAAATCTCATCGAATTTTTCTCTTGTGCAAAACGGGAATGGAAGTGTTAGACCTCTACCAGCCGACAAAACAACCCCATCCAAATTAGGGGTCTCCTTAACAAGACGTTCAACAACATCCTGTTCAAGTAAATCACCTTCAAAAGTAGAATTGTTATCCCCTTCCAATAAACCAAATGTTTGCTCCAATCTTTCTTTATTACGGCCACAAACAATAACATTAGCACCTAATTTTGAAGCCTCAATTGCACTCGCTTGCCCTATGCCTGATGAAGCACCTGTGACAAGAATTGTTTTCCCTTCCAAAGAAAAAGGATTATAACTTATACCCATTTTGACTCTCCTTTCGATTCTTCGACTTCTACCAAGTCAGAAATAATCATATTATCATCAGAAGTAAAGGCAACAGTACCCCAAGATAGACCAACTCCAAAGCCACAGCAAACAAACTTGGTCGGTTTGTTGCATTTCTCTTTAAGTTGAGTGACAATCGTGATTGGGATTGATGCTGAGGATGTGTTACCAAAATAATACATACTTGACGGAACTTTTTTAGGGTCAAGTTTCAACTTTTTGGCAATCATGTTATTCATCTTCATATTGGCCTGATGGAATACAAAATAATCGTAGTCCAAATAGTCAAAACCGTATTTTTCGGCCAATTTCTTAACGGATTTAGGAGCTGTTGATATACCAAACGAGAACACATCCATGCCCTTCATACGAGTTTGCATACGATGCATCTGCTTACCTTCAATTTCCTCCAATTTGAAAGAATCCATTGAAACTTGGTTGCGGCTACCACCATCAGGAGTAATAATTGCATCGTATCCACTACCATCTGTACCAAAATGGAATTTAAATCCTTCTGCGCCCTCAATATACTCTACAGCCGTAGCAGTACCAGCGTGTCCAAAAAGTGGGTCTCGAGGGCCTTTTGCTCTTTTCTTGGCATCACCACAAAGAAGCAATGCTTTTTTAATAGAACCAGACGTGAGCAATGAAGCCACATTGCTTAAGCCATACACCCAGCCTGAACATCCCAATGCTACATCTTCGGCATAGCACTCCTTGCTGAGACCAAGACGATCCTGTAAGATACATGCCGTGGCAGGGAGAATATAGTCAGCTGTTTGGGAAACAAAAACAAGAGCTTCAATCTCTGCTTTGTCCCAATCAAGGTCTACAATCAACTTTTCGGCTGCTTCAAAACAAAGGTCAGAAGTTGTCAACTTATCAGAAAGCCTGCGTTCTAAAACACCTGTTGTCTCGACAAAGGCTTCCAGTGAATACTCACTCGAAATACCATCATCATCCAAAGGGTGGAGATTGCTTGCGATGAACTTAGGAACGCCGGCAGATATACCGGCGATCCTAACGTTCTTGAATTCAATAAATGCCATTACAGTTTCGAGATTACGCGGTTATACAAATCTTCCACTGTCACAGAATTCTTGACATCGTCACCCTTCAGTGCGACATCAAATTCCTCATCAACCATAGCTATAATGCTCAAGCCGATTAGACTCGACCACTCATCAAGATCATGGAAAGCAGTTGTTGAGGTGATTTCACTGGGATCAGTTTCATCGAACTGCTCTGCAAAAAGCGCTACAAATTCTTCTAAAGTTTTCATTTTTATAATATTTTAAGTGAATAATTAAAACTCTGTTTTTTTGGCTGGATTACCCATATATAATTGTCCATCGCGTGGTTTAGTCATCAAAACACTACCTGCGCCCAAACGGACATTATTACCAATCTTGATTTGTTGTAAGATTATGGAACCAACACCAAAGAAATTGCCTTCACCTATAATTACTTCTCCAGAAATTCTGACAGCAGGCATAATGGTGTTGAAAGAACCTATCTTGACATCGTGACCCAAAACCACACTGCCGTTTAAGACATTGAAATCGCCCAAGGTGACATCACAAGTTGCAGCACCAGGCCCCATAATAATGTTCCCTTTTCCGATTTGGAATGTTTCAGGATCTGCCAAATAGAAAGAACGGTCTAACAAATTTGGGAAAGAAACCCTTTCGTTTTGAATTGTTTCAACCAAATGCTTTGTAGTATGTGAATTGCCCAATGCCATCACCACGGCTAATTCTTTCGGATAACCATTCAATTCCTCAATCCCACCCATGCAAGGACCAAAATGCGAAACCATATGGCCTTTAAGTTCTTGGTTGTCATCAAAAAACCCAATTAGATTCCACGTAGGTGTTTTTTCATTTATTCTGTTGATAAGGCAGGCTGCTTCTTTACCGAAACCACCTGCGCCATAGATTGCTATATCTTTCATTTAATAATTAATTGTTTCCGTTAAATGCTTCCATTGTCGCCGCTGTGGCGGAATTAATGTCCTTACGCATCAACACGTTCTTGATGGTAATAAAAATTACTCTAATATCTGTCCACAGCGTGCAATGATCCACATACCACACATCCAATTTGAATTTCTCTGTCCATGAGATGGCATTACGCCCATGACATTGCGCCCAGCCACTGATGCCAGGTCTTACTTCATGGCGACGTTTTTGTTCTTCGTTATATAAAGGCAAATATTGTACTAACAACGGTCTTGGTCCAATCAGCGACATGTCGCCTTTGAAAACATTGATCAACTGGGGCAACTCATCAATGCTGGTGCTTCGCACAAATTTTCCAACTTTGGTAAGACGTTGTGCATCTGGCAACAGTTTGCCTTCGGCATCACGCTCATCGGTCATCGTCTTAAACTTGATGACTTTGAAAATCTTCTCATCTTTGCCGGGACGTTCCTGAAAAAAGAACACTCCTGCGCCTTTGTTGGCAAAATGGAGAAAAATGGTAATGAGAATGAGAAACCAGCCAATAAGTAGTAGGGCTATGCCTGAAATGACAAAATCCAAGACTCGTTTAAAGAAGTTCTTGTACATAATTTACAGTTTTACCACAGGTGCAGAATTCCAATCTATCATGTCATCCGACTGTTGAAGTCCCACAAAATCCATCATATTAATCAGTTTCATCATTTTCTCAAACGCATTTTTCTTTCCCAAATTGGTCTTCATATAGCGTACATAGCGATTTTTTAAGGTGCCTGGTTCTTTATAGTAAGCCTCGTATGCTGATTTTGAAGGTACGCCTCCCGCTTCTGGAAGCAAGTCCCCGATGTGAAAATAGCACATAGCATATTTGCTTTTTGACATCTCCTTTTTCACAAAAGAAAGCGGGAAAAAGCGAAAATAACCACCTCCACTATAAGCTATCTCCTTTCCCAGCACATGTGTGGTACACACAGGAAATTCTTTAAGTTTGATTCCATTATACTCAACGACACAAGGTTCCTTTTGACCAAAACTTGAGAAACCGCCAAAGTCTCGAGCAGCTGGAAAAATGGAAGCATCTCTTTCAATTCCGTTAGTCGCCAAGATTTCAAAAGCCCACTTATTGTTCTCCCCAATGGAAAATGCTGGGGCACGATAGCTCTTTACTTTCTCACCAATACGCTGTTCCAAACTATCAACAGCGCGATAGGTATCCTCGCGGCAATCAGCCTCGGTCATCTTGTTCAGCCATGTGTGGATGTTTGAGTGACAACCAATTTCGTGACCTCGACCTTGAATCTTTCGGATGACTTCAGGAAATAACCTTCCCATTTCACCAACGCAAAAGAATGTGGCTTTAATCTGACATTCATCCAATTTGTTGAGAATGCCATTCAGGTAGTGATCGTATTCGGCATATTTCTCGGCTCGCCCACCAAGCTGTTGCTCAAGATACCACTCTTCTATATCAAAAGTGAGAAGATTCATTTTTCTTTGCCATTTTCTCTTTCAGGTATATGTTTAACTACTTTAGCCGGGCGACCAGTGGCGATTGTCCATGCAGGAATATCTTTGGTAACCAAAGAACCAGCTCCAACAATAGCACCTTCACCAACAGTGACGCCTGGGAGAACGAAGCTTTCCATACCAATCAAACATCCTTTCTTCAGGACGATAGGCTTGATTGTATAATCCAATTTCATATAATCACTTCCAACAAAATAGTCGCTGAAATCACGCTGATGACAAAGCAAACGGGTTCCACCTGCAATAGAAACACTGTCTTCAAGTGTTATCATATCAGCATGCCCTGTGTCTATCTTTACACTATCACCAATAAAGCATCCTTTGCCCACATTACAACCAACCTTTTTTAAACACCACGGTCTAATTTTCCTCGGCAAAAAAGGTGAAAGCAGCCACGAATTCATGATGTATTTCATCACGAAAGAATCTCTGTAGGTTTTATAAACTCTTTTGAAGACATCCCAAAGTGACACTTGCCCATAAGCTTCTTCTGAGTAGTTGAAGCCTAGTTTCCTCAATATACGAAACGTCAAACTTAATTTTTTCTTCATAATCAATTGTTATTTGCTATTCAAAAAATCCAACATAGCATGGTTGACAAGCTCCCGTTCAAAATTCTTTTGCACGAATTGTCGCCCTGCCGCACCCATATTTCTTTGTTTGTCCTTGTCAAAAAACAGTTCCACTGCTGAAGAGATGGATTCAGGCGTCAAATCGCAATAATGCCCCGTCACGCCATCATCGATTGTTTCAGCACAACCTGTTATCTTGCTGACAATGGCAGGAATACCCATTGCCTGCGCTTCCAGGGGAACCATTCCCAAACCATCACGATGGGAAGGCAATACGAACACATTCATCAACAAATAGTATTTCTGGATATCTGTGTATGGAATGATTCCTGTGAATATCACGCTCGAACTGTTGTTAATCCAATCCAATGTGGCTTGCGGAATGGCATCTCTTTTTTCTGGCGAACCGATAATCAACAACTTTATGCTTTTCTGAGGGTACTTATTAACAAGCATTTTTATCGCATCGACCAATTCTACGACACCTTTGTCCTTTACCAAACGGCCACAAAAGCCTACCACAAAACTGTTCTCTAAAACGCCGAGTTTTTCTTTGATGGCGAAAATATCTTGATTATCGACAAGGTCGGGATTGAATTTGTTCTTTGTATCAATACCATTACATGAACCTTTGTGTAATATATGTCTTTTCTTGGGTTGGTCTATGTGGTCATGCTCTCTAGTTTTCATAACGAATTGACTGACACACACCACATCCGTTGACAATGCTGAAACCAATTTGTCATTGGTTTTCACCAACCAACGTTTAACCCCGCTCATGGTTTCGTAAAGAACCCCATGAGCGAATACTATTCTTCGTGGTACTCCCGATAACCATGCAGCAGTTGTACCCAACAACCTGGCCTTGGCTTGATGGGATATAACCACATCAATATGATTGGTTCTAATATATTTACATATAGCCCTCAATGCTTTTAAGTCCTTTAAAGGAGTGAGTTGACGGGTTAGTTCTATGGGTTTATATTTTATTTTTTGTTCATTTGCAAAGTCAGCCAATTGGGGTCCATCAGAACAAATCAAATGCATCTCAAAATCACCGTGTTGTTGCAAATACGAAAACTGATTTCCGATGAAATTTGCCGCTGAACCAGGAAGATTGATGATTTCCAATACTTGTTTCATTTCTTTAGATAAAACTTACACCGGATAAACAAAAAGGTATCGTCTTAATTGTTCAGATGTTTCCTATGGAAATAATTGTAGATAGGCAAAGGGGTCAACCCTTTCAAGATTGGAACCAGACAATAGAAGTAGCCTTTCAAAGGAAGATGAAGCGTCCTGCAAGCCAAATAATGTGCATAACTTACGTTGAGTCTATATTTGAATTTTCTTCTACTTGTGGCTTGCCGGTCGTCTCGCATGGCATAAAGGCATTCGTCCAAATTATATCCCCGATAGCCTTTAGCATACATCTTCATCCATAGATGATAGTCTTCCACTCGCAGCAAACGTTTATCCACCGAGTATCCTCCAACAGCTTCAAAAGCTTCCCGCCTTACCATACATGGAGCATGGCAGTGGGGTGTGCCATTTATAAAGGTCTTTTTGGTTGGCGCAAATCCTCCTTTTCCTCGCCCAAATTCTCCCTTTTCGTCGAAATAAATCATAGGAGTGCTGACAATGGCATACTCGGGATGGGTATCCAAAAAACCGACCTCCTTTTCAAATCTTGTCGGAAGGGAGATGTCGTCGCCATCCATACGAGCTATGTATTCTGTATCGGCATATTTCAAACAATGGTTCAAGGTATGGTTTAAGCCCATGTTTTTTTCATTCCGAACCAAAACGACATTGTCGTGTGTGTCGGCGTGATGTTTAGCCACTTCGTATGTATTGTCGGCCGAACCATCGTCACATAATATGACTTTGAAATCCTTGAAGGTTTGGCAATAAAGGGATTCCATCGCCTCGTCAAGTGTGGAGGCGCAATTGTAAATACCCATAAGGACGGAAACTTTCATATAATACCAAGGATTAACTGTTATAACCGATTATTATCGTAAAGGATAAAAGATATAACTCATGAATAGCGTAAACAGCAGATGTCCGTAAACAACATATACACAAGTTTTATATTGGTTTTTGTTGATGTATTCCTTCAAGAATGGATAAATCAATACAAATGGATACATCAACCAACTTAAATAAGCAATACGATTCGTGAAATTGGCATACATGCACAATAGCCAAATGGAATTGGTTAATATATATAAATTGAGAATAAACCTATAACCATTGGAAATTGGAATCTTTTTCTTTCGTATAAGATACCAACCTACCACTATAGGAACCGCACTATAAAGGGCAAAGTCGGGACGGAACATACCTGCTTTTAGGGAGGTTAGATTATTGACATCGAGATAGGCCGCCCCTGAATCATCTGTGATGGTTCCAAACCATTCCTGAAAAAATGTTACATGAAATACCGATAAAATGAAGCACACAACCCACAAAACCATATATACATTGCTGTTTTTATATATGGAACATAGGAGAAATGCGGTGATAGGCACCGTCATAGAATGGTGCATTCCGTAGGAGGCAATTAGAAGTAGAATACAAGCCCACCATTTTTTTCTATAAGCGATACCTAAAAGAAAAACGGCCGCAGCTGAACCAGCCTTAATACCATTGGTTCCGTATGAAAAAGTAGAAAAAGCTGCCAACCAAGTCACATATGCTAATAGAGTATCTTTTGGAAACAATTTATGACATGCAGCATAAGTTAAGCCAAAATAGATGAAAGCAATCAACAAGAAGAACAATTGAACGCTAATACCATAGCTTGCAAAATACTTGAGCAAATTGTCATAAATGATATTTTCTGTATTCCAGTTAAACCAAAACCTCTCTCGATAAAGAAATTTGTAATATATTACTGTGTTCATCATATCAACGAACACACCACTTTGAGGCCTCAGACCTATGAACAAACTGCAAAACAACATTACTATGAACGCAGGTAACCATTGGGATGAACCACGTCTGAACACCCTTTTGTTGGAATAGGTTTTATATTTTTGTACTACAACAATAGTGATGATTGTTGTGAGTATCATGAAAACATCATAATAGTATTTAGCAGGTATCATTTGATGGAAAAAAATTATTTGGCTTTATAAAGCAATATGATTCCAAAGGCGAACCGTAACTTGATGAAATGGTACAACAATTTGTCCTTATGGTTCTTGGATTCACAATGCAACAACAACTCCTGCATCCGTTGATTCTTCAACATAAGCTTCACTTGATGATGATATTGACTATAAGTCATTTTTTCGGTGTGCTGAAAAAGAAGATTGAACATGTGTTTGTATGCACTAAGAACTTCCATTTGGAAGCCTTTGTCAATCAACATGCTATCTTTCGTAAAGTACAAATAATTCTTTTTAAAACACAGGAGATTCTGATAAGACCGATCAATGATACCATCGTCAAACTTGGTACTTAAGGTTTCCCTGTCACGCTGAATATAATGATAACCCGCATATTGAACAAAACGAAAAGATGGCGATGCAACCACGACATGACTCATAAATTCGGCATCTTCGTATCCATATACACCTTTTGCAAAATGCAGATTATTATCACTCAAAAATGAGGTACGATAAATCTTGTTCCAAGCAAAATTGAAATAAAAACCGATGACCCAACCAGGATCTAAAGTATCCTCTAAAGGAAAACCAGATTCAAAGCAAGGCATGGTTCTAGTTTGTACCTTTTGACCCGACATAAAATCTACCTTATACCCTGTCACCACAAAATCGTTGTTGGTTTCTTCCATCTTTTTTACAAGTGTAGAATAGAAATCGCTGTCAATAAAGTCATCACTGTCGAAAAAATGAACATACTTTCCTTTTACATATTGCAATCCGAAGTTTCTCGCATCCGACAGGCCTCCGTTTTCTTTATCCAGAACTATTATCCTAGGGTCTTTGTTTTCGTATGCCTTTGCTATTTCGCGGCTTCTATCCTTGCTCCCATCGTTCACGACCAGTAATTCCCAATCTTGGAAATCTTGTGCCATGACGCTTTCGATAGCCTTGGCAATATACGCTTCAACCCCATAGGCGGGCATGACAATGGAAATGATGATAGAGTCATTCATAATACAAGCTGTCAAACGTTATTTATATCAATTTCACCAATAAACCTTTCAAAGTCCCCAATGGTATTAGCAGTAGAGAAAACCGAAGAACGTTCGATAGTCTTTTGCTTGTATAGTTTTATCAATGACTTGTCAGAAAGCATTTTCCTCAAGCCGTCTTTCAATCCTTTATCACTATTATCAACAATCATACCTGCTTCATTTCCCAAAATTTCATCCATACCTGAACAAGCCGTAGTAATCACAGGTGTGCCCACAATGACGGATTCCGTCACTGCAGTGCTATACCCTTCGCGATGTGACGAGCAGACAAACAAATCCATTTTTGAAACGTATTTGTAGGGATTAGGATCAAATCCAAGGAATGTAATCTGTGATGTCAGGAATAATTGTCTGGTTTGTTCTTCTAGTTGTGACCTACATTCACCATTTCCCAAAAGATACAGATGCCATTGCTGGAAACCTTCATCAGATAATTCTTTAAGGATAGTGATCAATCTGTCAAACCCTTTAACCTCGGTTAGGCGTCCCACACTGCACAAATTTGTTTTATCAACGTCTAATTCGATATTTATTGGCAAAGAAGAGTTTTTCATGATGGCATCAACATCAAGCGTATTGTATACCACATCGCATTTGACATTATCCCAAGGATATTTTTTCATGAAAGCATCTTTTGCCATGATGGAAATAAAAGCGATTTGGTCGAAACGAGAATATGCCTTTTGGGCTTCTTTCAGATTTCGAAAAGAAGCCATGATAGAAGTACTATCGTTAACGCAAGTGTGTACCCAGGCAAAGGTCTTTGTCTTAGAGTCGTGGCAACCACTGATGATGCGCGTGGGCATACCTTCGAGATAGGCGATTTCAACATCATAATGTTCTTTTATGAGCAAGCGATGCCACATTCCAGGAGATAGTGATTGCATTAAGTATTTCATCCCACGAAATGGTTTCCTATGAAATAGTGCCTTACGATGAATGTGCTTGGCAATCAAGTCACGGTTAGCTCCCCAATCAAATATGGTTTGTACCGTTATGTCATATTTCTCAGCATTGAGATTATTGACTAAATTGACTAAAACGCGCTCAGCTCCACCTCCGCCCAAGTCAAAATGAAAGAATAGTATTTTGGTTTTCATAACATAGGCCTATTGGGCCTTTGGTATTTAGATTGTATCAAGTTTCCAAAGAGGTATATAGGATGTGTCTTTGCCAGTATAAACAACTGGTTGTGAAGAGTGTTTTTTATTCAATTGCGGTTTTAAGCTTGAATAAATCAAAAATGGAAACAATCGTTTTCGATCTTTCAGCGATGGGAAAAGTGATGCAGTTTGTATATCTGTTATTCCTATCAGATGGTAGACGATTGTTATTCGTGTTGGTTTGAGAAGTAGATACACTCCGTTTTTTTCTATAGAAAAAATATTATTATGAGAGCCCATCCACCATTTCGCATAGTCATAATCCAAGGGTTTGGGATGCTCTTTCAGATAAGATCGTATTCCAAAAAAGAACCTATTGTGATAAGCCCCCATTAATTTCCAATTAAACTTTATGTAACCTGGATATGAATTTTTGTTGGGATAGCCATAAATGGTAACATCAGGCCCTAAAATTTCAATCTCTCTTTTCGTGATTTCACGAAAGATGCCTAGACCCCGGCAGTTCTCAAGCACACAGGTATCAATGGTCTGATATGCCTTTTCTCCAAACAGGTCATTTCTCCACATGGCATCAACAGCCGACGGTTCACCGTCAATATAAACCACTGTAAGGAGTGAAGGCCCATATATATTGTCGATATATTTCTTTTTGAACGCATCATGAGTCATAGAGCCATTGAAAACCATATTGACACATTTCATAAAATCATCAATAAAGGTACTTTGAGGTTCCAGCTTGTCAGACCATTTTAAATCAAATATAATGTCTTTTTCCATAAGCGACTTGTTTTGAAGAAACAATCATTGATTGCCTCCTTTTGACATTATGACTTAAGCAATTCCTCTCATTTTGAAATACAATTTATGTATCCATAGACTCCAATACCGATAACCGTCAATAACCACTTTGTCTTTGAAGACATTATAAGTATGAAAACCATTAGGATAATCTTTTGTAAGTGGCTTTAAACGCTTGATTTCCTTCAATTCAACTTTTCCATCAAAGATAGTCAATTCCTGTAAAGAGACACCCTCACCATAGTCATTGTTGCATACTTGTGCAGGGCTTATCAGTTTGTCCTTCCATTGAAACACATTGCCGGCACGACGTGCCGTATTGTCGGGAAATTGGATAGTTTGGGTATGGTGGTAACCCGAAAAAGCTCGTGTGCTTGAGTACACCATCAATTCGTTTCCATTGCTTTTTTCTCCTAATGTCGCAAATAGATAATACCCGTCTCCGTTTCTGTATATTACCGCATCAGCAAAAGGAAGCGATGACAGTTCTCCGTAAAGATTCAGCTTTTCGCCGTATTCGTAATAGGAAGTGTTTCCAGCAGCCCCATTCTCTGGATAAATGTACTGTTTTCCATCGACGGTTATCGGATTCGGAAAAGAAAGATGGGTAGCAATGTCAAGAATAGTCTCGTTTTGTAGCAAACAGCAATCCTTTTTGTTAAGTGTTAATCTGGCCAATCGTCCACAACGAGTGTCGCGTAAGAATTCTTCCACCAATACGATATAGGCATCATCGGTTTCATCAATGATGAAGGGATCGGCAAACCATCTGTCTTTATAAGAATGCTTCATCCACTGAATATGAGTTGGAGTTAGGTCATCGCCTATGTTGGCAATGGCTATGTTCCATTGCTGCAAAGCATATTTGAATAGAAATTTTCTGATGATGTTGCTCATATGGACCTTTTTGTATGATCAAATGTTGATTTGAACGAATTGTGACTTGATTTGGTAACTCACAGCATTGAAGTTGTCTTGGACTTGTTTAATTTGTTCTAGTAATTTCTCCGCACTTTCTTCCTTTGCCATGACAATAAATCCGCAATCTTTAATCCATTCATAACAGCTAGCCACCTTGAAGTTGTTATTAGGCAATACGATAGCGGGAGTCCCTGTAATGAAGGCGAAAATCATACCATGTAATCGATCGGTTACTACAAACTCAGCATGTCGGAAAGTGCTCCAAATGGTATTAAGTTCTTCTTCTCTTTCCTTTGGAGAGAGACGATCTCGGCCAATATGGGTATCTTTATACGTAATGTCATATTGAGCATCAGTGAGTGCCTTGTGGAGTTCCGCCGTTAGATGGGATACCAGTTTTTCTTTGTCGTCACGAAGACAAAGAACTGCGCCCTTTCGCTTTTCAAAAGATTCCCTTTTATCAAGTGTCATGACGATGTCGGGGGTAAGGATGACTTTTGCCTTCGGAAAATAACTTTTCATACGCTCGA
>JAEEGL012343978.1_pt1 | contig 23517 bp, 15 predicted proteins | sample 9134231 | NCBI WGS metagenome assembly JAEEGL01 (sample SAMN16246548, study PRJNA631951) | gut metagenome | biome: gut microbiome; feature: rumen; material: fiber-attached | host: Bos | place: Iran: Karaj | collected 2018-10
CTATTTTTTCGGGGTCGAACACCCTCGTTACTATTGTGAGTTCGGAGCCGAGCACCGAGTCGAGCGGCATCGTGATTGCGTCGCCGATGATGCCGATATTGTCGGCGTCGCCGTCCAAGAGTATCCTCATCTGGTGGAGCATCTGACGGCTCACTATCACCCTCGGCTCGTCAGCGGCGTCAAAGAAACGCCCCCTTGTTATGTTGGCGAAAGGTGGATATCCGCCGAGTTGCATCGGCACAGCTTTCAGGCTCGCCTTCACGGAGCGTCCAGCGAGCTGCACGGTGGCGGGCTTGGAGACTACGGGGAACGCAATGGCAACCTCCTGCCACTTTTGGATGCCGGCTATCACCGAGTCGTTGAGAGGCACTTCGGGCTTGTCCTGTGATAGCATGGAGCGGCGTGTGCCGGGGTCGTCGAGGTCAAAAGAACGGCTCGTGGCGGTGAGGCCGGTGAATATGTCGTTGTTTTCCATCGAGCGGGAGATGTTGCCTGTGATGCCCTGCGCGAATGAAATCATCGCCGCAAGCGAACCTATGCCCACCGCCACGCCGAGCGACGTGAGGATGGTGCGCATGGTGTTTCGCCGGAGGTTGTAGAGGGCGAGTATTGCTATGTCGGACGCTTTCATGGGTTTGGGTTGATGGTTGTTTTGATGATTTCGCCGTCGGAGAGCAGCACCGTCTTGTGCGACACCCGCCCGGCAGTCTCCTTGTCGTGCGTCACCATTATTATTGTGATGTGGTGCTTCTTGTTGAACATCTGCAGGAGCGAGATTATCTCCGCAGAGGTCGCGGTGTCAAGGTTTCCCGTAGGCTCGTCGGCGAGGATTATCTTTGGCTTGTTGGCGAGGGCGCGGGCAATGGCCACGCGCTGCGCCTCTCCGCCCGAAAGTTCCGACGGATAGTGCAGGGCGCGGTTGTAGAGCCCCATGTTGTACAACAGCTCGCACGCCCTCGTGTCGCGCAGGCGGCGGGGGTAGTTGCTGAATATCAGGGGCAGCTTCACGTTGTCGATGGCGGTGCGCGTGGGTATCAGGTTGAACGACTGGAATATCATCCCCACCGTAAACTTCCTGTACTGGGAGAGTTGCTTCTCGCTCATAGTCAGGATGTTGACACCGCCAACGCACACACTGCCCTCGGCTGAGGTGTCCATGCCGCCGAGGAGGTTGAGCAGGGTGGACTTGCCCGATCCACTCTTGCCCACTATCGACACAAACTCCCCCTCCTCCACATCAAAATTGATGTTGCGGAGGGCGTAGATTTTGTTTTCGCCCTTATAGTATGTCTTGCAAAGATTGCTAACTTTTAGTAATGCCAATTTTTTTGAATAAATTTTGCGGTAAAGATAGGAATTTTTTTTAAATTTACACCGCAAAAAATACAAACATTTTTTACAAAAATTACCATGCAGTTCAAAGACTATTACAAGATACTGGAAGTGGATTCCAACGCCACGGCAGACCAGATAAAAAAGTCGTACCGCCGCCTCGCCATGACCTATCATCCCGACCGCAACCCCGGCAACAAGGCGGCGGAGGACATGTTCAAGGAAATCAACGAGGCTTACGACGTGCTCAGCAACCCCGAAAAGCGTCAGAAGTTTGACCTCATGCGCGACGGCAAGAACAACACCACCGACTTTTACACCAAAAACAGCGGCTCGTCGTATTCCGGCAAATATACAACCGGAGGCAAGACGTCCACCGACTCCAAGTCGGCGAGCAAGGCGCAGAAGGACGCGGACGACTTTGACCTCGACCTCGAATACTTCAAGCGCAAGACGAGCGAATATTCCGACTTCTTCAACAACTTCTTCCGCAACAGCACTCTTTTCAAGGGCGACGACTTCACCGGGTCCATCAACATCACGCTTCAGGAGGCTTACACCGGCTCCACGCGCATCATCGAAATCCTCGGTCAGAAGCTCCGCATAAAGATTCTGCCGGGCATCGTGGACGACCAGCTGCTCAAAATCCCCGAGCAGGGCTATCCGGGCATCGCGGGCGGCAAGAAGGGCGACCTCTACGTGAGGGTGAAGATCGACAAGGACAATTATTTCACGAGGCGCGGCGACGAGCTGTTCACCGAGATATACGTGGACATCTTCAAGGTGATTCTTGGCGGCGACATATTGCTGCACACGCTCTCCGGCGACATCAAAATCACCATCCCGCAGGGCATCGAATATGGCAAGCAGCTCCGCGTCAAGGGCAAGGGCATGCCGGTGTATAACGTGCCGGGCATGTTTGGCGACCTTTTTGTGAAGGTTAAGTATTTCATTCCCAAAAACCTCACCCCGGAGCAGCTCGACCTCATCAGGCAGGCGAGTGAAGTTAGTAAGTGATTGAAGTGATTGAAGTAATTGAAGTGATTGAAGTGATTGAAGTAATTGAAGTAATTGAATAAATGAAATGAAACGGCACACCTTATTAATAATAGCGTTTCTGATGCTTGCTTTTGCGGGCAGGGGATACGCGCAGTTCAGGGATTTTGAGGACGACAACGGCGACGGCAATCAGAACAACAACGGCCGCCGCAATACTCAGCAGGGCTACCGGCTGATGGACCATCTGAGGTTTGGCGGCGACTGCGGACTTGGTTTTGGCACGGGGACTTTTGCGGTGCAGTTTAATCCGCAGGTGGGGTATTATTTCAACCAGTACGTCACCGCCGGCCTCATTGGCACTTACGAGTATTTCAAGTATAGTTCCACATACAATTCGGTGTCGCGCAGCGTGTATGGCGGCGGATTGTTTGTGGATGCGCATCCGCTGGAGTTCCTTGTGGCGCATGCTGAGGCGCAGGCCATCTGCTATGACAATATCTACGGCAATGCCTATGATCCCGAAAAGAAGGTGGACGTCCCGATACTCGTGGGCGGCGGCTACCACCGTCAGGTTACCGAGCGTGCGTCGGTGAACATCATGCTCCTCTGGAACCTTAATGCGACAACAGGGCTGGAAAACAATACTTCGTTTTCCAACCCTGTGTTCAGGATCAATATTTTGTTCTAAATCCTAATTGGGCGACAAGGCGAGAACCTTGTTGTTAAGGAGTTCGTTTTCGCTCTTCAGCTCGGCTATCTGCTGCTGGAGGGCGTTTACGTTTTCTATCTGCGGGGTTATGTTTTTGGCAATGACGCATATCTTGGTCAATACGTTGTACTCGTCGCGTATCGGGGTGTATGTTTCGCTTAGGAACACCGCCTTGCCGTTGAAGGAATACTTGTTGACGGCGGTGTAGATGAGGCCGTCGGCGAGTTTTTTGAGTGCGTCGTTGAAGTTTTTGATGGAATCTTCTTCGAGCATGTATGAGCGCACGTCGTGGGCGTCGAGTTCCGAATATTGCATCACAATCGAATTGAGCAGCCTTGCGTTCATGTTCATGAAGAATCCCTGGGCGTCGAGTTCGTAGTATCCTGCGGAGTTGTTGAGGATGTACTGGTGCGTCATGAGTTCGTCTTTGAGTGCGTCGTTTTTGTCGTTGAGCTTTTGGATTACGGATGCGTTGGTCTCCGCCTGGTTTTCGAAGTCGTCGTGGAGTTTCTGGTATTTCACCGATTCGCGCTTGTTGAGTTCCTCGAGGCTTTCAATTTTTGACTTGAGCGTCTCGATGTTCTTGTGCACCTCGGATTCCTGCTGTGCGAGTCGCTCCGACTTTTGGTGCGATTCTTCGAGGAGTTTTGCGGTGTTCATATTGATTTTCACGCTTGCGATGGTAGACGCGATGGTCTCGCCTATTTTTTCGATGAACTCCACCTGGTATTTTTCGATTACCTGAAACGACGCCAGTTCCACGATGCCGAAGGTCTCGGCGTTTACTTTCAGCGGCACTATGACGAGGCACGTGGGGTCTGATTCTCCGAGTCCGCTGCTGATATGCACGTAGTCTTTGGGTATGTCGGTCATGTAAACGGTCTCGTTTTCGCGGAAGCACTGTCCCACGAGGTTTTCGCCTACTTCGATGCGCTGCTTTGCGTATTTGAGGCGGTCGTATGCGTAGAAGGCGGTTAGCTCGAGGTGGATGTCGGCGGGGTCGGAGTCGTCCACGATGTATATGCCGCCCATGTTGGCGTCGAGGTAGCGTACAAGACGCTCGATGACCCTGTTGGAGAGCACCTGCATGTCGTCGCCGGCGTTTCGCAATACTTCGTTGAACTCGGCGAGGCCCTGCGACGCCCAGTTTCGCTGGGTGTTTTCTATCTTTCGCTGCTCGGCTTCGTTTTCGGCTTTTATGAGGTTGTCGCGCATGACGAGGAGGGAGTTGGCGAGTACGTCGTGCTTGCTCCTCGGCTTGAACTCGGTGGAGAAGTTGCCCTCGCCGATTTTGATTGCGAAGTGCGATGTCTCGTCGAGGTTACTGATGAGCGTACGGAGGGTCTTGGTCATTTCGGCAATTTCGTCGTTTCCTTTCACTTCCACGTCGGGCAGGATGCCTTCCGACATTTCCTTAATTTTTTCCTTGAAGTATGAGAGTTTCTGGAGGTTGTGGTTGATGATGAAAGAATATGCGACGAGAAATCCGAGCAGTATCAGCATACCCCATTTGAGGATGTTTTCGGATTTGTCGAAGCCGTCGATTGTTGCGTTGATGCTGGCGGACGATTCTTTGTTGAATGAGTTGGCGAGTTGTGCGGCGGTGAGCCTCGCCCTCTTGTAGCATGCCATGACTTCTCCGTCCACCACGCTGTACCTGCGGAACGAGTAGTTGCTCTGGTCGTTGAATTTTTCGGTGGTGTTGAGGTTGTCCACCACGTCGTCCTGCAATGCGAACAGGGTGTCCACGATTGCTGTGAGCTTGAAGTAGAGTTCCTTGTTCTTGTCGCTCCACAAATCCTTGTCCACGAATCCCACTATCTGCGACTTGAGCGAGTCGTAAAGCTCGCCGTGGCATGATTCGATTTCGCCGAGCAGTTTGCCGTCCCTTGGCTCGCCTTTTAGCGTCCATTTTGTGGTGAGGTATTGCGAGGTTTCTATCAAATCTTTGAGCCTCTCGGTGTATGTCATCGACGGAAACACAAGATCGCTGTTTTCCATCGCCTGCATGCTGTTGTTGTTTTGGGCGTTGCTCATGGTCCGGTACATGAAAAACAGCAGGATGCCGAGCACCCCGAATCCCAAAATCAGCTTTAGCTTCAATGTAAGGCGAAATCTATATTTCATATCGTAAATAGTTAAATTTCTAATTATCAGTATTTTGCGTGGTGGCGGCGGGATGCCGCCGGGAGCAAAATTTTTCTGCATAAAGTTAAGCAACAAATACGCCAAATGCAAGAAAAATCGCAAAAAAATTAATGCTTTCTTTTGTGTGTTGGTTTGTGCGCGTCAGTGCATTATTTTGAATACGAGTTCTTGCAGGAGTGCGCCGCCGTCGGTGGAGACGTTGCCCACGCCTTTGCTTCTGAGGTCGTATTCCCTGAGTAGCGATATTGCCCTGATTACTTTGGGCAGTGTGAGCGTCCTTGCCGCCTCCTGGTAGTCTTTGAGGAAGTAAGGGCTGCATCCCATCGCCGCCGCGAGGTTGGTGCTGTTGTTGCCCTGATACTGCCAGTATATCAGCATCTTGGCGAAGAATCCGTATAGCGACGTGATTGTGAGGACTATGGGGTTGTCTTTTTGGTTTTTGGCGAAGTGCGCCACTATCCTCGCCGCCTTCTCCACGTTGCCCTTGCTGATGACGTTCTGGAGCTCGAAGTTGTTGTAGTCCTTTGAGATACCGATGTTGTCCTGGATGATTTCGGGTGTCACGGTGGCGCCTTTTGGCAGGGCGATAGCGAGTTTGTCGAGTTCGTTGCTGATTTTAGAGAGGTCGGTGCCGAGGTATTCTGTGAGCAGACGGGTCGAGTTTGGGTTGCTTACGAGGCCGAGCCCTTTTATGTAGTTGTCGATCCAGGACGGGATTTTGTTTTCGTAGAATTTTGTGGAGGTGAACAGCACGCCCGTCTTCTCGACAAGCGCGGCGAGTTTTTTCCGCTTGTCGAGGGTCTTGTATTTGTGGCATAGGACGAGAATTGTGGTCTTCTGCGGTTTTTGGACGTAGTACACGAGGTCGTCGATTTTCTTGAGGTCCTGCGCCTCCTTGACGATTACCACCTGGTACTTTGCCATGGCCGGGAATCGCCTCGCCATCACGTCGAGGTTCCTTATGTCGGTGTCCTTGCCGTAGACGATTGTCTGGTTGAAAATCCGCTCGTCGGGCGTGAGGACGTTGTTTTCTATGAAGTCGGATATTTTGTCGATGAAATACGGCTCGTCGCCTTGCAGGATGTAGACGTTGGCGTATTTGCCGGCTTTGAGGTCCGACATTATTGATTCGTATGTGGCTGCCATGGCTGTTGGATTGTTTATTTGTTTTTGAGGAATCCGCTGAGCGTGTTCATCAGCACGTTGATTTCTATTGGCTTTGTGATGTAATAGTTGCATCCTGCGGCGATGGTCTTTTCTTTTTCGCCGGTGAGGGCGTATGCGGTCTGCGCTATTATAATCACGTCCTTATTGAACTCGCGGATGGCTTTTGTGGCGTCGTATCCGTTCATCACCGGCATCTTGATGTCCATGAGGATGAGGTCGATTTCGGGGTGCGCCTTTGAGGTTTCTACGGCTTCTTGTCCGTTTCGCGCCCAGAGTACGTTGGCCTTGGTGTCGGCGAGCACTTCCTGCATGTATGCCACGTTCATGTCTTCGTCTTCGGCTACGAGGATTGTCTTTCCTTCGAGTGCGCTGCCGGAGCCGTCGCCGTCGGTGGACGCGCCGTATTCGTCGGCGGTGTTGAGTTCGGGGTCGTATGGGAGCGTGAAGTAGAATGTGGAGCCGATGCCTTCTTCGGATTCCACCCACATTTCGCCGCCGAGGAGTTCTGCGAGTTTTTTGGAGATGGTGAGTCCGAGGCCGGTGCCAGACTGGTTTTTGTCGTCTTTCTGCTCTATCTGTCCGAATCGTTTGAATATGACGTCGAGTTTGTCTTTTGGCATTCCTACGCCGGTGTCCTTGACGTAGAATAGTAGTTTGTCGGGGCCGCTGAATTTGTATCCGAATTCGATGTATCCTTTGGTGGTGAATTTCATGGCGTTGCCGATGAGGTTGTTGAGTATCTGCTTGAATCGGAACGGGTCGGTGTTGATGTTGAAGTCGTCGGCGTCCACCGCTTTCTGCATCTTGAGTTCAAACGGCTTGTTTTTCATGTCGTTGATCTGGTACTGGGAGATGTAGATTTCGTTCATTATCGGGTTGAGCTGCACGATGCGCGGCTTTACCTTGAGCTGCCCCGCCTCTATCTTTGAGATGTCGATGATGTCGTTGATGAGGTTGAGGAGGCTCTTTCCGCTGTTGATGATGAAGGAGAGGTATTTCTCTTTGTTTCTGTCGAAGCTGCCCGGCTTGGTGAGGAGTTCGGAGAATCCAATGATAGAGTTCATTGGTGTGCGGATTTCGTGGCTCATGTTGGCGAGGAAAGCGGACTTGAGCTTGTCGGATTCTTCGGCGCGGCGGCGTGCGTCCACGAGTTCGCGTTCGTACTGCTTGCGCGTCGATATGTCCTTGAGGGTTAGCACGCTGCCGGTGGTGTCGTTGTTCCTGTATGGGATTACGGATATTTCGGCGTCGAATACTTCGCCGTTTTTCTTGACGGCCGCCGCCTCGAATGTCTGTGCGGTGTATTTGCAGTTGCCTGTCTGTCGGTATTTTGCGATTTCTTCTTCGAAAGTTTTCCAAAGGTCTTTTGGGATCAGGATTGACTGCAGTGGTGCGCCGATGGCTTCCGTGACGGTGTAGCCGAGGATTCGTTCTGCGGCGGGGTTGAAGGATGTGATCCTGAGTTCGTTGTCGAGGCCGATGATTGCGTCGAATGACGACCTGTTGACTTTTGAGAAAATTTCGTTGGTGGTCTGTTCTTGTTTTCGAGCGGCGTCGCGTTCGTCTTCGCGCTGCTTGATGGTGTTGATCATTGTGCAGAAGTGCTGGCAGAGTACGCCTACTTCGTCGTTGCCGTTGTGCTGTGGCGGGAGCGCGGAGTAGTCGCCGTTTTTGATTATCTGCTCCATTGATGTGGATAGTTCGTTGAGCGGCTTTACGAGCCATTTGTTGAGAATCAGCACCACTATTGCCACTATTGCGAGGATGAGCAGGAGTTTTGTGAGTGTGCTTGCGAAAAACTCGTGCTTCATTATCTGTATTGTCTTGGTGTTGAACCTTGCGTAAACGGTGCCGAGGAATGTGTTTTTGTAGAAAATCGGCTCGTTGACCACGATGAACTTGCCGTCGTCGGTGAAAGCGGCGGTCGACTTGTCGCTGATGGCCTGCGCCGGGATAGCGCTCGAGCGGTTGTACTCGGCGTACAGTTTGCCCGAGGGGCTGTATAGGTGCACGTTTTCGAGTTCTTCGAATGGCTTGACGTTGGAGAGCGCGTCGTCGATTTCGCTTTGCTTGAGGAGATCCACCTGCACGGTGTTTCGGTCGGCTACCATTTTGGCGATCTGTACGCATGACGACTTGATGTACTCGTTGACGTTTTTGTCGCTGGTGTATTGGAATGAGATTGCCGTTATAATCTCGGCTGCGATTACTACCGAAAGCATTGCTGCGAGCAGCTTGTACTTGATTGGCATGTTGGCTATGAAGTTTTTCATGTCGGATGTTTTTTTGGTGGTTAGTATGTTTTTGTCGCTGTTATTGTTTTTCGTGGTTGTGGTCGGGCCTCAGGAGGAGCGCACTAACTCTGAGGGGCGATGTCATTATGGCGTCTCTGTAATAGTAGTAGATGGTCTCGTCGGTGTCGAAGTTTTGCCTGACGTAGAACATGCACCCTTTTTCGAGTATGCTGATGTCGTTGGTGATGGTGAGTATATGCTTGTCGGCAACTTTTTGGAGCAGACGGTCGATGTCGATTTTTGCGCCCGATTCGATGAAAATGATGTTGGCGTTGAAGATGTCGTCGTCGTCGATGTCGCTGTCGGTGATGCGCTTGAGCTCGATGTCGAAGTCGAGGATTTTGTTGCTGGCGGCGAGGTTTTCGGCGGCTTTGAACGTGGCGTCTGACTGCGGCGCAATCATGATGGTGGTCTTGGTCATTGATTCTTCCATTGGCCATGTGACGTATTTGGCGAGTTTTATGAGGCCTTGCATGTCGCTTTTTTGTATGTCGTTCTGCATCGGGGTTAGCGTCCCGATGAGTAGTATCATCAATATGTTGATAATGCAGGTGATCATGGTCTGTTTCTATTTTTTGCTTGCAGTTTATGTTAGTTAAATTGATGGTTGGTCGCCGCCTTCGCCGGTGTCGTCCGGGACTTGTCCGTTGATGATCATCTGGAGGCGGGCTATTTCTTCGTCTTTTGCTTTCACTTTGTCTTTGAGCGTGTTTTCTATCTTTCGGCTCTTTGTGATTCGTTTTTCGAGTTCCTTTTTGTAGAATTGCGCGCTCTGGTTTGCCTTGTCCATCTTCTGTCTGTTGTCGGCGTTGTTCTTTTTGGTTTCGATTAGTTCGCTGTTGATGGTGGCGATCTCCATGTCCTTGCTTTGCAGTGTCTTTTTGAGGCTGGCGAGTTCGATGTTGAGGTCTTTTATCGACGACTTGGCCTTGGAGAGGTCGTCCTCGGTGTTTTGCTGGCCTGTGATGTCGGTGGCGAGGCACAGGATGCGGCTCACGTTGTTTTCGGAGTCGTATATCGGGATGAAAGTGTTTTTGATCTTTCTTGTGTCTTTGTTGATTTTGAATTCGATGGTGTATGTCTCTGTGGTTCCCTGTTTTACGTTGTCCCACACTTTCTTGAACTCGTCGTATTTGGAGAGTGTGAGCTGGAGGATTTCGTATATGTTTTTGCGTCGTATGTCGTTGACGTCGAGGGTGTATCGCAGTGCGAACCGCCTGTTGGCCTCTATAGTGTCGCCCTTGGTGCTGAAAATCGCTACGAGCATTGTCTTGTTGAGAGCGTTGTTTACCTGCTCGATTTCGTTGAGTTCGGTCTGTGTGGCGTGCACGAGGTTGTTGAGGGATTCGATTTCGGTCTTGAGCTGGTCTTCTTTTTCCTCCATCATCTTTGACTGCTGCCTCGACTGCCGGAGCAGGAGCGAGGTCTGCTCGTTGATTTTGGCGTTGGCGATGGTTGATGCGATGTTTTCGGAGATACGCTCCACGAATTGTATCTGGTATGGCTCGAATGATATGAATGCGGCGAACTCCATGACGCCATACAGGTAGTCGTTGTATATTAGCGGCACGAACATGAGGGCCTTGGGCTTTGCGTGTCCGAGGCCTGAGCCAATTTCGGTGTAGTTGTCCGGTACGTCGTTTATTATTATGGTGTGTTTTTCCATTGCGCACGCGCCTATCATCCCTTCGTCGAGGGCGAGGGTGCGCTTGTGAAACCGTTGGTGTCCGAATGCGAATACGGCGTACAGTTCGAAACATTCGTTCTTCGGGTCGTCGGGCGCGGCGGTTCGTATGAATATTCCGCCCTGCGTGACGTTGATGTACGGCACGAGCCTGTCGATGACGGCGTTGCAGAGCTTGTGGATGTCGGAGATGTTGTTTCTCAGGATGTCGGAGAATATCGAGTGGCCTTCTGTCGCCCACTGGTTTTGGCGTTCTTCGTTGAATCGTTGCTGCTCTTTTTCGGATGTCTCGAGCATGTCGTTGCGGAGCGTGACGAGGGCGGAGCCGATTGGGTTGTTTTGGATCGACGGGTCGTATTCCGCCTTGTATTTTTTGTCTTTGATTTGGTTGGCGAAGTCGGAAGTGTTTTTGAGCGAATGGGCGAGCGCGAGGATGCTTCGGAGTATGTGCATCCATTCCGACGGAGTCTTGGAGGTGTCGGGCATGTATTTGTCGATGGCGTATTCTCCGTTGGTGATGCGGTCGATGAGCCGCTTGATGTTGTCGAATGGCTTTATTATTTTGCGTGAGAACACTATTATTATAATGATGAAAATGGTCAGTATAATGGCTACTGCTATTGTGGACTGTATGAATGTCTCGGTCTGCTCTTGCCTGATTTCGTTGAGCCTGTTGATGCTGATCATTGTGAAGTTGTCGTCGTTGCAGGCGAGGGGAATCCGTTTGCAGTGGATGTAAACTTTATCTTTGTTGTTTTCCACGAGTTCGCACACTTCGTCGACGGGGAGGTTTTCGGCGGTTTTTGCCATGATGTTGAGTTTCTCTTCGGTGAATCGCAGTATTTCGTGGATGTTTCGGTTGAGGTAGTCCTTGTTTCGCGAGTAGAAAATGTTGCCCGTGCTGTCGGCAATGTAAATTGTGCTTGACGCGGGAATCTGCTCGTCGAGGATGTTGCGGTAGTATTTTTGGTCGATGTCTGCGCCGATTATTCCGCAGAATTTGTTTTTGGTGTAGATCGGCGTCATGCATATGATTACGTTGGTGATGTCGGCGTTGGAGCTACGGCTCACCACTTTTGGGGTGTTGTCGCGCTTGATTGCGCGGTACATTTCGTATATGTCGTTGGATGAAGTCTGGAGGTCGTTGGAAGTTTCCGGCGTGCCGAGGTTTTCGTGCTTGATGTATTTGGTGTACCATCCGATAGGGAATCCCGGGTTGGTGTTAACGAGGAGGCTGTCGGAGTTGTCGAATATGTATGGCTCCGAGATGATGAAAATGGATTTTGCGCTCTGGTCGCTTGCGAGGAACCTGAGCATCATGTTCTGTGTTGTTTCTTTGGCGAGCGAGCGGTCTTGTGCAGTCTGTTCTGATATGGTCTCCGCCATGGTCTGCAGTTTTACGATGGTCTTTGTGAACTGGTTTTCCATCTCGACGGTGTATTTGTCGGTGCGGATGTTGGTCTTGAGCATGCTGTAGTCGGTGATGCGTGTGAACATGAGCCTGTCTTGTATGAGCATGATGAGGGCGGATATTATGACAGTGCATAATATCGACGTTGCAATCAGCTTCCATCTAACGGTGTTGCTCTTGTTGTATTTTTTGTTGACGTCCATGTCGTGTAGTTTCTTTTTTATTATACCCTTCTTTTGACGTTGGTGTTTTGGTTTTCTGCCAGCCTTGCGTTTTCTTTGGATAGTTTAGCGATTTCGGCTTTGCAGTTTTGGATTTCCTCGTCTTTTTTTGCGATGTCGTTTTTGGCTTTGTGGAGGCGTTTGGTGTAGTCTTCGAGCCTCTTGCCTTTTTCTTGCAGCTTGAAGAGGTTTTTGGTGTTTTCTTTGACGTATGAAATCGTGCTTGCGATGTCTTCGGAGAGTCTTTCGAGGAATTTGATTCGGTAGTCTTCGAATTTGTCGGTGCGGCACAGTTCGATTACGCCGTATATGTCGTCGTTGAGCAGCAGGGGCGTCACTATCAGGCTGCTTGGCTTTGTGTTGCCGAATCCCGAACCTATCTTGATGTAGTCTTTTGGGATTTCGTCGATTATCTGCATTGTCTTTTCGACGGCGCATGTGCCTACGATGCCTTCGTATAGCGCGATTTTTTTGACGATGAATTTTTTCCGGTCGGCGGCGTATGTGGCTTTCATCTCGAGGTGGATGTTGTCCGGCTCTTCGTCCACGTAAATGTATATCGCTCCGTAGTCGGCTTCCATGTAGTGGATGAGCGCACGGATGGTCTCGTTGCAGAGGCTGTCGATGTTGTTGTTGTTTTTTCGGAGGATGTTTCCGAAGTCGGCGAGCCCGATGTTAATTTTGTCCTGGATTTCGTCTTCGCGTCTCCGGGCGAGCTGTTTTTCGGTCTGCTCGTCGAGGTTTCTCTTCATGTTGATGAGGGCGTTGCCGAGTTCGTCGTTGTTGCTCAGGAGTGTGAATCCGTCGGTTTGCTTGTTGTTGCCGATGTCTTCGGTGAACTGCTGTTTTTGCTTGAGGTTGCCTATGAACTCCGAGAGCTGCATGCACATTGAATCCATCTCGTTGTCGCTGTCGGGGCTTGCCTCAGCCGGCACGAGTTCGCCTCTGAGCAGTTTGGCGAGGTAGTCGTTCATGTTGTGTATTGGCTTGTTGATCGACCAAAACAGCACCAGGAAGAACGGTATTCCTATGGCGAGCATTATGGCCTGGAGGATGAGGACTTTCTGGATGGCTGACTTTCTGATTTTTTGGCGGAGCAGGCTCGATTCCATCATCATCTCCTCCATGTTGGTGAGCATTGTGCGCACTTGAGCGTTGGCTTCGCCTTTGTAACCTTCGTAGTTGTCGAGGCCGAGGAGAAGCTGCTTGCTGAATAGGAGGTTGAATGTCATCCTGTATTCGGCGAACTGGTCTTCGAGCTTGAATATCTGGTACTTGATCATCATGCTGGCGTTTCCAGTGTTTTTCAGTATTGAGTTTACGCCGTCTATCTGCTTGTTGAATTTTATGTAGTCCTCCACGTTGCTTTTTTCGAGGAAGTTGGCTTCGTTTTTGGCGGCTTCCACGAATTTGTTGTATATGCCCACAACGGCGGTCTGGAGTATTGTGTTTTTTACGGCGTTGCGTGTTGTGGCGAGGCGGCCGCCGTCTTGTGTGAGTTCTGTGATTTCGTTTTCAACGGTGAGGATTTCGTTGTTTTTCTGCTTGAACAGCGAGAATTCGTCTTGGAGTATCGTGATTGACTGCCTGATTTCGCGGCTGTCGTCGAGTGGGTTTTCGCAGAGGTGCGTGATTCCGGCGTCGATGCTGCGGCACACGGCGTCGATGTTTTCCCTGAGTGCGTCCTCCTTTTCCTTGTCTTTCTTGCTGGCGTACAGGTTGAAGAGTTCGTACTGGGCGTTACGGAGGTCGGAGATGTCGTTTTTGAGTTTGTTTTCCCTCTGGAAGCCGTCTTCGAGCTTGTCGTATGAGTGTATCAGGTACAGGATCGACAGGCTCGTCGCCGCCGCGTACATTGCGAAGCATACGAGCATTATCCTGAATTTTACTTTTATGGATATTTTCTCCGGTGTCTTCATATTTCGTTGCACTTTATAGAATAGTCAACATCAAATTTGTTGCCGTTTTTGCGTTGTGGCGGCACCAAATAATGGCATTTTGACTTTCCAATCAAATTTCAAATTTAATTTTTTTTGCTTACTAAAAAAAAGATTTTTTGCAAAAATATTTGTTGCTTTTGCAACTTGTTGATATGTCGAAGGTTGCAGGCTTAATTTTTTTTGATAATTCTTTATGATTTTCCAAAAAAAAGGCATAAATTTGCAGCGAAAATCATGACTGATTATACTTAACGAAACAAAGGCGACAATGTTTGACAGAGAGTTGACCAAGAGGTTTGAGGCTTTTGCCACACCTTTTTATTATTATGACATCGCGCTGCTCCGTGAGACGCTCACCCGGCTCAAGGCGGCTGTCGACAAATATGGTTACTGCGTGCATTATGCGGTGAAGGCCAATGCCAATCCGCGCATATTGCGGGAGATTAGTTCTTTTGGCTTCGGTGCCGACTGTGTGAGCGGCAACGAGGTGTCTCGCGCCATCGAGTGCGGCTTCCCCGCCGACAAGGTTGTGTTTGCAGGGGTTGGCAAGGCCGACTGGGAGATTGCCCTGGGAGTCAGGAACGACATATTCTGCTTTAATGTGGAGTCGATTCAGGAACTGGAAGTAATCAACAAGATAGCGGGTCAGGAGGGCAAGGTGGCGCGCGTGGCGCTCAGGCTCAATCCCGGCATCGACGCACATACAAATAAGTGTATCAACACGGGGCTTGCCGACAGCAAGTTTGGCATCGACTTCAACAAGCTCGAGTCCACCGTGGCGTCGGCGCAGAGGCTCGGCAACGTGAGGCTCGTGGGCCTGCATTTCCACATTGGCTCGCAGATACTCGACATGGAGCCTTACAGGCTGCTCTGCCAGCGTAGCAACGAGATGCAGGAACGCCTGCACAGCCTTGGGCTCGACCTGCCCGAGATCAACCTTGGAGGCGGACTCGGGGTGGATTACGACGAGCCGCAGAAAAACATGATACCCAATTTCGCCGCCCTGATGGACGTCATCCATGCCAACCTCAATGTAAAGGACGGGCAGAGGGTGCATTTTGAGTTTGGACGCGCGGTGGTGGCGCAGTGCGGCACGATGATTGCAAGGGTTTTGTACACAAAGCCTGCCACGCAGACCACTTTTGCGATAGTGGACGCTGGCTTCACCGACCTGATAAGGCCCGCGCTCTATGGTTCGCACCACAAAATCGAGAACCTGACTTCGCGCTATGCACAGGTCGACAAGTACGACATCGTGGGTCCGATATGCGAGTCCACCGACGTTTTCGACACAGGAATCACGCTCCCGAAGACTGTCCGCGGCGACCTAATCGCCTTCAGAACGGCAGGTGCATACGGCGAAATCATGGCGTCGCAGTACAATCTGCGAAATTTGCCCAACGTGTATTATTCTGAAAATTAGTGGGTTAATACCTGCACGAAATATTATTTGCAAAAAACTGAAAAAAAAAGTGTGAATATTTTTTTTGGATTTGCAAAAAATATATAATTTTGTGAAATTGAAATAGTAAAAATTTTTAAGAAAAGTCCTAATAATAAATTAACATGAAAAACCGATTTTTATCGTTAGCGTTTGTCTTAATCACGATGTCGGCAGTTTTTGCAAAGACGGCGTCGGCGCAAGACTCCCAGCTGCTCCAGGCCGCTGAAGAAGCTGCTTACAACAACGATTGGACGGCAGCGTCTAACAGTTACAAGCAATTGGTTGGCAGTAACCCCGAGAATGCTAACTACCATTCTCAGCTCGGCTACTGTTATCGTAACCTTGGCGACAGGCAGCAGGCCATCGCGGAATTCCGCAAGGCAGAATCTCTTTACACAGCGAAAGAGAAAGGCAAAGTTGCAGCCCAGACCAATCAGATAGCATTGGCGAGGACTCTCAGAGAGAATGAAAACTATGACGAGGCCCTCAAAGTGCTTGAAGAACTCCAGGGCAGTGCAAACAGCTCTCTCAAGAAAGCCATTGAGAACGAAATCGAGAGCTGCAAATTCGCGCAGTCTCAGAAGTCCAGCCCCAAGGACAACATGGTTCTCAACCTCGGCGCATTCGTAAACGGCGACAAGGTGGATCACTCGCCGGTTCTCTCCCCCAACCAGAAGGAGCTCTTCTTCACCTCCCGCAGGGAACTCGAAGGTCACAGCACCGTTTCTGAAAACATGGTGGACGAGAACATCTTCAAATGCACAATCGTAGATTCCACCAACACATGGTCGAAGCCCGAGGCAGTGTCTGGCGATCTCAACACCAACGCACATGACGCAGTTGTCGCAATCTCACCCGACGGCAACGAAATGTACATCTACCGCGAGGACGACAACGGCAGCATCCTCATATCGAGGAAGAGCGGCAACTCGTGGTCGGCTCCCGAGCTCCTCGGCGGCAACATCAACACTCCCTACGAGGAGAAAGGCGCGGCTCTCTCGCCCGACGGCAGCAAGCTCTACTTCGCAAGCGACAGGCCCGGCTCAAAGGGCGGCCTCGACATTTTCGTGGCATCCCGTCAGGACAACGGCGCATGGGGCAACGTCAAGAACCTGAGCGAAATCAACACTGAAGCTGACGAGGAAGGTCCATTCGTAGCAGGCGACAACTCCAAGCTCTACTTCAGCTCAAAGGGTCACACCGGCATCGGCGGATACGACCTCTTCACCGCTCCCATCAACGGCGACAACGTAGGCGCACCCGAAAACCTCGGCGCACCCATCAACTCCAACGCCGACGAGCTTTACGTATTCGAGGCCGGCAAGAAGATTTACTTCTCCTCCAACCGTGGCAACGGCATGGGACAGTACGACCTCTACGTAGCAGGCCCCACCTCCCTCATGGCCACCCCCGAGACCGTCGTCAACGGCAAGGTTAAGAACTGCAAGGGCGACATGCCCAGGACAAGCATCAAGGTAAGGGACAACTCCACTGGCAAGGAGCAGGAAATCACTCCTTCTGCAAGCGGCGACTACTCCTTCACCACCAACCGTGGCCACAACTACACCATGACCGTAACGGCAAATTCGAGCGTAGTTTTCACCGAAATATTCGACATAGCTACCAACGCACCCGCCACAAAGGATTACCAGACCATCCAGCTCGACCCGCAGAACGACTGCAACGAGATTGTTGCTGACAATGGCTTCACTCCCGACGGCATCGACAAGAAGCGTTACGACGACGAAGGCGACGGCACACTCTACGACCGTTACATCGAAATCGAGGACGTTCTCTTCGAGTACGGCAAGGCTGACGCTCTCCGCAGCAACAAAAAACTCGACGACCTCGCCGCCTACCTCAAGGAGTTCCCCAAGGCAAAGGTTATGGTCAAAGGTTACGCCGACTCCAAGAGCTCTGCATCCGCAGTCAACGCAAAACTTGGTCTCCGTCGTGCCAACCAGGGCAAGCAGTACCTCTTGAACAAGGGTGTTAAGTCTTCCCAGGTTGTAGTTAAGTCCTTCGGTGAGGAAAACCCTGTTGCCATCAACATCCTCAACGGTGAGTACAGCGACGAGTGCGCAAGGTACAACCGTCGTCTCGAGTTCAAGATGATCGAGCAGGGCACCAGCACGATGCTCATCCGTGGCATCCGCAACATTCCTTCTCACCTCAAGAACCCCGACTACAAGCGCGATTACAACAAGGCAAGCGGCTGGCCTGAGACTCAGAAGTAATATCTGTTGGCACAGCAACTTGTATTCGTAAAATAGAACTTTTGCTCTAAAATAATGTACCGGAGATTTGCCGAAGTTATAGTACCAGTATCGCTACCGCTACTCTACACTTACGAAATCCCCGGTACATTTTTGTCTATATGCGTGGAAGGCGCAAGAGTGGTGGTGCCATTCGGAAAGTCGAAGGTCTATTCGGCTGTCGTTAGGCGCATCACCGACGTCTGTCCGCAGAATTGCGAAGTAAAAGAAATCATCGAGGTGCTCGACACCTCGCCAATAGTAAATGCAATTCAGTTCAAGTTTTGGGACTGGATTGCATCTTATTATATGTGCACCCTTGGCGAAGTGTGCAGGGTGTCGCTCCCGTCGTCGCTAAAACTCGAAAGCGCCACCGTACTCTACCGCACCGCCAAGCCAATCGACCTTACAGAACTAAGACCAAAAGAGGCTCTGCTCCTTGCTGCCTTCAACGACAAACTCACCGAACTCGAACTCTCAAAGGCTGCCAAATACACCGGACTGAAAAACAACATTTCAATCGTCAAAAACCTCATCGGCATGAATTATCTCGTGGCCGACAAGGTGATTGAAGAAAAATACAAGCCAAAAATTTCCAAGTTCATTTCGCTTGCCGAAAGCATCACCACCGAGCAGCAGCTCCGCGACACAATGGACGCACTCGCCGTGAAGTCGCCCAAACAGTTTGAAACACTGATGACCTTCATCACGATGTCGCAGACCAAGGCTGTGGACGGCATCATCGCAGTCCGCAACGAGATGGAACGCAAGACCTTGATGCAAAATCCGCACGTGTCGCCCTCTGCATTGACTGCGTTGGTGTCCAAATCGCTGCTTGTGGAGACCGAGCGCGAAGTGAGCCGCCTCGCCGCATACGACGGCGACGTCGAACTCTGCCACCAACTCACCGACGCCCAAACAACGGCTTACAACAACATCCAACAGTATTTTGAAACCAAAAACACCGTCCTCCTACGCGGTATCACTGGCAGCGGCAAGACGGAAATATATATAAAACTCATCGACGAATGTATCAGCCGAGGCAAACAGGCATTGTACCTGCTGCCTGAAATCGTCCTTACATCGCAGATAATCAGGCGGTTGCAAAAAGTGTTCGGCGACGAGGTGGGCATATACCACAGCAAGATTTCAGACGGAGAACGCGCCGAAATGTGGCGGCGGCTATGCAATCCCGACGCCAAAAGTTACAAGCTCATAGTGGGCGTCAGGTCAGCTATATTCCTGCCGTTCAGAGAGTTGGGACTGATTATCGTGGACGAGGAGCACGACGCATCGTTCAAGCAGCAGGATCCCGCGCCGCGATTCCACGCCCGCGACTGCGCCATCGTACTCGCCGGCATGCACGGCGCAAAAGTGCTTCTCGGCTCGGCTACGCCATCCATAGAGTCATATTACAACGCCCTGAGCGGCAAGTATGGGCTCGTGGAACTCCTGTGCCGCTATTCAGACGCGGCATTGCCCGAAATCAACGTAATCGACACACTCGACGCGGCGCGTACAGGCGGCATGAAATCCATCTTTTCGTCGCAAATGCTCGGCGAAATCGACCAGACAATCAAGCGCGGGCAGCAGGTGTTGCTGTTCAGAAACAGGCGCGGATTCTCGCCATACGTGGAGTGCCAGACCTGCGGCTGGGTGCCGTCGTGCGAAAACTGCGACGTGAGCCTCACGTACCACAAACGCGAAAACCGCCTCGTGTGCCACCATTGCGGATTCGTGATGGAAATGCCGCGCACCTGCAAGTCGTGCGGCGCATCCTCAATCACCGCCAAAGGCTACGGCACCGAAAAAATTGAGGACGAAATCAAAATTTTCTTCCCCGACGCCCGCATCAGCAGGCTCGACGCCGACGTCACAACGTCGAGGCAGCGTTACGAAAGAATCATCTACGAATTTGAAAACGGCCTCACCGACATCATCGCCGGCACGCAGATGATTTCCAAGGGTTTTGACTTCAAAAACCTCCACCTCGCCGGCATCCTCGGCGTGGACGCGATGCTGTTTTTCCCAGATTTCAGGGCTGAGGAGCGCGCGTTCCAACTTTTGACACAGGTGGGCGGACGCACCGGACGCTCCACGCAGCGCGGCAAAGTCATAATACAGACCTCGCAGCCCCGCAACCCAATCTTTGGAGAAGTGGTGCGGGGCGACTACCGCAGTTTTTACAACCGCGTGGTGGCGGAGCGCAGCATGTACGCATACCCGCCGTTCACGAGGCTCATCAGGCTGCAATTAAAGCACAAAGACAATTATTACCTCGACCAGTGCGCCGCCGCTTTGGCGTCGATGCTGGCAAAAATATTTGGCGACGGCGTGCTCGGACCCGAATACCCCCTGCTGCCGAGGATCCAAAACATGTACATAAAAGAAATTTTACTTAAAATTAGCAGAAATCATTATGGAATCCAAGCAAAAAATAGTATATTGGCGGCAATTGGCAACCTGCGTACAGGTATGCCAAAGGGCGGTTTGCTGATAAATATCAACGTGGACCCCCAATAAACAGAACATAAATCAACAAATCATAAATCAACAAATCAATAAATAATGAGATTATCTTCACGAATTGGCAGGGTGTCGGAGTCGCAGACTCTGGCAATGAGCCAAAAGAGCAGGGAGCTGAAAGAGACGGGAGTAGATGTAGTGGACCTCACCGTAGGACAGCCCGACTTCTTCACGCCCGACAACGTAAAGGCGGCGGCCAAGAAGGCCATCGACGACAACTATTCGTTCTACAGCCCCGTGCCGGGCTACAAGGACTTAATCAAGGCAGTCCAGAAGAAATTTAAGGACGAGAACGGTCTCGACTTCGCCGAAAACCAGATCGTAGTGTCCACCGGCGCAAAACAGTGCCTCGCCAACACGATGCAGGTGCTCTTCCAGGAGGGCGACGAAGTGATAATCCCGACTCCTTACTGGGTGTCGTACCTCGACCTTGCGCGACTCTGCAACGCCACACCCGTCATCATCCACGGCGACCCCGACAACTACTACAAGATTTCGCCCGAACAGCTCGAAAAGGCCATCACGCCCAAGACGCACGGCTTCATCCTCAACGCCCCGTCCAATCCGTCGGGCTCGATATACACCAAGGACGAACTCAAAGCCCTTGCCGACGTACTGGCTAAATATCCCGAAATCGCCATCATCTCCGACGAAATCTACGAACACCTCACCTACGACGGACAGCACAGCTCCATCGCCTCGTTTGACAACGTAAAGGACCAGACAATCGTCCTCAACGGCGTATCCAAGGCTTACGCAATGACGGGATGGCGCATCGGCTACATGGGCGCGCCCGTGGAGGTTGCCAAAGCCGTCCGAAAACTCCAGAGCCAGACCACATCCGGCACATGCTCAATCGCACAGAGGGCAGCATTGGAGGCGTTGACGGGCGACCAGACCATCATCGCCAAAAACAACGAAGTGCTCATCAAGCGCCGCGACCTCATGGTCAAGAGCCTGAAGGCAATTCCGGGCGTCAAGTTCAACGTGCCGCCTGCGACATTCTACTGCTTCCCCGATTTCAGCGCGTACATCGGCAAGAGTTTCAACGGCAAGAAACTCGAAAATTCATTCGACTTCTGCGACTACCTGCTCAACGAGGCTCACGTGGCTTGCGTGGCAGGCGGCGCATTTGGCGTTGACGAGTGCATCAGGATGTCATACGTAGTGGGACTCGACCGCATCGAGGAGGCGTTCAAGCGCATCAACAAGGCGTTGGCGAACCTGAAATAACCAACTTGCGGCAACTCCCAGTCGTACAACGATTATTGAAAAGCGGCGGCAAAACCAAAATTGCCACCGCTTTTTATTTTGTCAATTCAAAAAACATCTCTATTTTTGTAGTAGATTTTTAACGAATGTTTATGGCGATGCTACGAAAAATTTGGACATACTGGAAAGACAAAATTGCGTATTTCAAACGTGTAAAATATTCCCTTATGAACAATATCAAGAAGAAACAGAAAACTTCGCCCCGCAAAAACTCCAAGGCTCAAAAAGTCAGCAGGTGGCCGCTTGTTTTGATAGTGGTGGTGGGACTTGTCGCACTTTCTTTGTTTTTGAAATATTGCAGCGTTAACGTCCCAAAGCCGCAGGAGACGGGATTGGAGGCGGCTATTGCCAATTATGGGCACGACGTGAAAATCTTGGCGCAGAAATTCAATCTATCGCCCGAGTACCTCATGGCGTTGATAATGCTCGAATGTTCGGGGCGTGGCGACGTGCCGCCGAGGTTTGAGCAGGGCGTTTACAACAGGCTCGTCGAGGTAAAAAACTTCCAGCGTGCGTCGTTGGAGTCAATCACCCAAAAAGACCTTGCCGACGCATCCGACGAGGCTCTTCGCAACCTTGCCTCGTCGTGGGGCCCGTTTCAGCTGATGGGCTACAAGTGCCTTCATTTGGGCATCAAAATCAAAGACTTGCGTGGTGGCAACTCGCTCTATTTCGGGGTGAAATGGATAGACGGCACGTACGGCGACTATGTGCGCAAGGGTCAGTATGCCGATGCGTTCCACATTCATAATACCGGCCGCCCGGTCCCAAAAAACGGAAAGTTCTTCACTTACGACCCAAAGTACGTCCCCAACGGTCTTAAATATATGGAATATTTTAAGGATAACCTATAATAACTACAATTATGACAACAAGACAGATTTTGCCGGTGTTGCTGGTGTCCGCCATGCTGACTGCCTGTGGCGGCGGCAGCCCAAAGTCCGCTTCGCAGGACAACGCCAAGCCACAGACCCCGACCGAGCAGCCCGCTGTGCAGCAGCCCGCCAAGAATACGCTTCCTTTCCTGACGCAGGATTTGAGGATGTACAACATGTTTGGCAAGGTAAAGAATTTCAAGACTACATTTACCAACACCGACGCGCAGCAAAAGCCTACCGAACAGCCCGAAGAAGACTGGCTGCTGATGGAATTTGACGCCGACGGACACTTCGTCAACCGGGTGTCGTATTGGGCTGAAAAAAGCAACATCAAGCAGCAGGACGGCGACAAGATCATCAAGACAGAAACCCCGATTGAAGAGTATGGCGGCATGCCCGTGATTGTGGAGTACAAGTATGATTCCGACGGTCTTGTGAAGTCAATGCACATAAAGGGCATTGAATCTGTCAGCGACATCGAATACACCTACAATGCCGACGGCGAACTAATAAAATCCATCGAAAAAGGCTCTGGCGAAGGCTCCGTCTTTGAAATCGAAACCACCTACACCATCCTCGAACGCGACACCGGCAAAAACTGGACAAAGTGTTTCACAAAGACGACCTCCATGACTGGACCAGACGACGGCTCCGGCAAACTCGAACCATTGTTTGACGGGCCTACATACCAGTTGCAGACGCGAGCCATCAATTATTGGTAGGCAGAGGCGAGTAACGACAAAGATTAACGGATAAAAAAAACGCAGCCCAAAAAGTTTTGGACTGCGTTTTTCCATTATGAATTTTGAATTATGAATTATTCATTTATGCATTGACTCCTACCTCATGAAGTAAAATTCGCCGAACACTGAGGAGTTTTCCCATGGAATCTGCTCCTCTGCCATGACACCTTTTGCTACTTCTTCGTGCGAAATGCGGTAAACTTCGTTGCGCACCTGCTTGAACACGTCTTCGAGTTTGTTGGGTGTCCTGAGCGCTTTGGCGAGCTGCTCTGTGTAAAGTCCGTTTTGTCCGGTGCCGTCGGCGGCCGTCTTGCCGGGGGCGGTGGAGTATGCGATGAATGTGCCTTTTGGGGCGTTGATCTGCGCGAGGCCGCCGTCGCCCTTTATGGCGCGTGATGTCTGTGCGAATGGGTCGTCGCGGCAGGCGTCGAGGATGATGATGTTGAGGTCGTTTTCGGCGTAGGCGAGTTGTCCGAGCACCTTGTCGATGCTAA
>JAEEGL017457362.1_pt1 | contig 23517 bp, 27 predicted proteins | sample 9134231 | NCBI WGS metagenome assembly JAEEGL01 (sample SAMN16246548, study PRJNA631951) | gut metagenome | biome: gut microbiome; feature: rumen; material: fiber-attached | host: Bos | place: Iran: Karaj | collected 2018-10
AAACACCACACATACTTATTATTTCGTCACTTTAGCCCTATTCATAACAATAGTCTCCTCCACAGGTGCCCCCATAGTCCAATACTTGTAATCATCGATATAGAGATAGGGATGGTAATATTTTCCCCAGTGCTCATATACACCGAATCGGCGCTGCATATCGATAAAATACAAGAACTCCTCTTCCGTCAGTGGGCATTTGCCTCGCACGATATACTCGTGTGGCGCCCACGGCATCGTCTTGGCAAATGTCCACTGACAACGAGCAATCATTTCACGTAGTTTATTATAGTCAATCTGTTCCATATTAGTACATCATTTTGGGTTTCATAAACGGATACAACTCTTTAGTAATGCAATCAAATAGCGGCCAGTAGTTAACGAAGCCACAAGCCACTTTATAGCGTTTGAATTTATTGCCTTGCAAAATGATATAATAATAGTAATTACCATCATAAAGGCAATTCTCAATCTCTTTAATCCACTTACCTTGGAGCAGCTCATTAATATTATTTTGTGAGGTTAATTTGTCTTTCAGCTGCTCTGATAATTGCACCTCGCTTTCCACATTATCTTCAGAAACTTTTATACAGTAACAGTCCTTGGAATCAAGATTGATAGAGACATGAAAACAGGCATCTGTTATGTCATATAGCTTGATGTATGACATCAAAGAAAATGATACAATGTTCATGTTGTTCAATGATTGATGATAATTGTGAAATATCCTTTCACATTGTATACATTTCTCCCCGCCTGTAAATCGATGTGGTATGAAACAATGACAGAACTTTTTATGTGTCAACTCTCTCAATGGTATTCCATGTCTTTTGAATGTCCCTGCATTTTCCAACCATTTTGCATGTTCAACAATCCAAAGAAAAGGTTGATAAGAAGACAGTTCTGGTTCATCGATTGAAAAGTATTTGATTCGACTTCCAGACTTGAGAAACAATGAATAAGACCCTGCATCAAACCACATTGATGGCTTCTTCACAAAAGAAAACATCTCATCTAATTTTACATCATCATCAATTTCTTGAGAATCGTATTCATAGTATTCCTTTTTTATGATTCCGTGTCGAAATTCCAATATATTTCTATTGTCACGGCTACACTTCAACATACGCTCTCGCCTTTTTTGATGATGTCGGCCATATTCTTGAGCCTAAGGCTCCATTGCTCCTCCGCATCACAGTCGGTCAGTTTTACGGATTTCTCATTCTCATCCATGATTCTTGCCATGCGATGCACTTTCATTACGGCATTCAGGAGAGCATAACATAGCCGGACATCCATCTCTGAAGCAAGCCAGGGCAACTCGACAACAACAGTCTCACCTATTTGCAGTTTGACGTTAACACCCTGTGTTGAACCATTCTCAGCCATCAAGGTGATACATGCCCAGTACATATCCGTAGGGGTATTAAACCTCTCCGAAACTTCCAAGTCATTGCCAAGGGCTTTGAATATCTTCCTTGTCCACTTAATGACCTTATCTTCATTGAACTTACGGATTCCTTTGATTGTGTATTTCTGAATCATCTTTTATATTGTTTTGTTTTTTTCAGAGAAAGAATCGGCCCCGGCTGACCGATTCTGATACAACAGGGAGGTTTCAGCTTGAAGTTATCGCGCCGCCTCGACGACTCTTCCCCTGAGGGGAGATTCAAGTCTCCATAAGCCTTGGTTGTGGCTGTTCAGTTATCCCGTTGGGTCACATCTCCCATTTCTGGGTCGCCTGGGTGTGGTCCTCTACGTGAGAGGACTACACCCTTGTTCAGAAGGTCGCCCCAAAGAACTCCCAAGACACTGCAAAGGTATTGTCATGCTGTCCCAAATCGCGGCACAAGCGAGAGAAAAATAACGAAAAACTATATTATCTTTTCAATATTTTCGATAGCCCGTTTCAGACAGATATGATACAATTCGTTATAACCATTCCCTAATATCAACATATGGCTCATAAACATCCGAAGTGTTAATCAAAATTGTCTCCTCCCCATTGACATGTATAGGTTCATAAATGTTTTCTTCTGTATGGGATGGTAAACATTCAGTCATCAAATCTGCTATACAATGTTCCCATTCAAAGTCAACGTTCTTCTTTGGCCTATGGGCACCCACATAGTGGAAACTGTAAGTATCGTTGAAGAACCTGCGCACCAGGAACGTTTTTCCTACCCTACCCTTCCCTTCCGTAAATCACAATCAGTTCTGAGCGGTGCGATTCCATCGACCACTTCAATTCCTCACATTCTCGTGTACGTCCCGATAAGTTTTTCTGCTGAATCCATGATAATACGACTGATGTGTGGGGCAAAAGTAGTGCGTTTTTTAATAAACAAATGTTTTTGTCCAAATGTGGGTCTTTTTATATAGATTTGGATGAAAAACTTCGTTTTGAAAAGTGGAACATTCAAATACGTTCAAATCTTAGTCATTTTCTATATTCTATTTTCATCAACTGAATTTCTCGCGATATTCCAAGGGCGAGCAGCCTAGATGCTCCTTGACAAAACGGCCGAAGAAGGAAGGGTTGGGAAAGTCGAGCTCCACGGAAATTTCCTTCACGGTCTTGTTGGTCTGTGTCAGACGCTGGGCGATAATGTTGACGACATAGTACTTGATCCAATGTGCAGGAGTCTGTCCGCTCACTTCGCGTACCACCACAGAGAGGTATTTGGGCGTGATGTTCAACATCTCAGCGAAGGCAGTGACAGAACGGATACGGCCATTGGAACTGCCTACCAGAGAGAGGAACTGTTTGAACAACAGGTCTTTGTTGTTGACCGTCTCTTCTGTCTTGTCAGCCATTAGCAGCGTGTTCACTGCGTCAGCCATTGCATAGAAAACAGCTTGCTGCAGGTTGAGCATCATCTGCTGGTAGTGCGAGCGATCGGTCATCTGCTCCAGCAATTGCACGAGAGCATACAGATGACTGGTTATCTGCATGTCGGCATCGCTGAAGTTTATCACCTGTGGGGTCCACAGTTGCGAGACCTGTCCCATTACACCGCGCTTGATGAAGACGATCTGGTCGATGGCCTCGATGGAGAAGCCAAACACCTGTGTCCGTGCGTCAAGCGAAAGAAGAACTACAACCAACTCTACATGGAGTACAAACTGCCTGAGGGCACCAACTCAACTCGTGTGAAGAAAGACTTGGAGAGCATACAGGACTATCTGAAGACACGCTCCGAGGTTGCCCATGTCACGGCCAGCATCGGCGGCACGCCAGGCCGCTACAATCTGGTGCGCAGCATCGCATCGCCCTCGCTGTCGTATGGTGAGCTCATCATCGACTTCATCTCGTCGAAGGAACTGGTGGAGAACATGGACGAGATACAGGCCTATGTGGAGAGATGATGAAACTGAGAGTGGGCAAGATCGACAAGAACGAACTGTCGCAACTGATGCTTGGCTCCACACCGCTGTCGCAGGTGGCCGACGTGCACGCAGGTCTGTTCTTTTGAGGACCGAACTGGGGTGTGGCCATGTCGAGCACGGTGCTCGGTCCGACGTTATTGCTGATTTGACTTCCCTTTTTTCTACTATCTTTTATTCAGAGGAAAATGAATGGAGTTGTCAAATTTCAGATTTACCTTGATATCGAAGTCCTCAACATATATCAAGTCATACAGACTGAAGCCAAGATGAGTGTATAAGTTAGAAAAGACATGTGTCAGATGCATGTCCTTCGACCATTCGCTGTCAAGGCCACAGTCCCAATTATGCACATTATTCCCTATATATAGCCATTCGTTCACATCCTTGTAGCCATGCGAGAAAGATTGGGTTGAGCTTGCGGTCAGAGTGGCCGGGCATCCTTGGTTATATACAGAAAAGAATCCCCATTGGGTTAGCATCTCCCAGACATCCATTGCCCGTGCCGATTGTATGGGGTGTCTCTTAGGATACTTGTGTCCGAGATATATCCTCCCTTCGATATCCATTTTTCCTGACATATCTTTCATTTGGGCGTATTCAATTGCCAGCTCTTCTACTCGATTATACAATTCCGTGCAAGCGTTGCTGAGTCGCTCGTTGAAAGCCACCACCTTAGCTTTCATCTCATTGTCATATACCTGCATTTCTTTGAGAAGACGTTGGCGCAATCCCAGTAAACGTTCAATATAATCCCTGCTCTCATTGACAGGCATAAGGGGAGTATATTCAGCAATTTCCTCTTCAAGCATGACCACACGAGGGTCTTCAAAAACTCTCCTTATATTCATTCGGTTTTTAGATTTGAGGGGTAGTTTAATGTTCATTTTTGAAATCCATGGCAAAGTTATCATATTGTTTTGGCATCAGGGGCGGTTATATAGGTATAAGTGAAATGTATATACATGCAGCGTTTTTACCCGCTCAGTTTCAAGGAGTATCTCTCGTTTTCTGAAGTAGCCCATGACGAACTGTCGTTGACAGCAATCGAAACATAAGAACGAAAGGTGAAAAAACAACCATCCGTCACAGAATCGTGCCGTATATCCCAAAAATTTGGCGCTGTTCAAAAGTATTCTTACCTTGCAGCGTCAAATCTCGACCGAAGATCATGGACTTTTCATAAAAACAAGACATATATGAGAAAAATAGTCACACTACTCTATGCATTGGTTGTTACATCGTGTTATGCACAAGAGCCAATAATCGATAGTTCCAGACTACCAAGAGAATCAAAAAGCTATGGTGCATGCATCATGCGCAATGACTTTATTGGGGGCATTAATGAAAACGAGCGTTTTGCCATGCATAGTGTGATGAAATTCCCGCAAGCTTTATACGTCGCCGATTACCTGAGTCGGAAAGGATTGGATCTTGATGACACTATCGTCGTCGATAAGGCAGACCTGATGCAAGACACATGGTCGCCAATGCTGAAAAGATTTGTAGTTGAGAAGGCTGCGAGTAAGCGAGAGCAGAGTGATGCTTGCATCAGCTCAGCCGAGCGTGAGCAGGTTCGAATGGATGTCAAGGCCTTTTCGTATGCGGAACTGCTGGAATTGTCTCTCGGACAGAGCGACAACAATGCCAGCGAACTCCTTTTCAAGTTTTGCGGCACTGTGGTCAACGGAGCTGAAAAGCCGGTAAGTCTCCGTTGATCAGCGTATCACCATTACACCAACCACATGCTAGTTTTTGAACATGAAACAGGAATACGTCATTTCTCATATATAATCATTCTATTATTGTGCCGATTTCACCAATAGTCAAATTCTTTGCAGTCACTATCATGTGAGCAGAAATGAACTCTGCAACAATCAATCCATTGTAGATATAAATTCTGCTTTCATCCATATAGTCGTTTCCTCTGTCAATATCAGCTTCAATCTTGATAAGGTCAGAAAACAGGAACTGTATGGTATGTTCATGGTTATCTTTGCTCCAAGCTGCTATTTGCGTGTCGACGACTATTTCCAACGTATTATTTTCCCTATGATATGACATCGACTCCACCACGGCATCATGCAGATTCCATTCGTCTTCGCCATAAAAGTCTTGCAGTTTGTCCACCCCCACAATTCTTTCCGCTGCTTTAGTGGCAATACCCACCGTCCTTTCAAGTTCAATTTTCTTCAAGAAATACTCATAATTCCGTTGTATGTCTTGACGAATGTCTTCATCATGACTGTACTTGATTGCCTCTTCGTAATAATGTTTCTCGGTCGCATATGCCCAACGGTCGCAAGCATGATATGCCATCCACATACAAATGAAGCCATAGCAAGGCAGTTGGTCTTTGACGCTCTGAGCGAACCAATATGCTGCTCCCATTTTGTGTAGTGAGCCAGATGGAACAACGCTCCTTAGATCTTTCCAATGGGCAAGTACCTCATCAATGGACTTGACAAAGACATCTTCCACTAACGACACTACCAATCCGCATGGGTCGGGTAAGTATGAACTATATTCCTTCTTCATATTTGTCACATATAGGTTCTAATCAAACTTTTCAAATTGCTTTAGTTCGGTTGCAGACATTGGTTTCCTCATAAGGCGCTCCCATCGTCCAATAATTGCCTGCCATTCCAGCGAGAGAGCAGTCATACTGGGGTCGCTGTCAGTCGTTGAGGTGACAACGGCATCACCCAGAAGTCTGATCTGTTCGGCATAGCCCTGCAGCAAGGCCTAGTATTTTTCATTTCGACTGCAAAAGTACAATTTTACTTTTTTACTTTAAAAATTGCAGTCTACATTTTTCGAAATAACTTATATCATTCAAAATACTACCAGTTTGAGGGCGAGAGGGGGTGTGAACACACCCTCTCCTTTCCCGCTCTATGAAGGATGGCATCACAAGGAAGCCATGGCTTGTTCAAGCACCTGATAGGGGAACTCTTTCAGGATGAAGTTGGTGATATCATCCCCTGCTTCTTTGGCTACGAGTTTTTTGACTTCATCGTAGACTTTGGGGCAGGTGTCCTTCAAGTATGCGAAGTCTTCTCTCTCTGACGGCTTAGTCTTGGCTACTTCGACCATGATCTGGTATGTGGCGGATGGCAGCTTGACAAGGGCGTTGCCGTTTTTTTCCACTCCTTCCTCCACGTAGTAGTAGATGATATTCACTTCCTTGTGCTTGACGTATTTCTCGACAGCTTGTAGCAGATTGTCGGGCAATTGCTCGCCCAAATCGATAGAGAACATCTCCCAGAATTCGTCATCATCGGGTGCGTAATTCTCCTGATAGTCCATGAAACATTCCTCGCACAGGTAATCGTAGACGTGTTGGAAGACGGAAAATTCCGGTGCATAGCCTCCGTTGTCTTCCATCACCTTGGCCATTTCCTGTAGTTGCTTGTCTGTCACTTCCACCTCCATGGTTTTGCGGTCGATGGTCTCATCGGTGTTCACGTTGTAGACCTCGTAGTCTACTGAAAAAGTATTCTTATTCATAGTCATTGATATTTGATAACGGGAGCAAAGTTAGGGCCATGCTGTGTCATTTTGTGGGACAAGAGGAAAAAAGTTTGAAAAAAAACATTTTTTTTAATCAACGTGCTGTGAGCAATCTCGGTCCAAGAATTCATTATGGAATCTATCATTTGACGAGGTTCTTTCATATACTGCGCACTTTCAGGATAGTCTCCATGATGGCATCGATGATGGTCATTTTTTTTGTTTTTGTAAGCAATACTTGAAAGAAAAGAAGGAAAGGTTGGTGCATTCGACAAAAAATGTTATTTTTGCGGCTGAATGTCCCAATAGCCTTACAGATGGCGATTACCATTGAAAACAATGAGGAAATTCCCACTTTACACACAGCACGACATGATGGATTGCGGTCCCACTTGCCTTCGGATGATAGCCGAATGGTATGGTCGCAAGTTCCCTATTTCCAAACTTCGTGATTATTGCTGTTACACGGTGGAAGGCGTGTCGTTGTTGGGCATAAGCGAGGCAGCCGAGAAAATAGGCATGCATACGCTTGGCGCACAATTCCCCATCAGCAAGTTCCACGATGAATTGCCTTTACCTTGTATCGTACACTGGAACCAAGAGCATTTCGTAGTGCTTTACCATGTGAGAAAAAAACGGAGTGGTTATGTCTATTATGTGGCAGACCCAAGGGGAAGCCGGTTGGAATTCACCGAGGAAGAATTTGCAAGGAGTTGGCTCTCTTCAAAAGACGATGGCCAAGAGATGGGTGTGGCACTCTTCCTGGAGCCTGCCCCTGAATTCTATGAATGGGATTTGCATGATGAGAAGACGATGAAAAGGAGCAGCATGAGTTTCCTCTTCTCATATTTGAAACCTTATCAGCAACTTATCGTTCAACTCATACTCGGTCTTTTCGTTGGTTCGCTTTTGCAACTTGTGCTGCCTTTCCTCACACAGGCAGTGGTGGATTTCGGTGTCACTAATCAAGACATTTCTTTTATTTATCTGATTTTGACGGCGCAGATTGTTCTTACGTTGAGTATGGCATCTGTGGAATTCATCAGAGGATGGATTTTGCTACATATAGGCTCACGGCTCAATATCTCGCTCATTTCCGATTACCTTGCCAAAATGATGCGCCTGCCAGTAGCCTATTTCGACACCAAGCAGACAGGCGATATTCTCCAGCGTATCAGTGACCATTCAAGAATACAGTCATTCCTCACCAACACAAGTTTGAACGCCATTTTTTCCATCGTCAACATCATTGTGTTGGGACTGGTAATTGCCATTTATGACTGGCGGGTGTTTCTGGTCTTTTTTATAGGTAGTGCTCTTTATTTGGCATGGGTGAGGCTCTTTATGAAAAAGAGAAGGACACTGGACAACAAAATGTTTGCGCAACACGCCGCCAACCAAAGTAGCGTCGTTCAACTCGTGCAGGGAATGCAGGACATTAAACTTAGCGCATGCGAGCATCAAAAGAGATGGGAGTGGGAACGCATCCAAGCCCGGATATACCAAATATCCGTGAAGGGGCTGGCTCTCTCACAATACCAGTCGTCGGGGGCTATCATCATCAATCAACTGAAAAACGCCATTATCACGGCGATGGTTGCCACCTTTGTCGTCAAAGGACAACTCACCCTTGGCGCCATGCTTGCCATACAATATATCATCGGTCAACTTAACGGACCTGTCAGCCAACTGGTGGAATTTATGAAGAGTTATCAGGATGCCCATCTTAGTTTGGAACGATTGCAGGAGGTCTACACCTTGGATGACGAGGTGGATCCCGACCAGCATCAAATACGCGAAGTCCCCGCTGCGGATATCGTTATTGATCACCTCTCATTCAAATACGACAAATTGGAGGAAAAGCCAGTGCTTAACGACATCTGTCTTACCGTGCCCAAGGGAAAGACTACCGCTATTGTAGGACTTAGCGGAAGCGGCAAGACCACTTTGATGAAAATGATTCTCGGATTTTACAGACCTGACAGGGGAAAAGTGGTGGTGGGCAACGCCTCCCTTGATAGTTACAATGTGCGTGAATGGAGGAAACAATGCGGCGTGGTGATGCAAGAGGGATTTATCTTCTCTGACACCATCGCACGAAACATCGCTCCTGGACAAGACCATATCGACCCGGTTCAACTGGCCATGGCGGCAGAGATGGCATGCATAAGGGATTTCGTCGAGACCTTGCCGCTGGGGTTCAACACACGCATAGGTCCGGACGGACACGGGTTAAGCCAAGGGCAGAAACAGAGAATACTCATCGCCAGGGCCATCTATAAGAAACCCAACTACATCTTCCTCGATGAGGCAACCAACGCTCTCGACGCCAACAACGAGGTCGGTGTGATGCGCAATCTGGAAAAATTCCTCGCTGAGCGCACGGCTGTGGTCATCGCACATAGACTCAGCACCGTGAGAAACGCAGACAACATCGTTGTGATGCAGAATGGTGCCATTGTAGAGCAAGGTTCGCATGATGAACTCGTGGCAAGTCGGAGATTGTATTACACTTTAGTGAAAAACCAACTGAATGTTTGACTTATGGCTAAAGAGGAAACGAAAATACCTGAATTGAGAAGTGCTGAAATGCACGACTTGCTCACTTCGCCGCCTAAGGTTATCGTCAGATGGGGAACAACGGCCATTACTGCCGCCATCATCATATTGATGGTGGGTAGTTTTATAGTGAAATATCCAGAAATAGTCACCTGCAAGGTTACTGTCACCACATCCAACCCGCCTGTATGGGTGATGGCGAAATCAACAGGAAAAATCAAGGCCATCTATGCTAAAGACGGGCAGATGATGGCTAAGGATAATATTATTGCTGTGCTTGAAAACACAGCCGAGACCGATGATGTGCTTCAACTGGAATGGTTGGTTAAGAATGTCAGGATCGACGGAAAAGAAATCTTGCTGCTCAGGCAACTCGACAGCAACAGACTTGGGGAGGTTCAGGATGCATACAACATGCTTGTACGGGCTGTCTCTGCATATAACGCCTTCCTTTCCAATAATATTTATGACCAACAGGTGAAGACCGAGGAAGCACGACTCGCTTCGTATGACAATTACATCGGTTCGATGAAACGGCAACGAGAAATCTCCAAGAACCAGCACTCCTTAAGCGATGCCCACTTGGGACGAGAGCGGGAGATATATGAAAAAGGGCTCATTTCCAAATCGGAGTTCGAGGAGGCGCAGATGTCAAGGCTCAACAGCGATCTGAACACGGAGAAAATCAATTCCTCACTCCATGATGCGGAGGTCGATGTGGCGGAAATCAGAAACACGGTAGGAGAACTGAAGGCGCAAAAAGCCAAAGAGTGGAGCGCACTGACCACCGATGTGGACAACGCACTCAATACCGTGCGTACTGCTATCAGGGAATGGAAACAGAAATATGCATTGGTGAGTCCTATTGACGGTACGCTTTCATACAACGAGTATTGGAAGGTGAATCAAAACGTTACGATGGGAAAGAACGTGTTTTCAATAGTGAGCAACTCGCCAGAAACCATTTTGGGAAAATTGCGTGTCCCTGTGGAAGGGGCTGGTAGGATCAAGCCCGGGCAGAGGGTGAACATCCGACTTGACGGATATCCCTATTTGGAATATGGTTTTCTCATTGGTGAAGTGAAGGACATCTCTTCCATGTATTCAGATGAAAGCGAATACTCAGCAACTGTAAGTTTGAAAAAACCGTTGAAGACTTCTTACAACCATGAGATCAACATGAAGGGAGACTTAAGCGGGACGGCAGAGGTGGTGACTCAAGACCTGAGCCTTGGTGAAAGGTTGCTTTCTCCATTAAGATATATCTACCATCGAAACATCAAAAGACAGTAGTCTTGTTTCTGAATTTCATGGATCGCACTTAAAAGCCATCGGCGTGACATCTTCATCAATGTCACGCCGATGGCTTTGGGTATTCAAAGATATTTCACATTCAAAAAAGAGCGAATCTTTGGTGTGGGTTACATGGGTGTTGGCTCATCTGGAATTTCTACTGGCTCGTCATTCTTGAATTTTGGAGCCTTTCCGCCTTGGATGGTATTCATCTGTTGTGCGTCAAGCACATTCATTTCGTCAAGATTGTTCTTTTTCATTGTTGTTATGGTTAAAGGGGTGTTTCAAAATCTTCAATTTCTAACAACTCTTTTTCAGGCTCTTCATTCTTTTTTGGAGCCTTTCCGCCTTGGATGGCATTCATCTGTTGTGCGTCAAGCACATTCATTTCGTCAAGATTGTTCTTTTTCATTGTTGTACAGTTAAGTGGGTGTATCACCATTGTCAATATCTACCACATCCGCAGGCCCAGCTTTCATGAATTTTGGAGCCTTTCCGCCTTGGATAGCGTTCATCTGTTGTGCGTCAAGCACATTCATTTCGTCAAGATTGTTCTTTTTCATTGTTGATATGGTTAAAGGGGTGTTTCTTCATCTTCAATAGGATAAAAATTATTCTTGATCTTTGGAGCCTTTCCTCCTTGGATGGCATTCATCTGTTGCTTGTCTAGTTTTTTGACATCGTTAATGTTTTTTTTCATTTTCAAAAATTTAGGGTTAGTGAATAATAGAAATGTTGCTCTCTTTTCAAACCACGAAAAGTATAGATTGTGGTTTTCGAGTGTAAAGTTACACTAAAATAGTGTGATGTGCAAATGTTTTTATTAAATCATTATATTTTTAAATGTTATTAACATACTATTGAAAGAAAAACAAGTCTTTTTGTACCAATTTGAAACTTTTGAAAAAATTGTTGCTGTGGTTTATATGGTATTTCGTTTCAAGGTAAATAGATGAGAATTGGCAATACTTGACGGGATACGAATAAACAATTATTGAAACCATATAATACCTATTATGCCCTGAAGGCATTCATTTTTGTCCGTACTATTGACAATGATGATTATTATTTGTACTTTTGCCAATGAAAGTGCGATAATAACGAAACAATGTCCAGGCCAGGGCAGGTGAAAACAACCTTTGGGATGACGATGATGACGATTCCTGATGGGATGAAATGCAAGATGTCAATAAAACAACAATCAAATTATGTTTGTATCTGAGATTTCGTTATGGGGCGCAGCCGTTGTTGCGTGTGTAGTGTTTGTAGCGATGATAACACTTGCCTACTTCGACAGCAAGATGCTGCGTAGAATGTTGGTCATATTCGGAGCCACGGTGGCTCAGATGGCCGTCGTGGTGGCCGTCGTATGGCTGGTTTATCAGACAAATGCCTGGTGGTCCTATTTCCTATGGTTTCTGCTAGTATTCTTTTTGTCGACGTGCTGGTGCCTGTATCCTTTACAATCCATGTGGAAAAAAATGCTATGGCCAGTAAGTGCCGGGACGTTGGTGGGCTGCATCGTACTGGGAGGCAGTGCGATGCTGTGTCTGCCTCTTAGTGTCTTTCTGTCTGTATATTCGGTGCTGACGGCCTGTATGACGGCTTCGCTCATGCAGACCATGATGGGCTACCAGCGCAGGATGCAGCATCCAGAGGCTCTGTGTGACAGCCTATTACCTATGGTAAGGACACTGGCCCAACCCTTGGTGATGGTCATACCGATGCTTTATGCAGGTATGCTGCTGGGGGGCGTTCCTGCCCTTGAAGGCTTGCTCGTCATCTTTCTGCTGATAGCGGCCTCCTTCGTGGCCAACATCTTGGCGGGCGTGATAGCACTGCTGATGTTGCGCAAAAAGAAGGAACAAGTATGAAACATAAAAACTGACTTGTTCATCATATATTGATCAATCAAATACGCTCTATGAGATGTAGACCTTCAAGAACCTTATCATCTCAAGAAGGACTTTACCATATATAAGAGCAATAAATTTATGTAATGAGAAAAATTCACACATTATCATACAAACTATGAAAAATCTATCAGTGAGATGAAGAAAACAATCCTCAAAGATAAAAAAACGAAAAAAAGAGAGGTCAATGCACCAAACATTAAAAATTAATCATATCTTTGCCTTACGAGTAAAAATATGATCGAAGAAAAGACAAACAACATCATAAATCTGATTCAAATGGACAACATGATGGATTTTTATAAAAGATGGCTGTTGGAAAACGATTTTCCATGTGAGATTGATGAAGACGGTGATTTGCGCTTCAGTTATCAGAAGTATGAGTTCTTTATCCTTCATTCCGATGACGACCATCAGTTTTTTCATGTGCTGTTTCCCAATATCTGGTCCATCGAAAATGAAAATGAAAGACAACAGGTGCTGGAAGCGTCCAACTATCTGAATATTTCTTTCAAGATGGTGAAAGCGTTGGTAGGCAGTCAATGGGTATCTCTCTCGATAGAGATGTATTTGGATAATACCTTTTACTTCGAAGAACATCTTACCCGTATTCTCGACGTTCTGATAAAAGGAAGAGACGCCTTTGCACAGAAAATGCTGTCAAATCAACCTCAAAAAAAAGGTCGACGACAATTGCCCGCCGTGGTACTTCAAAAATAATCGAAAAAAAAGACTATGTGATGATAGAAAAGTGTGATGATCCATCTCTATATATTCAAAAGCAGTTGGACATATAACTTACTTCACCATATCATCACTACTTGTAGTTTGTTTTTGTTTTGTTTTTGCTGTGCGCGGGTGGCTGCCAGAAGGTGGTCACCCGCGAGGGGAAAGAGGATACAAGAAGTGACAAAGATAAAAATCAACTGATTTCATGATTTATGACAACCAAGAGGAAGTCGAAAAGAACCAGACGTAAGCCCATGTCAAATATCCGCCGCCAACTGCGACGTTATCTCCGCCGCTTTCTGATGGTTGCCGGCAGTCTGATTGTTTTTCTCATCTTTTGGGCGATGCTCAGTCCCAGTACTTTTAAAGCCACCCTGTCATGGATGTTTGATTTATCCAGCACCGTGAGCAGTAGTGGCGGTTACGACGGCATCGACGTATCGAAGCATCAGGGCAAGATCGACTGGCAGGCCGTATCAGAAGACGGCAACATCCAGTTTGTCTACATCAAGGCAACCGAGGGAAGTACGTTGAGCGACAAACGCTATGCGACCAACATCCGTGAAGCCCGCAAGGCAGGTCTGAAGGTAGGCAGTTATCATTTTTTCACCACCCGCCGAAGTGCGAAGGAACAGTTTTCCAATTTCCGCCGGCATGTGCGCAAAAGCGAGCAAGACCTGATTCCGATGGTCGACGTGGAAGAGTCAGGCTGCAAGCGAGCCAGCAAGAAACAGTTGCAGCAGAGCCTTCAAGAATTCATGGACCTGGTGAAATCAGAATACGGTTATTATCCACTGTTATACAGTCAGTATCGTTTTTATAATGACCGTCTGGCCCCTGAATTCAACAAATATTACATTTTTATTGCCCGTTATGGCAACGCTACCCCTCATTTGAAAGGAGGCGGTCTCTACAATATCTGGCAATATACCGAGCGCGGCCATATATCAGGTATCCGCGGAGAAGTGGATCTTGACCGATTTGGCAACGGGACGAGTCTGAGCGACATCATGATGAATGACTGAACAGTGGGCAATAATCTTATTTTTATACAAAATATGTTATTTCTTTCTCAAATCTTCTTCTCTTACGGCAGTTTTTGCTAATTTAGCGGTCTGAAAGCGCCTGATGGCCTTTTATCTCATTATCATTTTTACCAAGACTATGAATTATCAGAAAATCTATCCTATCATCTTTGCAGGCCTACTTTTCGGCTGCAAAGGAAACAGCAAAGAAGCCACCGACCAACAGATAACCCCCTTGATGCAAGAAACGAGTGCGAGTGCAGCACCCTCCATCACAGAAGACGGTGTGAGAATCCCCCAGTTGATGATGCCCGGTCCGATAGACCCGATTCCCGCCGCCGATGATGTGTTGTTCATCGCCCACATCGGACGTTTCAGCAGCATCGACGAGTTGCACAAAAGTCCTTTCTATCCACAACTTGTCTCCTGTTATCCCGAACTGTCGAAGATTGATAAGTTGACCGTCGACATAGGCAGAGGCGACCTGTGGTTATTGCGCCCCAGAGCCCCGATGAGCTCGTTGGCCATCAATGAATACAGCATGCGCATGTTTACAGGTGAACAAGACCAAGATTCCGGAAAGGTGTATTACCGAACCGAAGAAGCCAGCCCCATTCTCATCCGCATGACGGCCGATGATCCCGGCAGTGTGAGCATTGCAGCCGTTGACAACGATGGTCACATCTTAAGTTGGATCCCCACCATGACCCCCAGCGACAACATGCTCAGATTGACTAATGGTGTGCAGGATTTCACATACAATCCGCTCTCCTCGATGTTGGAGATGGGAAAATATTACAATTCAGGCGATCTCAGCATACGGTTTTATGGTGACAAACAGTTGCGTCTTGGCGATAGCCTTGGAACCTACTACGCCTTCCACATGGAAAAAGGAGGTATAGGCCTATGGTTCAAAGTAGGAGACAAAGAAGGTGTCTCTACGATATCGCTAACCGATTCAGGCGACGGTATCATTCTCATCCCTCAGAAAGGTTATGATTTTGGTCAAGGCCTCGGCAAGCGCATAGTTTTCCAACCCGAATAATCATCGCAAGACCATGATATACAAGATAACCGCTCCCACTCATCTCTCCACGACCATCCAATTGCCCTCCTCGAAGAGCATCAGCAACCGTGCGCTGGTGATCTCCGCATTCTCGGGCTCCAGCGAATTGCCATTGAATCTCTCCGACTGCGACGACACCGACGTGATACTCCGAGCACTGTCAGAGATGCCCCCCACCATCAACATCAAGGCCGCCGGCACCTCCATGCGCTTCATGACCGTGTATCTGGCCGCCACCGACAGCGGAGAGCACATTCTCACGGGTACAGAGCGGATGCTTCACCGACCGATCGGCATACTTGTGGATGCCCTTCAGCGTCTGGGAGCCGAGATAGACTATGAAGGTGTGGAAGGCTATCCCCCCCTCCGCATCCGCGGACACCGTCTGGAAGGCGGCCCGTTGGAAATCAGCGGCAGCGTGAGTTCCCAATTCATCTCCGCCCTTCTGATGGCCGGTCCAACGATGGACAAGGGGATGGAACTCACATTGACCGGCAACATCATTTCGCGTCCCTACATCGACCTGACGCTCTGCGTGATGCGTGATTTCGGAGCTCAGGTGGAATGGACCGGTCCTAACCAGATCCGAGTGAGTCCCCAACCCTATCGCCCTACCCCCTACTCCATCGAGAACGACTGGAGCAGTGCCTCGTATTGGTATGAGATCATGGCCTTATTGGGAGATACAGACTCCGAAGTGAGACTGACAGGACTGACCGACGGTTCCAAACAAGGCGACTCCGCCGCCCGTTATTTGTCGAGCATCCTCGGTGTGAAGACCACTTTTGACATAAGCGAGAAAGGCGTCCCCACGATGGTGACTCTCCGCAACCACGGCACCACCCTGCCCCGTTTCGACGTGAGTTTTGTGAACCAGCCCGACCTTGCCCAGACCTATATTGTGGCCAGTGCACTGATGAACATCCCCTTCCACTTCAAAGGCCTGAGCACCCTCCGCATCAAGGAGACCGACCGCATCGATGCCATGATGAGGGAGATGCGCAAGATCGGCTATGTGCTGAAGACCAACAGAGACAACGACCTCTATTGGGATGGTGAGCGCTGCACGCCTGCATTGACTCCCGTGATCGACACCTACGAAGATCACCGTATGGCCCTTTCCTTTGCCCCAGCCTCCATCAAGATACCCGGCATCCGCATCAATCAGCCCACAGTGGTCACCAAATCCTATCCCCATTACTGGGATGACCTCCGCCAAGCAGGTTTTTTGATAGAAGAAGAGTAATGAGCACCATCGTCATTATTGTCGCTATCGGTCTTGCCGCCTTAGGTCTTGTCGCCGCCATTGCCAACAAGTGTCAAGGTCAGGAAACGCCATCAGCCCCACCAACTGTTCCACCATCAGAATGCGGCAGTTGCGACGGCCACAGCAGTAAGTGTGAACAAGAATGCATGCTTGAAGCCTCAGTGAAAGCGATAGAATATTTTGATGATGAGGAACTGGATGTTTTTGCCGGTCGCCCTGGCGACAGTTACAGCGACGAGGAAGCCGAGATGTTCAGCGAAGTGCTCTACACGATGCGTCCTGAGGAAGCCGCCGCCTGGAGCCGCAGTCTGACACTCCGCGGCATCACGGTCCCCCATCAGATCAGAGACGAGCTGCTGTTGATGGTAGGAGAATCATTTACACCCTCCCCAATGCAATAAAATCAGCATAATCGGGGTTATATAAACATGAGCATCATCAAGACGAGAGTCATCGAAGCCGTCACGCTGGCAGTTCTTCTGCTGGCTGTGATGTCGTGCTCCTCGCACAAGAACACAGCGAAGAGCCGTTTCTGGCAATCGTTTACCGCCCGTTACAACACTTATTATAACGGTACCTTGGCCTATATTGATGGCGCTTTGGCCAAGGAAGAAGGCAACAAAGACAACCACATGGAGATTATCCCCCTCTACACTGTGGGCAACAAGAACAGCCGTTCGCTGGGCAGCGGCAACTTCGACAAAGCCATCGAGAAAAGCCAGAAAGCCATCAAGTTGCACAGCATCAACAAGCGTCCGGAATGGACGAAGAGCCGTCGCAAGACCGCGAAAGACATCGAATGGCTCAACCGCAGGGAATACAACCCGATGATGTGGAAAGCATGGATGCTGATGGGCCGGTCGCAGTTTCACAAAGGCTCCTTTGATGAAGCCGCCGCCACATTCTCCTACATGAGCCGTCTCTACCAGACCCAGCCAGCCATCTACGGCAAGGCCCGCGCCTGGCTTGCCAAGTGCTATATCGAGCAGGAATGGCTCTATGATGCAGAAGACGTGATCCGCAACATGGAGCGTGACTCCATCGACTGGCATGCCCAAAAAGAATGGAACTACACCTACGCCGACTATTATATCCACACCAAGGAATATGAGAAGGCCATCCCCTATCTGCGGAAGGTCATCAAGCAAGAGATGCGGCGCAAGCAGCGAGCCCGCGAATGGTTTCTGATGGGACAGTTGGAATCTGCTCTCGGCCACCGCGAGAAAGCCTATGCTGCCTATCGCAAGGTGCTGAAACAAAACCCGCCCTACGAGTTGGCCTTCAACGCCCGCATCGCCATGACAGAGGTGCTGGCCGAGAACCAAACCAAAAAGACCATCAGCCGATTGAAGCGGATGGCCGCCTCCGATAACAACAAGGATTATCTCGATCAGGTGTATTACGCCATGGGCAACGTGTACATGCTCGAAAAAGACACCGCCAATGCCATCATCGCCTACGAGAAAGGCAACGAGCAGTCGACGCGCAACGGTGTGGAGAAAGGCGTGCTGCTGCTCAGGCTCGGCGACCTCTACTGGACAAAAGAAAAATTCGGCGATGCCCAGCGATGCTATGGAGAAGCGATCGGTCTGCTTGACAAAGAGCGCAAAGACTATGAAGAGCTGTCACGCCGATCAAAGATACTCGACGAACTGGCCCCCTTCACCGAAGACATCCATCTGCAAGACTCCCTCCTCGCCCTCTCAGAGATGCCAGAGAAAGAGCGCCTCGAAGCCATCGACCGCGTGATCGAGGAACTGAAGAAGAAGGAGAAGGAAGAGCGCAAGAAACAGTTGGAAGCCATGTCGCAAGAGACACAAGCCCGCAACAATGCCGTGGGCAGCCGCAACCGGCCCAACGCCAACCAACAGCAGCTCCCCCAGCAGCAAAAAGGCGAATGGTATTTCTACAACCAGTTGGCTGTATCGCAAGGCAAGAACACCTTCCAGCAGCAATGGGGCAAGCGCGAGAACGCGGACAACTGGCAACGTTCGAACAAGACTGTGGTCAGCGACCTATTCAGCGAGAACCAGGAAAGCACCACCGCCATGGCCGACTCACTGGGCAACACCATGGAAGCCGTGGAAGACTCTGTGAGCAAGGAGACCAACGACAGTGCACAGAACGACCCCCACAAGCGTGAATACTACCTGAAGCAAATCCCCTTCACCGACGAGCAGAAACAAGAATGCCACGCGATCATCTCCGACGCACTGTTTCACTCCGGTGTGATTTTCAAAGACAAGTTGGACAACCTGCGGTTGAGCGAGAAACAATTCAACCGTCTCACCTACAACTATCCAGACTTTGAGCAGATGGACGAGGTGTATTACCATCTCTTCCTGCTCTATTCCCGCAAAGAAGATAGCATGACTGCCGACAGTTATGTGGCGCAACTCAAGGAGAAATTTCCCGAAAGTAAATGGACCATCCTGCTCACCGACCCCTATTACGTGGAAAACTCGAAATGGGGAGAGCATCTGGAAGACTCATTGTATGCCGCCACTTATGCCGCATTCAAAGCCGAACGCTATCAGGAAGTGATGAGCAACGCCCAAGTGTCGGAAACCCGTTTCCCGTTGGGCGCCAACCGCGACAAATTCATCTTTATCCGCGGTCTGAGCCGTCTGAACGCCAACGATGCCGACGGATGCGTGGCAGACATGACCGACGTGGTGAAGAATTACCCCAGCAGCCGCATCAGTGAGATGGCCGGCATGATTGTCAATGGTGTGAAGGCCGGCAAGCGGCTTCACGGCGGAAAATTTGACCTGGAAGATGTATGGAGCCGCCGTGCCGCCGTGCTCAACGACAGCGACTCCATCGCCGCACGACAGTTTACCGACGACCGCAACAAGGAATTTCTCTATATTCTGGCCTATCATCCCGACTCCCTCAACGAGAACCAGTTGCTGTTTGAGATGGCCCGCTTTAACTTCACCACCTTCATTGTGAGGAACTTCGACATCCAGATCGAAGATGCCGACGGCATCCATCTTATGATGGTATCAGGATTCCGCAATTTCGACGAAGCCCATCAATATGCCAGCGAGGTGTACAGTCATGAGAATATCGTCAGGCGAATGAAGAAAGCAAGAGTAATCCTCATCAGCCGTGACAACGTGGAACTGCTTGGCAAGCAATACAGTTATGATGATTATGACGATTTCTACAGCAAGCATTTCGCTCCCCTCAAGGTGAGCAGCGACAACCTTCTGTCGGAACCGATGGATATTGGTGAAGAACGCGAACCCGACACCAAGCCGACAAGGCGCGTAGATGGCAACCGGACAGGTCAAGATGCCCCCAATGATGACGACGGGTTTGGCTTCGAGGATGAAGGCAGCAAAACAGAATCGGAGGACACCGGTTTTGACATTCCTTCCGAAGAAACTACTCCACGTCAGGAGACACCCACCGGCACTGAGATACCCGACACGCCAGTCACTCCAGTGCCCACCACCCCACCGGACAACAATCCACCAGCCAACGACGATGACGGATTCACCATCCCCGATGACAACACTGGAAGCGGCAACACACCCGCCATCGATGACGACGGATTCACCATCCCCGACGACAACACCGGAAATGGCAAGACTCCCGCCATCGATGATGACGGATTCACCATCCCCGATGACAACACTGGAAATAGCAAGACACCCGCCAACGATGATGACGGATTTACCATCCCCGACGACAACACCGGAAATGGCAATACACCCGCCAACGATGACAATGAATTTAATTTCCTGAAAAAGCAAGACGACCGAAAAGGCCAAAAGACCGGCAGTATGATCAAGCGGCAGCCCGACCTGCCACAGGTGATCAACCATCCGGCGGCCACACAGACAGAGATACAGTTGCCCACACGAGGGACATCACAACCATCCCAAAACGCCAAGACAGAAAAGGCAGAAAACAAAAAGGGCAAGCCGTCACCCACCCAGCGAGACCTGTCAAAGAAAAAGGAATTGCCGGAAGACATCCCGACCATCCAACTTGACGAAGAAGGCATCTCTTTTGATGACGACAACGCAGGCACGCCATCCACTTCTAAGACAAAATCAAAGAAAAAGGAGAAAGAATTGGAAGAGATCGACCTGGAAGATGAATATTATGATTTAGAAGGATTTTAAGATATGAGCAACGGACAATTACTGTGGGTTGACGACGAGATAGAACTGCTGAAAGCCCACATCCTATTCCTACAGAAGAAAGGCTATGACGTGATGACGGTGAGCAACGGTACGGATGCCATTGACCAATGCCGTCAGCAGACGTTCGACCTGGTGCTGCTCGATGAGATGATGCCAGGTCTCTCGGGTCTGGAAACGCTCCAGCGAATCAAGGAGATCTCTCCAGCCACACCAGTAGTGATGGTAACCAAGAGCGAAGAAGAGAACATCATGGACCAAGCCATCGGTTCCAAGATTGCCGACTACCTGATTAAGCCCGTCAACCCCAACCAGATCCTCCTGACATTGAAAAAGAACATCCACCGCAAGGAGATCATGACCGAAGTGACCCAAAGCAGTTATCAGCAAAACTTCCTCAACATCTCGACAAAGATATCCGACTGCCGGACATTGGAAGACTGGATGGAGGTTTATCGTCTGCTGGTGCATTGGGAACTGGAACTGAGCAGTACTGACAGCAGTATGACAGAGATGCTCAACACGCAGAAAGAAGACGCCAACAATGCTTTCACGAAATACATCAAAAACCATTATCTGTCGTGGGTATCGCCTCAGAATGCCCCAGGCAACATCGACCGTCCGCTGATGAGTCCCGACATCTTCAAGCGCAAGGTGTTCCCTCTTCTCGACCAGGGCGAGAAAGTCTTTCTCATTGTGATAGACAATTTCCGTTATGACCAATGGCGCGTGCTCGCCCAAGAGATCGGCGACATGTTTGACATCGAGGAAGGTATGTATTGCAGCATTCTTCCCACAGCCACCCAATATGCGCGCAATGCGATTTTCAGCGGTCTGATGCCCGACCAGATCGCAAAGATGTTTCCCGACTTGTGGGTGGATGAAGATGAGGAAGAAGGCAAGAACCTGAACGAAGGGCCTCTGATCCAGACCCAGTTGGACCGTTTCCGCCGACGCCACACATTCTCCTATCACAAGATCAACGACTCAGCCGGTGCAGAGAATTTTATGCAGCAGTTCCGCAATCTGGAGAAAAATGATCTGAACGTGATGGTGATCAACTTCATCGACATGCTGTCTCATGCGCGTACAGAATCGAAGATGGTGCGCGAGTTGGCCAACAACGAGTCAGCCTATCGCTCCATCACGCTCAGTTGGTTTCGCCACTCTGTGATGGCAGATCTGTTCCGTCGTCTGTCCCAATCCAACTACAAGGTATTGCTCACCACCGACCACGGCAGTATACGAGCCTCCAAACCCATCAAGATCATCGGTGACCGCAACACCAACACCAACCTGCGCTACAAGCTCGGCAAGAGTCTGAGTTTCAATCAGAAAGAAGTATTTCTCATCAAGAATCCCCGTCAGGCACAGTTGCCCTCCCCCAACCTGAGCACGTCGTATGTTTTTGCCACCGGCACCGACTTTTTCGCCTATCCCAACAACTACAACTACTACGTGTCTTACTACAAGGACACTTTCCAACACGGCGGTATCTCTCTGGAAGAGATGCTGATTCCCATTGTGACACTTAGCCAACGTAAACGATAACAGCCATGACTATCACCATCGACACCATCGACCACATTCAAGAATCCGCCCGCACCTTTATCAACGGCATGGGCGATGCCACCATCTTTGCCTTCTACGGTAAGATGGGCGCCGGCAAGACCACCTTCATCAAAGCCATCTGCGAGGAATTAGGGGTGGAAGACGTCATCACGTCCCCCACCTTTGCCATTGTGAACGAATACCGCTCCTCCACGACAGCCGAACTCATCTACCATTTCGACTTTTACCGCATCAAGAAAATAGAGGAAGTGTATGACATGGGCTATGAGGACTATTTCTACAGCGGCAGTCTCTGCCTGATAGAGTGGCCCGAACTGATAGAAGACCTATTGCCCGAAGACGCCGTACGCGTGACCATCGATGAACAGGCCGACGGCAGTCGTCTTGTGACATGGTAATGGCCGCTCGGCATCCCGACCATAAAGGACAGGGCTAAGCAAGCCAAAATCCTCAGGCCTGTGGCAGGGGAATCGGCAAGGAAATGACAAAAAACGCCAGTCATCAGAAAAAAATGGCATAAAAGTTTGGTCGTTATCAAAAAAAGCCATACCTTTGCACACGCAATTCAGCGGAACACCATTTTGAACATTATGCGCTTGTAGCTCAGTTGGTAGAGCACCTGACTCTTAATCAGGGTGTCCAGGGTTCGAGCCCCTGCAGGCGTACAGCTGAGAATCAGAGAGTTACAGAGATGTAACTCTCTTTTATTTGCCCTTTTTCTAAGCGAAGCGTTTTTTATTATATTCTTTATTCCTGATTATCAATAACATTTAAAACCCTTGGTCAAGGGGAGGTCCACCGTGCACACTAACTTATAACAAGATGGAGTTATTAAGGAATATATATAAGGGTGGGGAAGTTCAGTAAATCCCGCCAACGCCAACCTGTATGTCAGCTTACTTCTTCAGCTTTGAAGCTATCCACAACACGACGACGGCTCCCACAACGGCCGTGCCCAGCTGGCCGATGGTGCCGCCCCATGTGATGTTCAACAAGTCGAACAGGAAACCACCGGCAAAACCGCCGATGACACCGA
>JAEEGL013588482.1_pt1 | contig 23515 bp, 14 predicted proteins | sample 9134231 | NCBI WGS metagenome assembly JAEEGL01 (sample SAMN16246548, study PRJNA631951) | gut metagenome | biome: gut microbiome; feature: rumen; material: fiber-attached | host: Bos | place: Iran: Karaj | collected 2018-10
ACCATTGCGCACATCCCGGATGTTGAAAACTATGCGGTCGCATCGAGGGATTTGAAGAAAGCGGAAGAATTCGCCAAAACACACGGAATTTCAAAAGCGTACGGTTCCTACGAAGAACTTCTTTCGGATTCTTCGGCGGATTTGATTTATATCGCGCTTCCGCATTCCCATCATTATGAATGGACATTAGAAGCATTCAATCACGGCCGGAATGTGCTTTGCGAAAAAGCTTTTGCGGTGAATGCAGGACAGGCGGAAGAGATGATTCAAATTGCCCGCGATAAAAATCTTTTGCTTGCGGAAGCAATCTGGACCAGATATATGCCTTCCCGAACTATCATTGACGAAATCATCAAATCAGGCATAATAGGAGAACTAAAATCCGTCTGTGCCAATCTGGGATATAAAATCAACCATGTAAAGCGTTTGACGGACCCGGCACTTGCCGGAGGAAGCCTGCTTGACCTAACCGTATATCCGCTGAATTTTGCGTCCATGGTATGGGGCGATGATTATACCCGGATGGAAGCGTTCTGCGCATATACCGATACGGGAGTTGACGGTCAGGATACGGTTTCGCTTTTTTATCCGGACGGAAGAACGGCCTCGCTTTTTACGACAATTTATTCCGCAACGGACCGAAGAGGCATGATTTACGGGACGAACGGTTATATTGAAGTAATAAATATCAATAATCCGGAAAAAATAATAGTTTTTGTGAACAGTAATAACAGACCGTTTCTTTATAAAGAATATAGCATTCCGGAGCAGATTTCCGGATACGAATACGAGGTTTTATCGTGTAAGAAAGCAATGGAAGAGGGGAAATGCGAATGCCCCGAAATGCCACACGAAGAAACAATCCGCATCATGAAACAGATGGATGAAATCCGGAAAAAATTCGGAATCGTTTATCCGTGTGAATAATACATTCTAAAAAAAAATCGCCATGATTCGATTTTTCGTGTATAATAAGATTGTTAATAATATAACAAAGTTTTCCGGAAGGAGCATCATTTTATGAAAAAGACAATTATTACGGTTGTAGGAAAAGACGGTGTCGGCATTATTGCCAAGATCTGCACGTATCTTGCCAATAACAAAATCAATATCGAAGATATTTCTCAGACCATCGTTCACGGATATTTTAATATGATGATGGTAGTGGATATGAATGAATCCTCGAAAGCATTCGAAGATATTGCATCCGAACTTAGTCAGATCGGAGAGGAAATCGGAGTTGTTATCCGTTTGCAGAGGGAAGAGATTTTTGATTCCATGCACAGAATCTGATTAAAAAAAAGAGCGCATTGATATTTACCGGATTCTTTTTTAGGTGGTATATCGGTTCAGTTTTATTCATTTTTATCATTTATTTCAATGAGAGATTACAAGAAAGGCAGGTAAAGCCTGTGATTACCAGACGTGAAGTTTTAGAAACCAACGAAATGATTCAGAAGGAGAATCTCGACGTACGTACGATTACGATGGGAATTTCCCTTCTTGACTGCATGGATGCATCTTTGGATGAATGCAGACGCAAAATACATGACAAAATTTATGACAAAGCGAAAAATCTCGTAAAAACCGGAAAAGATATCGAGCGCGAGTTCGGAATTCCGATTGTCAACAAACGAATTTCCGTAACACCGATTGCGATGATTGGTTCGGCCTGCTGCAAGAGCCCGGAAGACTATGCTTTAATTGCCCATACGCTTGATGATGTGGCAAAGGAAGTCGGCGTGAATTTTATCGGCGGTTATTCCGCACTCGTAAGTAAAGGAAGCACGCCTTCGGACGAACTTTTAATGAAGTCGATTCCGCTTGCCTTATCGACAACGGACCGGGTATGTTCTTCGATTAATTTAGGGTCGACCAAAACCGGCATTAACATGGATGCGGTAAGACTGATGGGCGATATCATTAAGGAAACTGCGGAAAAAACGAAAGAACAGGATTCACTCGGCTGCGCCAAACTCGTGGTATTCTGCAACGCGCCCGACGACAATCCGTTTATGGCCGGTGCTTTTCACGGAGTGACCGAAGGAGACTGCGTTGTTCATGTCGGCGTTTCCGGTCCGGGTGTTGTCAAAACCGCACTTGAAAAAGTCCGTGGGGAAAACTTTGAAGTTCTTTGCGAAACCGTCAAAAAGACCGCTTTTAAGGTAACCCGCGTCGGACAGCTGGTAGCAAAGGAAGCGTCCGCAAGACTCGGTGTTCCTTTCGGAATCATTGATTTATCGCTTGCACCCACACCGGCCATCGGCGATTCGGTTGCGGATATTTTATGCGAAATCGGCCTTGAATATGCCGGAGCTCCCGGAACAACCGCTGCACTGGCTTTGTTAAACGATCAGGTGAAAAAGGGCGGTGTGATGGCTTCCTCCTATGTTGGCGGCTTAAGCGGCGCGTTTATTCCCGTTTCGGAAGACCAGGGTATGATTAATGCGGTGGAAGCCGGCGCCCTTACCATTGAAAAACTAGAAGCCATGACCTGTGTATGCTCCGTCGGACTTGATATGATTGCCATTCCCGGCGATACCCCGGCCACGTCCGTTTCGGGAATTATCGCGGATGAACTTGCCATCGGAATGGTCAATGCAAAAACAACCGCTGTCCGTATCATTCCCGTTATCGGAAAAGGTGTCGGTGAAACCGTGGAATTCGGCGGATTGCTCGGTCATGCGCCGATTATGCCCGTGAACGGATTTTCCTGTGAAAATTTCGTAAACCGCGGCGGCAGAATTCCGGCTCCGATTCACAGTTTTAAGAATTAAGCGTTTTGAAAACCGAAGAAATACCTTTTGCTTGAATCATGGAAGAGAAGAAGCGTTTTCGCGATATTTTCAATTTGAATTTTTTTGTTCTGTTATTTCCGGTTGCGGCACTGGAAATATATTTGCTTATCCTTTTAATCCGGGATTTTTCCATTCTTCATATCGGATGGTTTTTAATGTGCACGGTACTTTTGATTCTTGATATTTTCTGGATGCAGGCACGTTTTTTTGAAGACCGCGATGCATTAAACAAAGAGATTCGTGCGTGGGATCAGCGAAGAAAACAGGCAAAGAAAAACGGAATTTCATTTACGGAACCGAAGCCGGAGAGGAAGAAAATATTAACGCCTCCGGGAGCGGCTGTGTTCGGAGTGGTTTTGGCGGTCGTTTTATACGGTTCCATTGTCCTGGCGCTTTTTAACATTGCCATCCCGAGGGGACCGGGGAAATATGTTAAGAATATTGCGGAGCTGAAAAAAGACCGGCCGGATGTTTACTATTTTTTTCCGGATCGGATTCCCGGGAATTCTTCCGGAATGAAGTGGAAAGTACAGCCGTCGATTATGCAGGGCCAGGGATATGAAGTTTTATATTTCTATACGGACTCCGGCTATATTGTGAATGAGCTCGAAACATACTGTAAAGACATTGAACCGAAGACTTATGACGATATGCCTGTCGGCGTTTTATATGATGAACTTGAAGATGCTGAATTAGAGCATGTGGAATGGTATGAAATTTATAATAACGGCGATCAGAATCACGAACATGCGTGGGGAATATTTGTGGAGCCGGAGTTGAATCTGATCGGGTATTTTGCACAGTAGGATTTGCACAAACAAAGATGTTGTTTTCATTCGGTCTGATATTTTTTTATGAGGGGATAGCATGAAAAAAAGTATTTTTCTTTTCTTGACGGGGGTGTTGCTTATTATGTGTTTATCGGGATGCGGAAAAACAGAATACAATCTTTTATATGACGGATACGGATTCGAATCGAAAAAGACAAAATATACGGCCGGAGAGACCGTTACGGTTTATTATGATTTGATTGCTACGGATACGGATTACAGTTTCTTTTTGGACTGTGACGATGTTTCTTTTAAGCAGGATTACGATAATTCGCACGGATTTGTTTTTACCTTTACGATGCCGGATCATGATGTAACAATCGGTGTAAAATCCAGGAATTCCATGGAATACGATCCCGGTGCGATGAACGGTTACGGAAATAATCCGGACGGTGCGGATGACGGAACGGATGCCCCTGCCGGCAAAGGAATGTGGGTATGCCCCGAATGCGGATATAACGCCAATACCGGCGGATTCTGTTCGAATTGCGGAAGAAAGAAGGATGCGTAGAAAGGATATGGCACCTGTTTGCGTTTATTACACTCTTACAATTTCTCTTGAAAATTCACTAACCGTTGCGGAATGAAATTTCTCCGTAACCAGCGTATCGTAAATATGCGCCGCCTGAACGTCACTTTCAAGCATCATGATTGCGTTTTCTGTAAGAATATTCTTTGCGTCAGCAAGTTTCGAAATCAAAGGAATTGAGGTATGATTCTTGATTTCCGTCAGCAGATCTTTTGATTCCTCACGGAATCCCAGCATTCTCGCATAATAAATATAATCATCGTTTTTAAAGGTTTCCATACGGTCCTTGCGGATATTCAGAAGAATATGCAGAAGCGAACGACTGACTCTTGCATATGTGATATCCTTGCTCTTTAAAAGGTCACAAAACTGTGAGAACGAAGAGTAGCGGTTTAAATTTTTGAGAATTTTATCCGAAAAATCCGACGAAATATCGACATAAGAGGTATAACCGTCCGCAGCATCCAAAAGGAGCTTATATTTCAGCATCGCGGAAATATCTTCTTCAAAAATCGGAAACGTCTGGTTAAACTCTTCCTTCATGATATCGTAAACAAAATACGGAACCTGACTTTCCACGCGGGATAGTTCGCCGGTTTCATATACGGATTCACGAATGGCCATGGCGGAACTCAATGTGGAAACCATCATTCTTTCATGATATCCGGAGCCGATGCGGCGGTTGGTAAAGGCTTCAATATTGCAGCCGCGCTGTTTGATGGCGCGAAGGTATTCAAATCCGAGAATATTGTTCGGCTCGCTCATTGCCTGCACATGCTCATACGAATTCGGAATCATTTCTTCGATTGTAGCGGCTCTGGCCATCGGGTAGTTTAAACCGGTTTTCATTTTTTCGCGAATGGAATCATGAAGTTCATCCTTGCGGTCATAAAGAATGGTAGCGATATCGTTAAGCAAATCGATATCGCCGCATTCGCTTCCGAAACAGAGTGAATCCGTAACTCCGATTTTATCAAGCAGTGCGACGGAACCCGACGCAAAGAATTCCGCACTTCCGACCGAATAGTAGAGGGGCAGTTCCAGCACTAAATCCGCGCCGCCTTTTAATGCCATTTCGGTCCGTTTATACTTGTCCATAAATGCAGGACATCCGCGCTGCGTGAAATCACCGGACATAATAACAATGATTTTGTCCGCTCCGGTCAACTCCCTGGCTTCTTTAATCTGGTTTAAATGCCCGTTGTGAAAAGGATTGTATTCCGCAATAATTCCCGTAACTTTCATTGTGTACCCCTTTATGTATTTAGTAATAGATTTATCTAATTGATTTTTGAAGTTTTATTTGTTAGTTGTTAGATTTTTTGTTGACTTTAAGTGTTATTTTAATGATTCATATTTTAATATATCACATTGGGTCATGGAATTGAAGAATACTTTTACTGTTAGGGTGCCTGTCACTTTTGGGGCAAAAGTGACAGGCACTTTAAGGCCGAAAGTGACAGGCACCCATTTTGTATAAAAAACATATTGAAGCAGATCCTTCAAAAAGGGAACCATTCACATTTTATTCATATAATTTCCGGATTTATGAACAGTCATGAATTTTCTATGTCCGCCTACGTTTTTTGTTGTATTTACGGGTTTGTTTTTTTATAATTAAAGCAGTGGGTTAATGCGTGTATTACCGTTGTTTTCGCGCATGAGACTCCCGTATAAAAATATTGCAAAAATATAAAAGGGAAAGGAATCAAAGTATGAAGAATGCAAAACGAGCTTTATGTTACATTCTTGCGTTATTACTTGTTGTCGGATTGTTGCCCGGCAGTGTAATTTTCGCGAAAGCCGAAGGCGTTACCTATACCAGGGGTGCGACCGCAATCGGCACTGCCGAAGGTTACCGCTATCCGGGTATTTATTCCGTCAAAGCCAGCAAGGAAGACAAAGTAGACGCAGAGAAGAAAACAACCGCTACACTGGGCATTCCCGATGTGGCAAAACAGAACCTGGAAACAGGTCCGACCAAAAATTCACCCGCCATTATCATGGGTGCGGCGGTACCGTTTGAAGTAAAAACAGGTCCTACCGAGTATACCCCGATTCCGGGTGCTACACTGTATGCTCCTTACAGTTATTTCCGTTACAAAATAATCGACGAGCCCAACCAGGGCGGTCAGACCGGAACACACAAGAAAATGTCCGGTTTTGACGGCAGTTATTATATTGTACGTGTGGATGTAAGCGATATTATCGCTGGTGCTCCGGAAGGAAGCTACCTCCATGTAAAGCATGAAGGAAATAAGGTTTTGATGGTTCAGATGGCTTATGAAGAGTCCGAAAACCAGGATCAGACCAAAGCCGTTACGTTCGCACACGGCGGAAGCAAAGCATGCTGCTATTCCCTGGCAAACAATGCGGAAGCATTGAAAGATAAAGACGGCGGTCTCACCGGCACCCCGTATGTGGATGTAATTATTGCATCCTCCGGTACGGGCGTAGCGGGAGCGGATACCGGTACAACGGATCCGAACGTATTAAAGGCTGATTTTTCCTTAAAATTCTATGTAGACCAGACCGCGGATTATAATCCTTCCCTGGTTTATGACCCGGCCAGCACGGATCCCAACCATGCCATCAATGTTATGGCAAAATACTATGACGATACCAAAGTTTCGGCGGATACCGATGTTTACGGCTATACCGTTATGGGTTCCGACCTTGAAATCGAAATCGTTCACGACGATGACAAACTGGCCATTACAGACAATACGACATTCTGGTCCTTAAGAAATGCCATGAATCATGTTCCTTTTGACGGAACCAATATCAAGATGATCTGCGAAGTTCCCGTTCTGGAAGGCCTTAAAATCGAAGGAACCGCACCGGACAGCAGAAATGTCATTTTTGACGTTAACAGTTTCGATATTCAGATTGCAAACCACCAGACCACCGGTGCAGCCGGTCTTACCGTCAAAAATGCAACACTGACATTAACCGACAGTTTTAACACAACCGGTGCCGAACTTGCGGTCGGAAACAATGCGAACATGAGCATTCAGACCGGCGGAAAACTGATTATTACCGATCAGTGTCAGCTTGAAGTTGAATACGATGCCGCATCCGTTGCTCCTTCGGAGACGGATCCCCAGCCCCAGCCCGTTACCTATGACTGCGGTGTCATTACCATTGAAGATGGCGGTGAAATCGTAAACAACGGCGTTATTTCCATTGAAGGTACCGAAGGAAAGCCCATCGATCCGGCCGCTCCTTCCGTAAGAGATGTGAAGAATGCCAAATTATATATTCAGCCGGGCGGTACGTTAACCAATAACGGATGCCTTCTTTCCTATGGCGAACTTTATAACATGGGTACTTTGACTAACAGCGGAAGATATGATGATACCATCGTTTCCAACGATCCGGATAAAGGCACTTTCACTTATCACAAAGGTATCCAGATTTCCTGGAAGGATGATGTGACTCAGGATAATGTCACCATGGGAAGCCTTATGAACGGCCGTTCCGGACCTGAGGAGGGCGCTGTGGTTAATCCCGATGCCATGCTTTCAAATACCGGTGATATTGTAATGGTTCCCGGTTATATCGACAACTATGCAACCCTTACAAATGAGGAAGGCGGAAATATCTATCTTGTTGCGGTAGAAGAAGCCGTTATTCCTACCGGTCCCAGAGTGGATCAGCCTACCGTTATGGAGAAGAGAATCCGTTTCGGCCATCCGATTTGCAGCGAATTCTATAACAACAGCGGAAGCGTTTTTGTTAACAGCGGAAACTTTGCCGCTGCTTCCGTAGAAATCGTAAGCAACGGACGTACAGGTAAACTTACGGAAAATACTCCGGATGAGATTAATTCGAATCTGGCATTTTATAACATGGGAAATACCGTTAATGACGGTAAAATTTCCTTAGCACGTGTCCATACCGTAACGAAAATGGTCAATACAGCAAGCGGAACCATCGGAAAATGTGTATTTTTGAACAAAAACGGTGCATCCGAAGGTGTATTTTATGATGAAAGCAAAAAGATTACGGAAGTTTTTGACGGCTATGTAACCGAAGAACCCGAATGGAATGTATGGAAGTATGCGGACATGCCGATTCTTACCATCAGCCCGGTTTCACAAAGTGTTAAGAGCGGCGAGAAAGCAAAATGGACCGTAACGGCTGTATCGAATTCGTCGGAAGATGTTAATTATGCGATCGGATTTATGCAGTTAAATACCGGTTATTCCGGACTGGATTTTGTTGTAAATGTGAAACCCAATACGGAAACAGCCGTTGAAACACCAGTGCTCCCTGATATGAACGGAAATATTACTTACCGTGTATTTGCAGAGGGATACTCGGACAACTATACAGATGTTATTGTAAAGGTTACTTCCGATTCCGTAACACCTCCGACAGCGGTTGCTCCGCTTGTTTATAACGGAAGTGAGCAGGAACTCGTTTCCGCAGGATATTCCTATCAGGGCGGAATCATCCAGTATCGTCTCGGAGAGGACGGCGAATGGGCCGAAACCATTCCGAAAGCCAAGGATGCCGGAGATTATGATGTATTTTATAAATTAGCCACGGAAACCGAACCCAGAGGAAATGTAAACGTAACCATCGCCAAAGCTCCCGTTACGGTTGCTGCGGATGATATCTGCGGCAAAACCGGAGATGCGCTCAAAGCATTAACATATACCGTATCCGGTCTTATTCAGGGCGAAGAACTTGAAGGAATACAGATTTCCACAACCGCGGATATTAACACTCCGGGATCTTATCCGATTACGGTTTCCGTAAACGGAACAAATCCCAATTACGATGTGACAACGTCAAACGGAACCTATCTCGTTTCCGATACCGATTTTGTGGTAATCGCAAAAGATACCTACGGCGTATTCAGTGATGAAACCACTTACAAGGGATTCAACATTTCACTGACCATTCCCGAAGGAGCCACGGATTATTACAGCACGGCCCAGCCGTTAACTAAGGAAAATTACAAGACATTAGGTTCTACCAAAGAAGTATTTACAATGCCTGCCGGCGCAGGAACTCATACCGTATACTATTATGTGGCATCGGCCGATGATACTTTCGGTGTTGCCGGAAGCAAACAGGTAATTATTGCAAAAGCAACAAAAGCCGCACCTGCAAACATAACAGCAGAAGCGGAAACCGCTAAAGGTACGGGTGACGGTTTCATTAAAGGCCTTACTCCGAGAGAAATGGAATACAGAAAAGCCGGAAGTGCAGCTTTCATTGTCTGCTATTATGAATACGTTACCCTTCCCGTCGGAACATATGAGGTACGTTATATGGCGGATGAAAATCATAACGCCAGCCCGGTGACAACCGTTACCATTGCGGAGGGTCCCGGATTAACCGTTACGTTTGATTCGAACGGTGGAAGCGAAGTATCAAAAATCGAAAACCTGTCATTTGGCGATCTTATTACCAAACCCGAAGATCCGACCCGTGAAGAATATATTTTCGCCGGATGGTTTACAATGGCTGAAGGCGGCGATTTATTCAGCTTCGATTCGACTCCGATTCTGGAAAGTCTGACGCTGTACGCACACTGGACCGAAGATCCTCATATTGAAAGACTGAAGGCCCTCATTACGGAAGCGGAAGAATTCCTTGCCACAATGGCCGGAAAAGAAGAATATGCAAGCATCTATTCCATGCTGGAGACCGGTATTAATTCTGCAAAGAGCATTGCGGAAAAGCCGAATGTTACCAAGACTGAAGTAGAAGATGAGATTTCTGTTTTAACCCAGTTACTACAAAGTGCAAAAGAAGCCAAGAAAGCGGTTGATGACCAGAATCTTTTCGTAGATGTTAAATTCGGAACTTGGCAGTACACTGCAGCAAAGGCCGTTTACGACAAGGGTATCATGACCGGAACCGGTACAATCGGCGACAGAGTAATTTTCTCGCCGAATAAGAACATGAACCGCAGCCAGTTCGTTCAGGCTCTTTACAGCATGGACGGAAAACCCGCTGTTACCTATGTACAGAAGTTTAGCGATGTCAAGGAAGGCGACTGGTTTGCATTAGCCGTTACCTGGGCTTCCGAGAACGGAATTGCCGCCGGAAATGCCGACGGTACATTCGGTGTGAACGGACAGATTACCAGAGAGCAGCTGGCACTGATGCTTTACAAGTATGCACAGTACAAGAAGTATGATACAAGCATCAAGACCACAACCGATTTAAGCCAGTTTACCGATAAGGACAAAGTTCATAATTGGGCATATGATGCCGTAAGATGGGCTGTTGAAAGAAATATCATCAGCGGTAAGGGCAGTGCCGAAACAGGACTTCGTATCGATCCGACGAAGGGTGCAACCAGAGTAGAATGTGCAGCCATGATTAACAAATTCTGCGAATACTACGACGGTATCCAGGCTTATGTGATTGAAGATTACGAAGAACCGATTGCACTTCCCGCAGAAGAAACGGAAGATATTCCTCTTCCGGGCGATGAGGAAATCATCGACGACGAAATCATTGATGACGAAGACGTTATTGATGATGAGGACAAGGATGTCATTGACGACGAAGATAAAGACGTTATCGATGACGAAAACAAAGATGTTATTGACGACAAAGACGGCTCCGGTGATAATGAACCGGCTGCAAACGAGGATGTTGTTGATGACGAAAAAACTGACGAAGAAGTAACGGATGATGTTCCCGCAGAGAGTGATGCGGTTTAATCCTTTTTGATACGGGAACTTACGTCAGAACAGTTTTAAAATGATTTATTAAAACATACGGCACAGTTTCGTTTTACGGAGCTGTGCCGTTATTTATCGTTACCGTCTGGGTGCCTGTCACTTTTGCCCCTTGGGTGCCTGTCACTTTTAAGCCAAAAGTGACAGGCACCCAGGAGAAGCAGCCACGCGGATATTATCGTTTACAATAAGCAAATATTGTGGTAACATATATTAGTATTTTTATGTCAAATTATTAAATTTTTGTAAAATCAAGAAACAGTAATCAACGATTTGCCTTATTTAAAGCAGATTAATCCGATAAAAAGCATAAGAAAGGAAACTTTCATGGACGGAGAAAAGCGTCAGAAATTTTGTGCATATGTTTCCACGTATACCTCGAAGGACAAACGCGGAATCACCATATACGATGTGGATATGGAAAGCGGAGTGATGACGGAGAGAGGAAAAATGGCCATCTCCAATTCTTCGTATTTAACCTGTTCGCATAACCGCAAATATCTGTATGCCATTACCGACTTCGGTGTAAAAGGATACCATGTCATGGTGGACGGAAACTTAGAAGAAATTAACGAGGCTTCCATTAACGGCATGCGCGGATGCTATCTGTCCGTTGATTACAAGGATCGTTTCCTTTTCGTATCAGGCTATCATGACGGCAAACTCACCGTACTTCGATTAAACGAAGACGGTTCCATCGGAGACATCACCGAGGAGATTTATTTCAAAGGACTCGGTGATATTATGGAGCGTTCCTTCACACCGCATGTGACCTGCGCAAAAATGTCCCGCGACAACCGTTTCCTTTATGCAACGGACAGCGGAATGGACCATACCTATGTATATGAACTGGATCACGTCAAAGGAACCTTAAGACAAATTGACGTTATCCGGAGCGAAATGAATTCCGGTCCGCGTCATCTGATTACTTCCGCAGACGGAAAATTCGTATATATTGTTAACGAAATTACCAATTCCGTTGATGTATTTACTTACGAACTGGTTTCCGAACACGATCCGGAATTCGAGAAGATACAGACAATATCCACGCTGAACGATTATCACGCAAGCAGAAGCATCTCCTGTACGCTGACATTATCCGCGGACCGCAATCATATTGTGGCAACCAATGCCGGTGACAACTCCGTCGCGATTTTTAAAATAGAAGAAAATACCGGTATGCTTGAGAGGATTCTCTGCCTGCCAATCAGCGGTTCCTATCCGAAGGATGCACTGCTTTATCCCGACAACCGTCATTTGGTCAGCTTAAATCACGAAAGCGGAACGATGACGTTTTTTGCGACAGACCTGGAAAAAGGACTGATTTACATGTCCTCAAAGGAAATAAAAATCGACCATCCAAACTGCATCATCATGATTCCGGTGGAAGGATAAATGAACGGAACATTTACAATCACAAAAACAGAGGGCCGGGCGAAACGCGGAAAATTCGAAACGGTTCACGGAACCATCGAGACGCCTGTTTTTATGAATGTCGGTACGGTCGGAGCCATCAAAGGAGCGGTTTCCACCGAGGATCTTGAGCGAATCGGCACACAGGTGGAACTTTCCAACACGTATCACCTCCATGTCAGACCCGGAGATGAAATCATAAAAGAGCTGGGCGGACTGCATAAATTCATGTCGTGGAACAAACCGATCCTTACCGATTCGGGCGGATTTCAGGTTTTTTCCCTGGCCGGACTTCGAAAGATTAAGGAAGAAGGTGTCACCTTTCAGTCCCATATCGACGGAAGAAAAATCTTCATGGGGCCGGAAGAGAGCATGCAGATTCAGTCCAATCTCGGATCCACCATAGCAATGGCTTTTGACGAATGCCCTTCAAGCCGTGCGGAGCGCTCTTATGTAGAAGCTTCTGTTGAGCGTACGACACGCTGGTTAATCCGCTGCAGGGCAAAAATGGAAGAGTTAAACGCATCTGACGATACCATCAATAAAAACCAGCTTTTGTTCGGGATCAATCAGGGTGCGGTTTTTGCGGATATCCGCATCGAACACGCAAAAAGAATTTCCGAGCTGGACCTTCCGGGATATGCCATCGGCGGACTTGCTGTCGGTGAAACGCACGAGGAAATGTATGATATTATCGAACAGACCGTGCCGTATCTTCCGGACAACAAACCGGTATATTTAATGGGTGTCGGCACGCCGGCGAATATACTCGAAGCCGTAGAGCGCGGGGTTGATTTTTTTGACTGCGTGTATCCGTCAAGAAACGCCAGACATGCGCATTTATATACAAACTTCGGAAAAATCAATCTGCTGAATGCTCAGTATGAAAAGGATTCCCGGCCGATTGAAGAAGGCTGCGGCTGTCCGACCTGCCAAAGATATTCCAGAGCGTATATCAGACATCTTCTAAAGGCGAAGGAAATGCTCGGAATGCGGCTTTGCGTCATGCATAATCTTTATTTCTACAACAGGCTTACCGAAGAAATCCGGGATGCGCTTGACGAAGGAAGATTTGCGGAGTATAAGAAACAAAAGCTTGCGCGCATGAATGCCGAATAGCATTTTTGCCGTACCGGGTATTTGACCGTTAAGGTCACCAAAAATCAAAAAGCGAAAGTATTAAGCAAAATGCTTTATGTATTGGGGATATTAAAGCATTTGCAAGGAGATAAAAGTCATGTTGAATTACTTACTTACACAAGGCGGCGGAGGACTTTCTTCCCTGTTCGGTTCGAGCAGCGGAATTGTAATGACGGTTATTTATGTCGTTGCTTTTATCGCAATCATCTATTTTCTGATGATTCGTCCTTCCCAGAAGCAGCAAAAAGAAGCAAAGTCCATGCAGGAATCCATGGAAGTGGGCGATTTAATCGTCACAACAAGCGGATTTTACGGTGAAATCATCGACGTTTCCGAAGATGATATCATTGTTGAATTCGGAAGCAACAAAAACTGCCGCATTCCGATGAAAAAAAGTGCGGTAGCCGAACTGGAAAAGAAGAACAGTTAATTGCGTTTAAGAACACCTAAGGTGTTAAAAACGGAGGCGAGATGAACAAAAAAGCTATTACAGGACCGGTTATAGCTGTATTGGGGATACTTGTTCTTGCATTCTTCCTTTACACGGGTGTGGTTTTCCATTATTTCGGAAAGTTTGGGTATGGAACGGTCGTTAACGGAATCGATTTTTCCGGAAAAACGACGGATGAAATGAAGGAACAGCTGGAAAATGCTTATGCTTATAAGCAGATTATTGTTGTGGACAAAAACGGTGATGATTATGTCATTCCGATGGATTCCATCGGTTTTACCGTGGATTATTCGGGAGCGGTCGATGAATTCAAAAAATCATACAATCCGTTTTCCTGGGGCATAAATGTCATTAAGCATAAAGAATTCGTGCTGACCCCGGATACGAATTTCGACTGGAATCTGTTAGAAGAAAAACTTGCCGATGCCCCTTTCATGACAGAGGAAAAGCTTTATAATTCCGAAAATACCATTTCCATTGTCATGACCGATGACAAAGGCTATCAGATTGATGACCGTACCAAAGACCTAATCCACATTGACAAGGCGGTGGAATGCGTCGGACAGGCAGTTGCCATGTGCGAACCCGAGATTAATCTGTGGGATGCCGGATGTTACGAGTCCATCGATAATGCCGAACTTGAAAACAGTATTCATGTGATGTATGACAAAATCAATAATTTCCAGTCATTCCGCATGATTTACGAATTCCCGGAAGGAGACGAACTTCTGGATTCATCGGTAACATCGAACTGGATTACGCTTGATGAAAACGGAAATTTTGCCACCGATGAGGAAGGCAATCTGATTTTAAACCAGCAGGCAGTCAAAGATTATGTGGCAGACCTGGCACTTCGACACGATACCAAGGGATGTGACCGTACCTTTATTTCGACAAGCGGCAAAGAGATTCATTTTGACAAAAGCAAGGTTCTTTACGGTACCACCATCGATCAGGATGCGGAAGTAAAAGCGTTAATCGAAGCCGTGTCAAACGGTGAAAAAGGAATCAAACGCGAGCCCTATTATATTTCCAAAGCATTCAGTTCCGGTGACGACGATGTCGGAAATACCTATATCGAAATCAATTTAACTGAGCAGCATCTTTATTACTACAAACATGGCGAACTCTTCATGGAATCGGATTTCGTTTCCGGCAACCTGGCAAGAGGATTCGCAACACCACAGCTTTTTGCCTATGTGCGTAACAAAGGAAAGAACATCACCTTAATCGGTGAAGGATACGAGAGTTTCGTATATTACTGGATGGGTATCTGGCGAGGATACGGCATGCATGACGCTACCTGGCGAGGCAAATTCGGCGGACAGATTTACAAAACAAGCGGTTCGCACGGATGTATCAACCTGCCGCTTTCCTTCATCAAGGATTTCTATCCCGAAGTGGAAGTAGGCACACCGCTGATTATGTTCTATGAGCCCGAAGAATCCGACAAGATTCTGGAAGAGCAGGCAAGGAAAGAAGAAGCGGCAAGGCAGGCCGAAGCCGCCAGAAAAGCGGCCGAAGAAGCGGAGAGACAGCGTCAGGAACAGGAAGCGGCCGAAAATCCGGATAACCCGAACCCGGAAAATCCGGAGAATCCGAATCCCGAGCCTCCGCCCGAACAGCCTCCCGAGCAGCCGCCGGAAACCCCGCCCGAGAATCCGGAAGGATAACATGATTTTCGGGAAAAGGAATGATAAAAATTTAACAAAATCATTGACGAAGTTTTTTCGGAAGATTACAATAATTCAGGGATTTTAAGAACGTATAATTATTTCATTTTAAATAAATCCAACCAAGGACGAAGGAGGAGAAGAAATGTCCAGAGTTTACAATTTTTCCGCAGGTCCCGCTGTTTTACCTGAGGAAGTATTAAAAGAAGCAGCAGAAGAAATGTTAGATTACCAGGGAAGCGGACAGTCCGTTATGGAAATGTCCCACCGTTCCAAGGTATATGACAAAATCATCAAGGACGCGGAAGCTGATTTAAGAGAGCTGATGAACATCCCCGACAATTACAAGGTATTATTCCTTCAGGGCGGTGCATCCCAGTTCTTTGCTGAAGTTCCCATGAACATGATGAAGAACAAAAAAGCAGGTTATATTTTAACCGGTCAGTGGGCAAAGAAAGCATTCGCAGAAGCCAAACTTTACGGCGAAGCCGTTGAACTTGCATCCAGTGCGGATAAGACTTTCTCCTATATTCCGGACTGCTCCGATCTTCCGATTACGGATGATATGGACTATGTATACATTTGTGAGAACAACACCATTTACGGAACCAAGTATAAAACCCTTCCGAACACCAAGGGAAAAGATCTTGTTGCCGACGTATCTTCCTGCTTCTTATCCGAGCCGGTTGACGTTACCAAATATGCCGTAATTTACGGTGGTGTCCAGAAAAATGTAGGACCTGCAGGCTGTGTTATCGCGATTATCCGTGAAGACCTTATTACCGATGACGTGCTTCCCGGAACTCCGACCATGCTTAAGTGGAAGACCCAGGCCGACAATGATTCCTTATACAACACACCTCCGTGCTACACCATTTACATCTGCGGAAAGGTGTTCAAATGGTTAAAGAAGAACGGCGGACTTCAGGCTATGAAGGAACTCAATGAAAAGAAGGCTAAAATCCTTTATGATTTCCTTGACGAATCCAAGCTTTTTGTCGGTACCGTTGTAAAAGAAGACCGTTCCCTGATGAACGTTCCTTTCGTATGCAATATCGAAGATGCCGAGAAGAAGGCCGAAATCGAAGCGAAGTTTATCAAAGAAGCTACCGAAGCCGGATTCGTAAACTTAAAGGGACACAGAACCGTCGGCGGTATGAGAGCAAGCATTTACAATGCAATGCCGATCGAAGGTGTTGAGAAGCTTGTTGAATTTATGAAGAAATTTGAAAAGGAGAATCTGTAATGTTTCAGTATCATTGCTTAAATCCCATTGCACAGGTGGGTCTTGATAATTTTGATGCAAATTATGCAAAAACCGATGATGTAAATGCCGCGGAAGGAATTTTAGTCAGAAGTGCCGTAATGCACGAGATGGAGTTTTCCGACAACCTTCTTTGTGTGGCACGTGCCGGCGCAGGTGTTAACAATATTCCTCTTGATGTTCTTGCCGAGAAAGGTGTTGTCGTATTCAACACTCCCGGAGCAAACGCAAACGGCGTTAAAGAACTTGTTATTGCAGGCATGCTGCTTGCATCCCGTGATATCGTAGGCGGTATCGAATGGGTGAAGGAAAACGTTTCCGACGAGAATATCGGAAAAACCGCAGAGAAGGCTAAGAAAGCATTCGCCGGTACCGAAATCGAAGGAAAGAAGCTTGGTGTTATCGGCCTCGGCGCTATCGGCGTTAAGGTTGCCAATGCCGCAAAGTCTCTGGGAATGACCGTTTACGGATATGATCCTTATCTTTCCGTAAATGCCGCATGGCATTTAAGCCGCGACATCATCCATGTAAAAGATCTCGACGAGATTTACGCAAACTGCGATTTTATCACGATTCATGTACCCGCCATGGATTCCACCAAGGGCATGATCAACAAGGAAGCCTTTGACAAGATGAAAGACGGTGTGATTTTATTAAACTTTGCACGTGACGTTCTTGTAAACGAAGCAGACTGTTTAGAAGCCATCAAGGCAGGCAAGGTTCGCAAATACGTTTCCGATTTTGCCAATTCCACCACAGCAGGAAAAGAAGGATGCATCGTAATTCCTCACCTCGGAGCATCCACCGAAGAATCCGAAGATAACTGCGCTAAGATGGCCGTTAAGGAAATGAAGGATTATCTTGAGAACGGAAACATTACCAATTCCGTAAATTATCCGAACTGCGACATGGGCATCTGCTCCAAGGCAGGACGTGTAGCCATTTTCCATAAGAATATTGCCAACATGATTACCAAATATACCGCATTATTCGGTGAGAAGGGCATCAATATTTCCGATATGACCAATAAGTCCAAAGGCGATTTTGCTTACACCATGCTGGATGTCGAAGCTCCTTTAACCGATGAAATCATCGCCGAATTAAAAGCAATCGACGGCGTATACCGAGTACGTAAGGTAAAATAATCCAAAAGAAGATATGATTTATATCGAAGCATATTTACCGGGCAGGAATAGTTCCTGCCCGCTGTTTTTATATGGACTTTTGTCTGGATGACATGATCCGGGTGCCTGTCACTTTTGGGTCAAAAGTGCCTGTCACCCGTTCACGCTTGTGTCCAAACGAAACAATTACTTGATAACAGACGCTAAGAAGGGTATAATTATATTGGTTTTTTTCGTGAAATTCATGGAAAAACGGAATCATTTTTCACCGGATTTCAAGAAAAATCCATTCAAAACACTCAACTTTAAACGGAGGATTATTCATGGCAACCATCAGACCCTTTCGGGGAATCCGCCCGAATGTCGGATATGAAGTAAGAATCGCGGCACTTCCTTACGATGTATACAGTTCCAAAGAAGCAAGAGAAAAAGTGAAAGACAATGCATTGTCATTTTTAAATATTGACCGTGCGGAAACACAATTTCCGGAAGGAACGTCGCCGTATGACGATAAAGTTTACAATAAAGCAAAAGAACTTTTCGATACCCAGTGCAAGGAAGGGTACTATATCAAAGATGATGTGCCCTGTTATTACGTATATGAGCTTGTTATGAACGGCCGTTCCCAGACAGGGCTTGTTGCATGCGCATCGATTGATGATTATTTAAACAATATCATCAAAAAACACGAAAATACACGCGCGGATAAGGAAGAAGACCGCATCCGCCACGTGGATACCATGAATGCACAGACCGGACCGATTTTCTTAGCATACCGGTTCTCCGAGGTAATCGATGCGGAAATAAAAAAAGCTCAGACCGCAAAGCCGGTTTACGATTTTACCGCAGATGACGGTATTATTCATCGTGTGTGGATTATCAAAGACGAAACCGGCATCGAAACAATCCGTGCCGCATTTGAAAACATGCAGGATATCTATATTGCCGACGGGCATCACCGCTGCGCATCCGCTGTTAAAGTCGGATTAAAAAGAAGAGAAGAGAATCCGGGTTATACGGGCGAAGAAGAATTTAATTTCTTCCTTTCCGTTCTTTTCCCGGACGAACAGCTGATGATTATGGATTATAACCGTGTCGTTAAGGATTTAAACGGATTAACGAACGAACAGTTTCTCGAAAGAATCAATGAAGTATACGAAATCATCGGACAGTCCTCCGTTGCCGTAAAGCCGGCCGAAAAAGGGGAGATGTCCATGTATCTTAATAAGAAATGGTATCTTTTAAAAGTCCGTGAAAAATATAAATCAGACGATCCGATTAAAGGTCTCGACGTATCGATTCTTCAGGATTATATTCTCGGACCCGTATTAAATATTCAGGACCCGAAGACCGACAAACGGATTGATTTTGTCGGCGGAATCCGCGGTTACAGCGAACTGGAAAAACGCGCAAACGACGACTGTGTGGCTGCATTCGGCATGTATCCGACATCCATCGGTGAGCTTTTTGCGGTTGCGGACGCACATCTTTTGATGCCGCCGAAATCCACCTGGTTCGAGCCGAAGCTCAGAAGCGGACTGTTTATTCATTCACTGAATTAAACAAAAACAGAAAGAATAAAACTTCTTCGAAAGGGTTATGGGAAATATGAACAAAAAACAGTATGCATTAATGAATTGGGAGCAAATTGAATCCATCGTTTATTCGGACTGTGCGAATCCGTCCTCAATTCTCGGGCTGCATACCCGGAAAAAAGAAGTGATTCTGCAGGCATTTTTCCCTGAAGCGGTAAAAGTTTATGCCAATCTGACGAATGCCGAAACAAAACGGACCAAAAAAGTGGAAATGGAATTAGTCGATGAATCGGGCTTTTTTGCCGTTTTTCTGACCAAGGAAAAATTCACATCCTACACGTATACCATCGAATATGCGAATGCGGAAAAGAAAAATGTCAAAGATCCGTATTCTTTCTCCATTCCCACAGACGATAAAGCCATTGCATCCATCCGTCGCGGAACCAACGAATGCATGGCGGAATTATTCGGAGCAAAATGCACCGAAATCGACAATACCAAAGGTGTTTTATTTACGCTTTATGCGCCGAAAGCCAAGAGTGTAAGCCTTCTCGGTGATTTTAACAATTTCCACGAAGGACATCATCTGATGGAGAAAAATGAATCGGCCGGAGTTTTTGCGTTATTCGTTCCGGGTGCGGAAGAAGGCTGCCGGTATCGTTTTTCCGTTCGCGGGAAGGGCGTTAAAAGCATTGAAAAAGCTGATCCGATGGCTTTTTGCCAGGACGGGGCAGACAGTATTGTTGTGGGAAGCCTTGCAAAAACGGAAGGAAAGAAAACTTCGGACCGACCCAAGAACGTATGGCTGAAGAATCCGATGCATATTTACGAAGTCGATTTATTCTCTTTAATGGATGAAAAAACAAAGAGTATTCTCGATTTACTGCCGGTTTTATTAAAGCACTGCAGGGAGTATTCCTATACCGGACTTCACCTTCTGGGAATTTTCGATCCGGCCGAAGAAGCGCACGACAGACAGCATATTCACGGCATTTATGCCGTATCCGAACGCCTCGGCGGCCCGTCTGTTTTTGCCTCTTTTGTTGATGAAATCCATAATGCCGGCCTTTCGATTTCCGTTGATTTTCCGATTGCATTTTTCGATGCAGGCGAAGAAGGCCTTCATTTCTTTGACGGAGAAGCGCTTTTTGAATCTCCGGATGAGCGAATCATGCATAAACCGACCTTTAATGCATTTGCTTTTGATTTCGGAAGCGGATATGTCCAGAGTTATTTGCTGTCGGCGGCACTTTATTTAATTGAAACTTACCGGATTGACGGATTCCGGATTCCGAACCTCGGAGCCCTTTTATATCTTGATTACGGAAAGAAAAACGGAGAGTGGGTTCCGAATGAATACGGCGGAAACTTAAATCTTGCCGGCGTTCGTTTCCTTAAAAAACTGAATTCGAAAATTGCGAAGAAATACCCGAATTTCACAAAAATCGCTTCATCGGACGGTGTTTTAATCAATGTTACGACCAAATCCGGCAAGGATTCGATGCTTTTCGATATGGTTTACCACAACGGATTCGAAAGTTCCGTAACCTCTTTCTTGCAAAACGATCCGTTCTATAGAAACGAGCATTACTATGAATTTGCCGAACTTGTCAAATATGCGTTCGGCGAAGAATTTATCCTGCCTTATTCAAGCACCGTTTCATCAAAAGACTATGTCTCGATGCTTATGAGGATGCCGGGAACCATCGAAGACAAGGTAAGAAACGTGGTTTTGGCCAATGCGTTTTTGGCTGTATTCCCGGGACGGAAATGTTCGTTTATGGGCACGGATAATTTCTGTGAGGAAGCATATTTTGCCAATCCTTATGCATCCGCGCTTAAAGAGCCAAGATATTTGCAGCGCAAAATCGCCTGCATCCGCGATTTGTTTGCTCTTTATCACGACAAAGCGATTCTTCATCCGGAGAATGAAAGTACGAAGAATTTCGAACTGATCAAATCCGATGATCCCGCGGACAATGTGCTTATTTTCAAGCGCACGGACGAGAAAAACACCGGCTATATTATTTTTAACTTTTCCAATCACGCCATGGAAAAATATTCCTTCGGGCTTCCCGAGGCCGGTAAAATCAAGGAATTCTTCACAACGGACGATCCGGCCTATACGGATGACGGTGTAATCAACAAAAATGCCATCGCTACAAAAGAAATTCCGATGGACGGATACGAGCAGTCCGTTACGGTTAAAATTCCCGCCATGGGCATGCAGATTTTCTCATACCGTCCGTTTACCGAAAAAGAGCGGAAGGAAATCGAGAAAAAGAAATACGACGAGAAAGTGCGCTATGTTGAAAAAACAAAGCGTGAATACGAAGAAGAGAAAAACCGCATCATCGCACAGGCCGTAAAAGATGCGGAAACAAGGAAAAAAGAGATCGAAGACGAAAAGAACCGGATTATCGACGAGGCCACGAAAGAAGCCGCGAGAAAGATAAAAGAACTTCAGAAAATATTAAAGAAATAGAATCACTTGCACTTTTTCGCCGAATCGGATATAATGACACGTGGTGTAAACCGGATTGCCGGAATAGCTCAGTCGGTAGAGCACTTCACTCGTAATGAAGGGGTCGTCAGTTCGAGTCTGATTTCCGGCTTTATAAAAAAGCCATGCCACGTCAGGCATGGCTCTTTTCATGAAGAAGATGATGTCATAAGAGAATATCAGCGGAGGAATAAAAATGGCTCAGTTATGGGGCGGAAGATTTACCAAAAATACGGATGCCGAAGTTTTTGCGTTTAACGAATCACTTTCTTTTGATCAAAGGCTTTATAAGCAGGATATCGAAGGAAGTATTGCACATGTTCATATGCTTGGAACTCAGGGTATTATTTCTTCGGAAGAAGCCGCATTAATCAAAAAAGGGCTTACGGGTATCCTTGAGGATATCGAAAACGGAACGCTTTCTTTCGGTCCGGAATACGAAGATATTCACAGTTTTGTGGAAGCGAATCTGATTGCCCGTATCGGAGATGCTGGAAAGAAACTTCATACCGGCAGGAGCCGCAACGATCAGGTGGCACTCGACATGAAACTGTATGTCCGGGAAGAGACCGATGAAATCCGCGGACTGATAAAAAAACTTGCGGAAGAACTTCTTATCATCATTAAAGGAAATACCGATACCTATATGCCGGGATTTACGCACCTCCAAAAAGCCCAGCCGGTAACGCTTGCCCATTACGTTTCGGCCTATATGGAAATGTTTTTGCGCGATTACGACCGGTTAGCGGATCTTCGAAAGAGAATGAATGTTTCACCTTTAGGAGCGGGAGCACTGGCCGGAACCACCTATCCGCTTGACCGCGAAATGGTGGCCCGCGAGCTCGGATTTGACTATGCAACCTTTAATTCCATGGATTCGGTATCGGACCGTGATTACTGCATTGAGCTTTTATCGGCATGTTCCATCATCATGATGCATTTAAGCCGTTTTTCCGAAGAAATGATTCTTTGGAACAGCAACGAATACCGTTTCGTGGAAATGGATGATGCTTTTTCCACCGGCAGTTCCATTATGCCGCAGAAGAAAAATCCGGACATTGCCGAACTCGTCAGAGGCAAAACAGGACGTGTATACGGCGATTTAATGGGTCTTTTGACCACCATGAAGGGTTTGCCGCTTGCCTACAATAAAGACATGCAGGAGGACAAGGAGGGCGTATTTGATGCCATTGATACCGTAAAGGACTGCATCCATCTTTTTACCGGCATGATTTCCACGGTAACCTTCCGGAAAGACGTAATGGAAAAGAGCGCCATGATGGGCTTTACGAATGCAACGGATGCGGCCGATTATCTTGTCAAAAAAGGCATGCCGTTCAGAGACGCGCACGGCGTTATCGGCACGCTGGTATTACGTTGCATCGAAAAAAACTGTGCTATCGAAGACTTATCGCTTGACGAGCTTAAGGAAATCTGTCCGGTTTTCGATAACGACATCTATGATGCGGTTTCCTTAAAGACCTGCGTAAACAAACGCCTTACCAAGGGGGCCCCTTCCGAAGCCTCCATGAAGGATGCCATCGC
>JAEEGL015038850.1_pt1 | contig 23515 bp, 19 predicted proteins | sample 9134231 | NCBI WGS metagenome assembly JAEEGL01 (sample SAMN16246548, study PRJNA631951) | gut metagenome | biome: gut microbiome; feature: rumen; material: fiber-attached | host: Bos | place: Iran: Karaj | collected 2018-10
ACCTGTTCTCCACCGCCAAAAAGCTGGCTCCCGCGCTGGTATTCATCGACTAGATCGACGCGGTGGGCCGTCAGCGCGGCGCGGGCCTGGGCGGCGGACACGACGAGAAGGAGCAGACGCTCAATCAGCTCCTCGTCGAGATGGACGGCTTTGAGGGCAACCAGGGCGTTATAGTGATCGCCGCCACCAACCGTCCCGACGTGCTCGATCCGGCGCTGCTGCGTCCCGGCCGCTTTGACCGCCAGATAACCGTGGACTATCCCGACGTCAAGGGGCGCGAGGCGATACTTCGCCTTTACGCCTCCACCAAGCCCATGGCGGACGACGTTGACCTTTCGAAGATAGCCAAGCTGACTCCGGGCTTTACCGGCGCCGACCTTGAAAACGTTTTGAACGAGGCCGCGATACTTGCCACCCGCAGGAAGCTGAAAGAGATAAACACCGACCTTATCGCCGAGGCGATGAAGCGCGTTTCGTGGGGCCCCGAGAAGAAGAGCCGCATAGTTTCGCCCGAGAACAAGTTCTCCACCGCCACGCACGAGGTGGGCCACGCGATAGTGTCGCGCATGCTGCCCCACTCCGACCCGATCGACGAGCTTTCGATAATCCAGCGCGGACGCGCTCTGGGATACACGAGCTACATACCCGACGACGACCGCACCAGCCTGACCCGCGGCAAGATGCTTGACGAGATCGCCACGCTGATGGGCGGCCGCATGGCCGAGGCCGTGCGCCTTGACGATATTTCCACCGGCGCACAGAACGACCTTAAGCGCGCGACCGAGCTTGCAAAGCGCATGGTGACCGAGTTTGGCATGAGCGACGCGCTCGGCCCCGTGTTCCTTGCGGGCAGCGAAGAGGTGTTCATAGGCCGCGAATGGGGGCATCAGCCCAATTATTCCGAGGCCGTCGCAGCCGATATAGACCGCGAGATCCGCCGCATACTCGAAGAGGCGGCGGACCGTGCAAAGCACATAATTGAGGAGAACGCCGACGCGATGACCCGCATCATCGCCGCGCTCGTGGAGCAGGAGCATCTGTCGGGCGCCGAGTTCGACCGCCTGCTCAAGGGCGAGGAGAACTGGCAGGATCCCGACTCCGCAAAGAGCGCGGAGGCTCAGGACGGGCCCGAGGACGCCCCTTCCGGGGACGCGCCTTCCGGGGGCGGCGGGGACGAGACCGTGTCCGGCGACCCGTACGCGCAGGTCTCCGACGGCACGCAGGAGCCGGACGCCTATGGCACGGACTCCGAAGACGACTGACATGTTCGATCTGCATACACATTCCGATTTCTCGGACGGGACTCTCCCGCCCGAGAAATTAATAGATGAGGCCGCAAAAACGGGGCTTCGCCTTATCGCGCTCACCGACCACGACACCGCGGGCGGAGTGCAGCGCGCCTCTGCCCGCGCGCGAGAGCTGGGCGTGGGGTTCCTCCGCGGGATAGAGATGGAGGCGCGGTATGAGGATCAGCTTCACATACTGGGCCTTGGGATAGACCCGGAGAGCGAGCATATAGCGGAGCTTATCCGCCTGCAGGACGGGCGGCGCGAAGCGCGCAACGCGGAGGTGCTGCGGCTTTTGAAGAAGGACGGCATGGACGCGGAGGCTTTTCTTGAGCCCACGCAGGGCACCGTGACGCGGGCGAATATCGCGGCGGCGCTTTATAAGGGCGGGTACTGCGCGTCGGTGTCGGAGGCGTTCCGCCTGTACCTTGGGCGGGGCAAGCCGTATTTCGTGCCTCAGGCGCACCCGGATATGCACGAGGTGCTTGAGGCCATACGCGAGGCGGGGGGAGCCGCGGTGCTCGCCCACCCGATGAAGATGAAATGTGACCACCGCGCGCTTATAAAGGAGCTGCGCGGCGCGGGGCTTTGGGGCGTGGAGGCCTATTACGGGGCTGACCCGGACGCCGCAAGCCGCGAGTTTTCGGAGCTTTCGCGGGAGTTTGGCCTGCGCGTGACCTGCGGGAGCGATTTTCACGGTGAAAACCGCCCCGGCGTATCGCTCGGCTGCGCATACAGGCCCGTGCCCGAGCTTGAGGATACCCTGCGCGAGCTTTACAGACGCTTCCCGATCAGCGCGCAGCGTGCCGTCGTCCGCGCGCCCGTGCGCGTCAGGCGCGGGTTTACTGCGGCGGAGTTTCAGCAGATGGCGGAGCGCGCCGCGGAGGAGCTGCCGCAGGACTTCTTTTTGGGCCTGAACGGGGGCATAGTTATCTCCGAGCGGGCGAAGCTCCACAAAAAAAGCCTGCCCGAACGCCCGCTGTACATTATGGGCGAATACCATTACGGCGGCAGCGAGGGCCGCTATATAACGCTTTACTACGGTTCGTTCCGCACGATCTGCAGGAACGAGACCCCCGAGCAGATACAGGAGCGCGTCAGAAAGGTGCTGAAGCACGAGTTTCGCCACCACCTGGAGACCCGCGCGGGCGAGCACGACCTGGAATACGAAGACGACGCCGAGATCGCATGCTATCTGGAGGAGTGCGCGGCGGGAGAGCCGTCCGACCGCAGCTTTGACGACAGGAGCGGGAGGCCCTCGTCCACCACTTATATCGACCCGTTCGGGAGCATGCGCTGATGCGCCCGCTGACCTATACGGCCGGCCCCGCCGACGAGGGGCTGCCCGTCAGGCACGTTCTGACGGAGGTTTTTCAGATGTCCTCGTCGCATATCTCAAGGCTTAAACGGCGAACGGGCGGCATACTGTTGAATGGCGAGCCCTGCTACGTTACGGCAAGGCTCCGCGCGGGAGACACGGTAGAGGCGCTCATTTCGGACCCGCCCGGCTCAAAAACGCTCGAACCCATGCAGGCGCCGCTCGACGTGGTCTACGAGGACGAGTGGCTCATCGTCGTGAACAAGGCGGCCGGGATGTCCGTGCACCCCGAACGCAGCGGCGTCGGGGGCTCGCTTGAAAACGCGCTTACGGCGCGGCTCGCGCCCGGCGAGTACGTGCACACCGTCAGCAGGCTTGACAGGTGGACGAGCGGGCTTATGACGGTGGCCAAATCCGGCTATATGCACGAACGCATGATTCGTCTGCTGCACACGCCCGATTTTATTAAGGAATACCGCGCTGTGTGCGAGGGCGTGCCGCAGCCGGAAGCGGGGTTTATCCGCCTGCCCATAGGCCACCCCGAGGGCGAGAACTACCGCATGCAGGTGCGCGGAGACGGTCTGCCCTCCGTCACGGAGTACGAGGTGCTGTATTCGCTTGGCGGGCGTTCGTTTTTAAGGCTTTTGCCGCACACGGGCAGGATGCATCAGCTCAGGGTGCACATGGCGGCCGTGGGCTGCCCGCTGACGGGGGATTGGCTTTACGGCACGGAGATACCCGATATCCCCGGTCCCGCGCTGCACTCGTACCGGCTCGAGTTCCTGCATCCGATGACGGGCGAGCGGAAGGAGCTTTTTGCACCGGTGCCGGAGAGTTTTGAAAAGCTCCTGCGAAAACCGTAAAAATATATGGAACCCAACAGCACCCGCGTGCGTTATATAGATGAGGGCGCGCGGAAAGCCGCCCAAAATCGGTCATGTACGGGGCACGGCCCCGCAGAATACGAAAAGGAAGGTATTATATATGAAAAAGATCATTGCCATTTTGCTTGCCGCGCTGTTTACGATAGGCGCCTGCGCAACCGCCTTTGCCATGGACGAGGGCGACTCCCGCGTTGTTCTGGGCGCGGATCTTACCGAGGAGCAGAAGGCGGACGCCATCGCCTATTTCGAGGCTCCCGCCGAGACTCAGCTCATCACCGTTACCAACAAGGACGAGCGCCAGTACTTCGAGGGCAAGCTCCCCGACGCCAAGCTCGGCCACGTTGCGCTTTCAAGCATCTATATCGAGGCGACCGCTCCCGGCAGCGGCCTTGACATAACCACTCACAACATCAACTTCGTCACCTCCGATATGTACACTAACGCCCTCATCTCCGCCGGCATCACCGACGCCCGCATCAAGATATGGGCGCCCCGCCCCATCAGCGGCACCGCCGCGCTCACGGGCATTTACAAGGCCTATGAGAATATGACGGGCGAATACCTCGACTCCTACGCCAAGGACCTTGGCATAGAGGAGCTTATCGCCACCGGCGAGCTTGCCGAGTACATCGGCTCCAAGGAAGCGCTCTCCATAATCGGCGACGTCAAGAAGATACTCGATGAGACCCGCAACATGGACGACGCCGCCGTTAAGGACAAGATCCGCGGCATAGGCGAGGAGTACGGCGTGACCCTGACCGACGATCAGGTAAGCAAGATATTCACGCTGGCCCGCATGTTCGAGGGGCTTTCTCCCGAGGAGATACAGCAGCGCCTTGTCAACATGGCCAACGCCGCGCAGAAGGCGCAGTCCTTCGGCGAGATGGTCGAGAGCGTTATCAAGACCATCGGCGACTTTATCAAGACGATCGGCGACTTCTTCTCCAACGTCTGGAACAACTGGTTCGGCGGCGGAAACAACTGATCTTAGCCCGCTTGCGGCAGCTGAGGAAAACCCGAGGCTGCCGCTTTCTTTTTTGCTTCAAATGTAAAATCCGTGTAAGATTTGTCCCGCAAGTATTGAAAAACCCCCGCGGCAGGTATAATATTCACATATAATGTGATGAGGGCCGTTTTGCGGCCGACGGGAGGAATATGAACTTTCAGGATAAGCTTCGCAGGTTTTTGGAGGGGCGTTACGGCGGAGACAGCCTTAACACGGTATTGAGCGGGTTCTCGCTTTTGAGCTTTGTGGTGGGGCTGGTGCTTGCCTCGGTCTGCCGCGGCAGGGCTGCGGGTACCGTGTTCGGGGCGATCTTTTATCTGCTTGCGACCGCCGCGATAGCGCTTGCCGTATTCAGGACCTTCAGCCGCAACAAGCCCGCGCGCCGCGCCGAGTACGAATGGTACCGCAGCCGCGTTGTCGCGCCCCTGACCCGCCGCCGCAGCGCAGCCGCGTCCCGCCGCGCGCAAAGCAAGACCCATCGCTTTTTCCGCTGCCCAAAGTGCCGCCAGACCGTGCGCGTGCCGCGCGGCAAGGGCAAAATACGCATCACCTGCCCCAAATGCGGCGAGGTATTCGTTAAAAAAAGCTGAAACAAAGCTCTTGCATCGGGCGAAGCTTTGTGCTACAATATCACTTGATATTTGCGATGAAGGGAATAAGTAGCCCCCTGTTTGCACCTTTAGAGAGCGTCCGGTCGGTGTAAGGGCGCGGGCGGCAGGCGGCGAATACATCCCGGAGCAGCCGACCGAAGGCACACGCTTGTAGGCTCGGCCGGGTCTTGCCCGTTACAGCTTGCCTATGAGGGGGCCTTGACAGAGGCTCTGAATTGGGGTGGTACCACGGCGTTAGTTCGTCCCCGTTTCCGTTTGCGGAAGCGGGGTTTTTGTTTTAGCTGCCGGCTCCGGCCGCCCCCGAAAAAAGAAAACAAACCGAATGGAGGAAACCATGAAGATCTATGATGAACTGAAGGCGCGCGGACTTATCGCGCAGGTCACGGACGAGGAGAAGGTCTCCGAGCTGATAAACAGCGGCGGAGCCAAGTTCTACATCGGCTTTGACTGCACCGCGGACAGCCTGACCGCCGGCCACTTTATGGCGCTTACGCTGATGCGCCGCCTGCAGATGGCGGGCAACAAGCCCGTTGCGCTGATCGGCGGAGGCACCACGATGATAGGCGACCCCTCTGGCCGCACCGACATGCGCAAGATGCTCTCACGCGAGGACATTGACCACAACGCCGCCTGCTTCAAAAAGCAGATGGAGCGGTTTATAGAGTTCGGCCCGGGCAAGGCCGAGATGGTCAACAATGCCGACTGGCTGCTTCAGCTTAATTACGTCGAGCTTCTGCGCGAGGTCGGCGCGTGCTTCTCCGTAAACAACATGCTCCGCGCCGAGTGCTACAAGCAGCGTATGGAGAAGGGCCTGTCGTTCCTGGAATTCAACTACATGATAATGCAGTCGTACGACTTCTACTGGCTGTTCAAAAACATGGGCTGCAACCTGGAATTCGGCGGCGACGACCAGTGGAGCAATATGCTGGGCGGCACGGAGCTTATCCGCCGCAAGCTGGGCGAGGACGCCCACGCGATGACCATTACGCTGCTGACCGACTCGCAGGGCAAAAAGATGGGAAAGACCGCCGGCAACGCCGTCTGGCTGGATCCCGACAAGACCTCGCCGTTTGAGTTTTACCAGTACTGGCGCAACGTGGGCGACGGCGACGTTATGAAGTGCATCCGCATGCTCACCTTCATCCCCATCGAGGAGATCGAGGAGATCGAAAAGTGGGATCCCTCCCGCATCAACGAGAAGAAGGAGCTGCTCGCCTACGAGCTGACCACGCTCGTTCACGGCAAGGAAGAGGCCGACAAGGCCAAGGAGGCCAGCCACGCCCTGTTCGCCGGCGGCGGGGACGACTCCAACATGCCCACCACCGAGCTTGACGTGCCGGAGGAAGGCATTGGCATCATCGACCTGATGCTGGCCTGCTCGCTTGCCGCCTCCAAGGGCGAGGCAAGGCGCCTTATTCAGCAGGGCGGAGTATCCGTCGACGGCGAAAAGGTGACGGATTTTGCGCTGGTAATAGAGAGGGCAAGGCTCGCAGACGGCGTGAAGATCAAGAAGGGCAAGAAGATATTCCACAAGGCGATAGCCAAATAAGAGGAGGAACGCATGAAATTTTCAGAGATGCCGTACGCCCGTCCCGACCCGGAGGCGGTAAAGGCCAAATTCACGGAGCTAACCGAAAGGCTCAAAAACGCCGCAAGCTATGCCGAGGCGCGGGCCGTATTCATGGAGCAGGACGAGGAAAACAAGGCCGTCTCCACCATGAGCGAGCTTGCCATGATACGCCACTCCATAGATACCCGCGACGAATTCTACGACGGCGAAAGCAAGTTCTGGGATTCGTTCGGGCCGGAGCTGCAGGAGTATGCGCAAAACTGGACCATGGCTCTGCTTGAAAGCCCCTTCCGCGCCGACTTTGAGCGGGAGTTCGGCTCGCTCATGTTCGTGAACGCGGAGATAGAGCTCAAGTCCTTCTCGCCCGAGATAATACCCGAGCTTCAGCGCGAGAACGAGCTGACGACCGAGTACGAAAAGCTGCTCGCCTCGGCGCAGATACCCTTTGAGGGCGGCGTTTACACGCTTTCACAGCTTTCGCCCTTCAAGACCGACGCCGACGACGCAAGGAGGCTTGCGGCCTGGCAGGCCGAGGGACGCTGGTATAAGGAGAATCAGCCGCGTCTTGACGCCATCTACGACGAGCTCGTCCATCTGCGCGACGCCATGGGCAAAAAGCTGGGATACGAAAACTACGTTCAGCTCGGCTATTACCGCATGGGGCGCAACTGCTACACCAAGGACGACGTTGAAAAGTTCCGCGCCGCGGTACGCAAATACCTCGTGCCCGTTGCGGACTCCGTTATCCGCAGGCAGGCAAAGCGCCTCGGCAGGGAATACCCGCTCTCCTTCGCGGACGCCGCGCTGGAGTTCCGCAGCGGCAATCCCCGCCCCGCAGGCGGGCCCGACGAGATACTCGCCGCGGGGGACCGCTTTTACGACGCGCTCTCGCCCGAAACGAGCGAGTTCTTCCGCCACATGCGCAGGGACGAGATGATGGATCTGCTGTCGACCGAGGGCAAACAGGCGGGCGGCTACTGCACGGGGATCCGCCTTTACGAAACGCCGTTCATTTTCGCCAACTTCAACGGCACTCAGCACGACGTCGAAGTCATCACGCACGAGGCCGGCCACGCCTTTGCGTACTGGATGAACCGCAGCCGCGTACCCACCGAGTACTGCTGGCCGAGCATGGAGGCCTGCGAGGTACACTCCATGAGCATGGAGTTCTTCAGCTGGCTGAGCGCCGACGATTTCTTCGGAAAGGACGCGCGCAAGTTCCGCTATTCGCACCTTGCGGGGTCGGTCACGTTCATACCGTACGGCACGATGGTGGACCATTTCCAGCACATCGTGTACGAGAACCCGCAGCTCACCCCCGCCGAGCGTCACGCCGAATGGAAGCGCCTGCTCGGGATCTATATGCCGTGGATGAAGCTTGACGGCGAGATACCCTTCTATTCGGAGGGCGAGGGCTGGCAGCGTCAGACGCATATATACTCCAGCCCGTTCTATTACATAGACTACTGCCTGGCGCAGACCGTCGCGCTGGAGTTCTGGGCGATGATACAGAAGGACGTGAAGGATGCCTGGCAGCACTACATGGCCTACACCGTGCAGGGCGGCAGCCGCACCTTTACCGAGCTGCTTAAAAACGCAGACCTGACCTCGCCCTTTGACGAGGAATGCCTGCGCGGCGTCTGCGAGGCCGCCTCCCGCTGGCTCGAGGGCTTTGAGATAGGGGCGGAGTAAAAGAAAAGGCTTTTCGCACAAGTAAACCCGACCGGCGGCAGCGCCGGTCGGGTCGTTTGTTAGGTGGTGTCTATGTTGAAATACAGCGCATTCAGACAAACACCGGACTAATTAATCAGCATTTTCCCTCCTTTATAATACAATTCGCAACCGTTATTGACATCTATCCAAGAAGGATCCTTGTCAATCGCATCCCATTCGTCTTTCGTTCCATCAAACTCAATCGTTTTAAGCGCGGGACAATCGCCAAAAGCTCGAGGCCCTATCTTTCGGATACTTTTTTTCAACTGAATGGATTTCAGTGCGCTGCATCCGCAAAATGCTTCATTATCCAGTTTTTCAAATCCCATCGGAAAGGTCACTGTTTGAAGCCTTATACAGTCTTTAAAAGCTTTAATCCCAATTGTTTTTAAGTTAGAACATAGTATCAGTTCATTGATGCTCTTACATCCCGAAAATGCTTCGTCTCCAATACTGACGATCCCGTCGATAACAAATTCACCTTTTATTGTTTTGCCGTCTTTTTTTCTTACTGAATTCAGCTTAGTGCAGTTCATAAACGATCTCGCTGCAATATACATCAGTTGTGATGGCAGCTCGACTTTATTCTCGTTCTTAAAGTCAGCTCTTGTCAATTTGAAAACTCTTTCCGCACGTTTGCGAACAAGCACCCTTTCCATATCAACAAGACCTTGCGTGTATTCCGGCAAATATTCTGTACCTGTAAACTTGAACGCTTCGTTCAAAACCGGGCAGTACTGTCTGATCCCGTCTCTCAGTATAATAGGATCCCCACTCGTGGGAAACACATAATTGCATCCCACTTCAGATGCACTCCTCGAATAGCAAGAAAAATATCTGATGCCAACCAGCTCCCCTGTGTTTTCGCTTCTCATCCATTGGGTCAAAAGCTGCGGTATGATATATTCAGGCGCAAAATGGTCTTCTCTGTTTGTACGGACATATGAACATGCCGCAATGAGCGGATACCATAGCATATAGCGTTCCGGTGCTGACAATGCCTTTCTATTTCTTGGTTTTATGCTTCCATTTAAGCCGTTCCTTTTGATGAATTCTTGCTTTATTGTGTCGGCGTTAATCACGCCTTTTTCAAAAGCATCCCTGAGTTTTTCGATTTTTAATTGCAGCGCTTTTTCAGTACCGTTATTGGAAACCGAATGAACTCCTTCGATCACACCCTCCAAGGGCTCATTCGAAACTAAATCTTGAGGCCGAATCCCAAAATCAAGTATCTTTGTTATGTTCTTATCAGCAAATTCTTTGTCGAATTCAAACCTTGCCGCTATCGCAGTTTTTTTGTCGCGGAATAAGTGCATCTCCTCCTCCGCAAGTTGCAGCGATTCAGCAAGGTAAAGACTTGGGTATCCCGCTATGCTGTATCTGTATGTCCTTATTTTCGGTCTTATGTTATAAGGCGCATGAAAAATCCTTGATTTATCATCAATGTTTTCCGGAACCGAGCTCATTCGATAAAGATACTTTATTCTTTCATCGTTTCCGTTTGTATACAACGGTGCCTCGTCAAGCACTTCCATCAGTTCCTTCATTTTTAAATAAGCATCTGACGGATATCCATGCAGATACAAGCGAAGCATCTCTCTGATTGTATTGCAAACAGCGAGGATTCTGTCCTTAATCTTCCCCCGATAGCTCGCCTTGACTTCATTATAATAATCATAAAGCAGTTTATCGAGATCCAAATAGATTTCTTTCCCATCCCAGCGGCGCGGCAAATCAAACTTGCTTTCATACAGCCTGTGTTCTTCTCCTCCCGGAGTTTTTGCATACATCTCGCCGTCTGGAGAATAATCGATTCTTGTCCCTTGCGGAAGCTTCTTTACTGATTGCCACTTGCTTGTTATAGGTGGGTTTGTTCCTGCATACCAAAACACAGGCCCAAAGATTTTTTCAAAGGTATTCCAATCCTTCTTTGATCCTAAATCTGCAACAGTTCCCATATTCCCTCCAATTTATACAAGAATCGACAATTCATTATATACCCCGAGGGGCGGGCAGTCAATAGCGCTGAAAAGCTCGGATTGCGGGAAAGCGCTTATGGCGCACAAAAGGCGCGGCCCGGCCGCGCCTTTTGTGCTGTTTTTTCTGCCTGGAGCTTCGTTCATCCCCATGCGATGCGCGGCCTTGGCGGATCTCACCCCAGCTCGTTCACCGTGCCGATGAATAGCGGCGCGCCGGAAAGCCCGGTTATTATGAATGCGAAGGGGCGGTCGAGTATGAGCTCCGCCCTTTCAAGCTCCGGAGGGAATTCGGCGGATTCAGGCATGGCTATCACGGTGAACGCCGCGGCCTCCACGCCCTCCTCGTCCGCGATGATGCGGGCGGAGTGGCTTACCTGCGAAACGAAGAGCCCGTTTTCATCCTCGGTGAGGCGGTCAAGCTCCGCCGCCTCGGTAAAGCATTTGTTCACGCCCATTTTCTGCAGCGCGGGTATGAGGTCGAGATCGCTCGTAATATCCAGCTTGGGCATGGCGACGTGCACCTTGAGCCCGCGGTTCATCGCGTTCATGCCCTGCTTTGCAAGCTCAAGTCCCTTTCCCACCACGGAATCGGGGGAGGCGCCTTCATCCGGAAGCAGCACCCAGCAGCACGCGCCCTCCTCCATTTCAAGCGCGGCGGCGCGGAAGCCATCTCCCTCGTAATAGGGGATATGATCCGCCTCGACGTGCATCATACTGCAGGTCGTATCGCCGTTTGCCCCGCGGAAGGTCTCTTTCTTCGTATCGCCCTTGAAAAACTTGTTCTGCCACGAATTCTTGAAGTATATGGCGGAGGCGAGCGCCACAACCGTGTCGGCCGAGATATCGAGCTCGTTCACGCTGTCCTTGAGGAGACCTCCGGTATGCTCGTTGAGCCATGCGCGCATAAGATCGGTAAAGCCCTTTTCCGCAAAGCTGCCGCTGTAAGAGGAGGCGCCGTATTCCTCCGCGAGCTTATTCAAGAGCTCATCGCTGTATTTGTGAGCTCCCGCCTGCATCCAGATGGAGTTTGCGGGAAGGCAGGCGGCAACGCCGTCGTCGTTCGACTCGGCCTTTATGAGGGCGGCGACCTTTTTACCAAGCGTTTCGCCGTCCTCCGCGCCCAGAGCGGAAAGGAGCTCCGCCCTCGTTTCTCCCTCCGCGCACTCCGTGAGCATCGCAAGCGCGATATAGATGTTCGCAGGTGAGAAGAAGAGGTTGCCGTTTCCGCCAGCCGCGGCGAGCTCGCCGGCAAGCCTTTGTGCGAAGGCGCCCATATCGGGCGTTTCGCCGGCATTGCGTCTTTCATCAAGCGCCTTGCGCCACTCGTTCTCAAGCTTATCGTACTTGCTGTAATCGCCCTCGCCGTTCTCATCAAGCGCGGCGCTCGGGTGCTTTGCAAACGCCCTGTCCGCAGGCGCGGCAAGCAGATAGCCGTTCCCTTTGCCGCCCGCCTGAGTGTTCCCGTTTACAGCGGGGCTCGTGCAGCCCGCAAGCATGAGCAGTGCAAGCAGCAGGGGCAGGATACTCAGTCGTTTCATGCTTTGCTCCTTTCCCGGATCAGAGGGTGTTCACCGTTCCTATGAAGAGCGGCGCGCCGGAAACGCCGGTCACGACGAATATGAACGGGCGGTCGAGCACTATGTCATAGCTCTTTTCGGTCAGCATGGCGCCGTCGGCGGTTATGACGGTATATGCTGCTGCCTCGATCCCCTCCTCGTCGACCTTGACGCGGGCGGCGTGTGCGATCCGGGAGACGGTCGCGTCCGCATCGCCCAGAAGCGGCTCAAAGTCCGCCGCGCCGAACGCGCTGTTGACGCCCATTGCTTTAAGCGCGGGGATGAGCTCGCAGTCGGCGCCCACGTCGAACTTGGGCATTGCAAGCTTAACGAGCGCCGCATTGCCGCTCTCGCCGGAGAACACCGCGTCCATAACGGCCGGCATCACGTCCGCGGGGGTCTTGCCCTCGTCCGGCAGGAAGAAGCGCATTTCGCCCGCGCCTTCGCGGAAGCCAAGCGCTGCGGAGATAAAGCCGTCGCCCTCTATCACGCTGCCGCCAAGCACGGTATTGTGCATGAACGGCACGGTGGAGTCGCCCTGTGCGCCGTGGAACGCCGCGTCCCCGGTGAGTTCGGCGGGGAACTTATCCTGCCAGCCCGCCTTGAAATAGATGGTGTTGGCAAGCGTTATGACCGTGCCCGGGCGCAGAGAGCTCGCGGAATCCCGAAGCAGATCGCCCGTGTTCTCGTTGATCCAACTTCGGAGCGCCTCGGCAAACGCTTCGTCCAAGGGGTCGCCGCTGAACGAGGAGGCAAGGTAGACCTCCGCAAGCTGCTTCAGGGGCTCCTCGCGGTACTCAAGGGCTTCGTTCAGCCACACCGAGTTGCCTATAAGGCTCGTCGTTTTGCCGTCGTCCACGGTCTCGGCGGCAAGAAGCGCCGCGACGCCGCGGCGAAGCGCCGTTATATCGGAGGCTCCGAGGGCGGTCATTATCTCGTCGCGGGTGGAGCCGCCGGTGATCTCCGCCAGCATCGCAAGCGCGATATAGACGCTTGCGGGGGAGCAGACCGCGTTTTCCGCTCCCGCCTCGGCAAGCAGCTCGGCGTAAAGGCTGCGGGTGAAGGCCCGCATATCGGGCACGGCCTCCGCCGCCTCTTGGCGGGAGATCGCGGGGTGCTCGGAGCGCACGGCGGCGAACACCTCAAAGCCCGTCCTGTCCGCCTTGGGAGTGTCGCCTCCATGGGGCGCGGGAGCCGTGCAGCCGCAGAGTGCGGCGGCCGCCGCGGCAAGCAGTATTGCAGCGATCCTTCTGATCATACTCATATTGATTTACCTCGACTTTCGTTTGTTTTTTCCTGTGGATCAATTGAAAAGCCCGGAAAGGGCCGGTATGCTTTGCGCCTCGTCCGCCGCAAACAGCGACGCGGCGGGAGAAGCAAGGCTGTAAACAGGGGCGGTGTCCGACGCGTCCGCAAGCAGCGCCGCGTATTCGCCGCCGACGGAAACCGCGCCGCGCGGAACGGGCAGGAGTATGGCCTCGCTTGGCAGCTCGCCCTTTGCCGAGCGGAGCACGGTGCATTCGCACAGCTCCGCGTTCACGGCGGGGCTTTGCTGCTGAACGCCGTCTATCCTGATGAGGAACACGTTTGCGGCAAACTCCGCGACCTGCGCAGGGTCCTCCGACACGATGAACGGCACGCCGAAGTATTCCGGCGCGGGCTCCTTCGCCGCTTCCCGCGCAAGCTCACAGAGCGAGTCCCATTCGTTTTCGCCCTCTGCCGCCCAATACGTCAGCACGTATTTATCGTGCGGGTACAGCACCCCGATATTCCTTTGGACGGCGAGCAGGTACCTGCCGCCCTTTTCGAACGCGGAGCCGAAAGGACCGCTTTTGCCGGAAAGATCCACGGCGTAAACGCCCTCTGACGCGCCGTCGGGGAGCCTGCCCTTTATGACCGAGAGCGGGCGAAAGAGCAGTTCCGAACCGGAGTCCTCGACGAACTCCGCCTTCATGACGTGCGTTGCGCAGCGCACGGCCTCGTCCCCCGTGACGGGCTCAAATTCCCCGAAATATCCGAAGGCATGGTCGGCGTTCGGTTCGCCGGGCAGGAAAGCGCCGTCCTCAGCGGCGTTCGGTTCGTCGGGCAGGAAAGTGCCGTCCGCCTGAGGGAACGCTTCGACGCCCGCAGTCACGTCTTCGGGGACGCCGGGCGCCGTGTCCTCGGAAACGGGCGCGATTTTTGCGCGCAGTACGAGCCCCGCCGCAAGCAGTACCGCCGCGGCCGCCGCAGCCGACAGCGCGAACCTTGCGGGGCGCCTTTTTTTGGGCTCTGCCTCTTCAAGGAATTCGGGGCTTATGTCGCCCATTTTTTCAAGCACCTGCTCTGTTTTCATGATAGAAAGCCCTCCCTTTCGAGGTGTTCGGCAAAACTTCGCCGCAGCCGCATGAGGCAGGTATTGACGGCCTGCCGCGTCATGTAATTGTCGGAAGCGATCTCCTGCGGGGTCATAAAATACCAGTACCGCTGAACGAATATGCGCCGCTTGGCCTTGGGCAGCGCGCCCAGAAAGGCGTTGACGGCCTGCGAGAACGCCAGCCCTTCCACGGTCTCCTCGGCGACGTCGCGCGTGCCGAGCATTTCCTCAAGCTCGCAGAACGCGGCCTCATAGCCGCCGCCCCTTTTCTGCCTTTTGTTTTTGCGAAGCAGGTCGAGCGCGGCGTTTCGGCAGAGCGTTCCGAGGTACGCTTTCAGGCTTTGAGGCTTTTCCGGAGGGATGGAGCCCCACGCCTTGAGATAAGCGTCGGCCTCGGCCTCCTCGGCGTCCCGAGGGTCCTGCAGGATGCGCCCCGCGACCGTGCGCAGATACCCGCCGTAGGCAAGCTTTGATTCGGCAACGGCCTGCTCCGATCTTTGAAGGAAAAGCGATATGATGTCCGGATCCGTCATGAGCTTTGCTCCTTTCACCTATAAAGACGCCAAAACATGGGCTGCGATAACAGCCCGCGAAAAAAAACAATAAAAAGGCTCACGCCCGTACGGGGTGAGCCGGAAAACGCAAATCAGCCCTTCAGCGCGCGGGCGACCGCGACGGCTGCCGCAACGGTGAGCTCACCGCGGGAATCCACCTGATGGTCCACGCAGGCGGAGCGCACGCGCTCACGCGGGACGTCTGCGCCGTCAAAGCCCAAGAGCATCTGCACTATCTCTGTGAAGCCGTCGAGCCGCAGCTGCGGCAGGCATATCTTTTTTGTGAACGAGGCCGCCCCGGAAAGCTCCGCGTCGCCCGTCGCCGCGGCGACGAGCACGTTTACGGGCAGCGCGCGCAGGGCAAACCCAAGCGACTTAGGATCGTCAAGTGCGACCATGAATTTAAGCGGCTGGCCCTTGATAAGGTCGAAGAGCGGGGCAAGCTCGCCAAAGCCGTTACAGCCCGGCGCGTAAACGAAGCGCAGCTCGGGCAGCTCGTCCGCCAGTGAAAAGAGCATATTGGTCTTGCCCATGCCGTCGGGGCCCGAGATCAGCATAGGCTCCGCGCCGTTGTCCCGCATAAACTCTATAACGTGGCTGCGCGCCTCAAGATACTCCCTCTCCAATACCGCGGGTCCGGACGCCTGGCGCATATCCTCCATGGGGGCCAGCCTGCCGTTCTGCCAGCAGAACAGCCTGTGCTTTAAGAACACCCCCGTGCCGTAGGCGGCGAAAAAGTTCCACACGTCCTCGGCCATGGTCTGCCATTCAAGCCCGCCTTCCAAAAAGCGGTGGTACATCTCCTCCAGGGCCTCGTCCGCCGCGTAGCTGTCACGAAGCTCCTCCTCGCCGTACTGCCAGTTGGGCGCGCCGCCGGGCAGGAACGCGGGCAGGTTTTTGATGGGCTTCGGCTCCTCGGCGGGCTCCGGCCTTACCGTGCCGCCGCCCCACGCGGCCTCTGCAAGGCGCGCGGCGGAGTCGCGGCTGGGGCGAGCCTTTTGCCGGAGCTCCTTGAACCGCTCCTGAACGAAACGGTACAGCGTTTCGCCGTCAAGCCCCGCAAGTGCGGCCAGTATCTCCATATCCTCCTTTATGCCGGAATACAGCGCCTCGTCGAGCCGGTTGGACGCGGCGTTGACCGCAAAGGGATGGGGCTCCAGCAGCAGCTCGTGCAGCAGAAAATCCTTGAAAAGGTCGCCCGTTACCCTGCGGTACCCGCCCGAGAGCAGCGCGGAGGTCATCGAAAAAACCTCCTCTGCGGCCCTGCGGATATCCCCCTCGAGCACGGCTGAACAGCACGCGCCGAGCGCCCGGATGGGCTCCGTTTCAAGCATGCCCCTGAGCACCGTCAGCCTGGGCAGCAGCGCAAGCACGGCCTCTGCGCCGTCGTTCCAGTTAAGTTCGGCAAGATCCCTCATAAGCTCCTCCGCATGAGTATTATCAATATAGTTATATCACAACGAAGCCGCCTAAACAAGCCTTTTTATACGTCGCGGGCTCACTCGCCGCTGTCGAAAAACCATATCATTGCGTGAAAGAACTCCACCGGGGAGGGCGGAGCGCCCGCGCCGGGAAAAAGTGAGCGGATGCGCCCGCGGTTGACGTCCCACGCATATCGTATCGCATAGCGCATACAGCGGTCGGCGTTTGCTGGAACTGCGTCTACAAGGTCGTAAAGCTCCCGAAAGCAGGACTTGGCGCCCTCCTCCATCGCCGCGGTCAGCGCGTCGCTCAGATAATAAAAGCCCTTGTGTCTTGGAGAAAGACCCATTCCGCATACTGCCTTTTGTACTGTCGACGGTCTCATATTATATCCTCCTTTTTATAGATATGATCAGAGGATAATGCATAAAGTGAAAGCAAGCAACATTTTTCGCGGCGGAGGTGTATGTATTATTACATCGGTCAGGCGCAAAAAACCGGCCGGGCTGCCTGCCCGACCGGTCCGTTAGGCGTATCACATAAGCGAGCCGTACAGCTCCCTGTATCTGCCGGCGGAAACGCGCCAGTCGAAGTCCGCCTCCATCGCGCGGCGCACGAGCGCCGCCCACGCCGGCTTGTCGCCGTAGTAAAGGTCAAGGGCCATGTTTGTGACCGCACGGAAGGACTCATAGCTCCTGCCGCAGTAGGTGAAGCCCCTGCCCGTGCCCTCGAACTTGTTATAGGGGGTGACGGTGTCGTAAAGGCCGCCCGTTTCGCGCACGACCGGTATGCACCCGTAGCGCATGGCGAGTATCTGCGACAGGCCGCAGGGCTCGAACGCGGAGGGCATGAGGAATATGTCCGCGCCTGCGTAGATGCGGCGGGAGAGCCCTTCGTTCATTTCGCACCTGAAGGCGAACGAGCGGCTTTCGCAGTACATGCGGGCAAAGAGCTGTTCATACCGCTCCTCGCCCATGCCGAGTATAACGACGCGGGCCGAGCGGGAGATGAGCTCCGGCACGAGCCTTGCAATAAGGTCTATGCCCTTTTGGTCGGTGAGGCGCGAGATGACCGCGACGAGCGGACGGTCGGCGTCGCCGTCAAGGCCGAGCTCCTCCAGAAGCGCGCGCTTGCATTCGCGCTTGCCCTCGGGGTGCGCGGCGTCGTAATGGGCGGCGATATGCTCATCCGAGGCGGGGTCGTAAATGGAGTTAGAGATCCCGTTCAGTATGCCGCAGAGATCCCCCGCACGCAGCCTCAGATCGAGGTCCAGCGTCTCGCCGAACTCGGGAGTCATTATCTCCTTTGCATAGGTGGGTGAAACGGTGGTGAGCTTGTCGGCATAGCGTATTGCCGCCTTCATTGCCGAAACGCCGCCGGAGTACTCCACGGAATCGAGCTCCTCGGACGAAAGCGACAGCAGATCCTCGACGAGCGCGCGGCTGCCAATGCCCTGAAAGCGCAGGTTGTGTATGGTAAAAACGGTGCGTATCGAGCCGTAGCCCGGGCGCCTTGAGTACTGCCTTGCAAGCAGGGGCAAAAAGCCCGTCTGCCAATCGTTGCAGTGGATCACGTCCGGCATAAAGCCGAGGCGCGGCAGGCTTTCAAGCACGGCCTTGCAGAAGAAGCAGAACCGCTCCGTTTCGTGGTCGCCCCAGCCGTAAACGTAATCGCCGCCGAAGTAGTACTCGTTATCCACAAACCAGTAGGTAACGCCGCCCTCGGTCAGCTCGTCCACGCCCAGGTACTGGCTGCGCCAGCCGAGGTTTATGTGCGTGTCGAACACGTGCCGCATATTGAAGCGGTACTTTTCGGGGATCTTTTTGTACTTGGGAAGTATCACGCGCACTTCGTCCTGCGGGCAAAGCCCGGCAAGAGCGCGCGGAAGAGTGCCCGCAACGTCGGCAAGCCCGCCCGTTTTTATAAACGGAAGGCACTCGGAGGCCGCAAACAGTATCTTCATCAGACCACCGTGCCTTTCCTGAGTATTACGGGATAGGTCCTGTGGCCGGACAGTTTGCGCCCCTTGTTGACCGTAACGGACTTGTCGAGGATCACCGAATCCAGCACCGAGCCTTCGCCGACCACGGCGCCCTGCATAAGTATGCAGTCGGTGACGCGCGCGCCCGGAGCAACGTGTACGCCGCGGAACAGCACGCTGTTTTCAACGTAGCCCTCTATCAGACAGCCGTCCGCCACGACGGAGTTGACCGCGCAGCCTTCGCCAACGTAGCTTGCGGGGAATTCGTCCTTTATCTTGGTATAGATGGGGTGATCGTGGCTGAACAGCTCCTTGGACACGGCCTTGTCGAGCAGCGCCATATTGTGCCGGTAATAGTCGTTGATGCTGTTGAGCCTTGCGACGTAGCCGGTGAACTCATACCCGCGGATATCGAGCTGATGCACGTTGCGCACGAGCACGTCGTTCGAAAAATCGTAGAGCGCGTGAGCGTAGGCGTCCTCCACAAGGTATTCGAGGGTGGTCTTTTCCATTATAAAGGCGTCGCAGCTTCTGAAGGGCGTCTCGGCGGAGGCGGGGTTGAGCGCAAGGTCAGTCACCCTGCCGTCCTCGTCAAACTTCAGGCGCAGATCGTCATACTGGTTCTTCCTGTCCACCTCGTCGTCGCGGCTGTACATGATGGTGATGTCGGCGCCGGAGGCGATGTGCTTTGCTATCATGTCGTTGAAGGTGGTGTTGTAGATGGTATGGCTGCCCATGAGCACAACGTAATCCTGCGCCGAGCGGCGCACGTAACCCAGGCACGAGCGAATGGCGTCGACCGTGCCGCGGTAAACGCCGGTGTTGTCGTGCGTGACGAAGGGCGGCAGCACGAACAGACCGTCGCGCTTCCTGTGCAGATCCCACTCCTTGCCGCTTTCAAGATGGTCCATGAGGGAGTGATAATTCTTCTGCGCGATGATGCCCACGTTGTAGATGCCCGTATTGACGAGGTTGGACAGCATGAAGTCTATCGTGCGGTATCTGCCGCCGAAGGGGACCGCGGCGACGGAGCGTGAATAGGTAAGCTCCCGCAGCTGCATGGAGGCGTCCCCGGTGTAGATGAGTCCGAATGCGTTTTCCATAGTGCGCTCCTTTCCTATTCGACTATTTTGCCCACGGGGATGCGCTTGCCCTCCGGAACGTTTACGGAGTTGGCGATGAGCGTTATATCGCCCGTCAGAGCGGTGTTGTACTCGCCGTCCTCGGGGATGCGCTCCGCGCCGACGTGCGCGTTCGGCCCGATCGCCGAGCCCTCTCCGATTATGGCCTTTTCTATGATCGCGCCCTCGCCTATCACGGCGTTGGGCATTATGATGGAGTCGCGGATGACGGCCCCCTTACCGATGTGCACGCCGGTGAACAGCACGCTTTTTTCGACCTTGCCGTAAACCACGCAGCCCTCGGACACCAGGCAGTTCTTGACCCGCGCCTCCGAGCTGATATAGTGCGGGGGCAGCGCCGGGCTCTTGGAATAGATTCGCCAATCCTTATCGGCCAGACGGAATTCGGGGTCCGCGCCCAGAAGGTCCATATTGGCCTCCCACAGGGAACGGATCGTGCCGACGTCCTTCCAATACCCCTCAAAGCCGTAGGCGTAAAGCGCGGCGCCGGAGGAGAGCAGCTTGGGGATTATGTTTTTGCCGAAATCGTGCGAGCTGGTCTTGTCGGCGTCGTCGTCCAAAAGATAGGGGCGAAGTATGCGCCAGTTGAATATGTAGATGCCCATGGAGGCCTTGTTGCTCTTGGGCTGCTTGGGCTTTTCCTCAAACTCTGTGATGCGGCCGGACGCGTCGGTGTTCATAATTCCGAAGCGCGAGGCCTCCTCCATTGGCACGGTGAGCACGGCGATAGTGGCGTCGGCGCCGTTTTCCTCATGCGCGCGAAGCATTTTGGCGTAATCCATTTTATAGATATGGTCGCCCGAGAGTATAAGCACGTATTCAGGGTCATACTGGTCGATAAACGCGATGTTCTGGCAGACCGCGTTTGCCGTGCCGCTGTACCATTGGCCCTCCGAGCCCGATACGTAGGGGGGCAGTACGAACACGCCGCCGTTCATGCGGTCAAGATCCCAGGGCTGGCCGGAGCCCAGGTATGCGTTAAGCGCAAGCGGCTCATACTGCGTAAGCACGCCGACGGTGTCTATGTCCGAGTTTACGCAGTTGGAAAGGGGAAAGTCGATTATCCTGTACTTTCCGCCGAAGGGCACCGCGGGCTTTGCCATGCTTTTGGTAAGCACGCCCAGCCTTGAGCCCTGCCCGCCCGCAAGCAGCATGGCGATCATCTTTTTCTTTGGCATGTGGAGTTCCTCCTTTTGGGTCAGATGGTGTAAAAGCCCGCCTCATAGCCGTAAAGCGGAACGAGCAGCTTCCCACCCTCTATGGGAGCCGAGCCCGTTCTGCCGTTAGTCGAAAAAGCGCAGGGCAGGCTTTTTCTCCCGCCTATCTCATCCGCGATGGGCGAAAGGTCTATCTCATATCCCCGGTGCTCGCCGGTGGTAAAATTCAAAACGCAAACGAGGCCCCGCCCCGTTTTGGGGTCGCGGCGGCGGAACGCAATAACGCTGTGCTCCGCGTCGTCGAGCGCAAGCCAGCGGTAGCCCTCCCACGCGGCGGAATCCGCCCAGAGCGCGGGATTGCCCCTGTAAAACAGGTTCATCTCCTTTGCAAAGCGCTGATACGCGCGGTGCTCGGGATAGTCCAGCAGGAACCAGTCGAGCGAACGGTGAAAATCCCATTCGGAAAACTGCCCGAACTCGCTGCCCATGAACTCCAGCTTTTTGCCGGGGAACGCAGCGCGGTACGCAAGCAGGAGCCTCAGCTGGGCAAACTGCGCCTCGTAATTGCCGTGCATGCGCCCTATCAGCGAACGCTTGCCGTAAACGACCTCGTCATGCGAGAAGGGCAGTACGTACCGCTCGGAAAAGGCGTAGGTCATGGCAAACGTGAGCTTATCCTGATGGTACTTGCGGTAAACGCTGTCAAGCTCAAAATAGGTGAGCGTGTCGTTCATGAACCCCATGTTCCATTTATAGTCAAAGCCCAGCCCGTCGTCGCCCGTAACGTGGGGGTAGGCGCTGGATTCCTCCGCTATCATGCAGGCGCCCGTGCGGCTGTGCACGGCCCGGTTAAGCTCCCTTACAAATGCCTCGGCGGCGTAATTGCGGTTGGAGCCGTCGTGGGCGGGGCGCCACTTTTCCTTACAGAAGTCAAGGTACAGCAGGCAGCTCACCGCGTCCACGCGCAGGCCGTCCGCTCCGAACTGTTCAATAAAATACAGCGCGTTCGACGTCAGATAGCTTCGCACGAACGGCTTTTCAAAATCATAAAGCAGGGTGCCCCACAGCGGCATTTCCGCGCGCAGCGGATCCTCGGATTCGTAAAGAGGCGAGCCGTCAAAGCGCCGCAGCCCGCACTCGTCCTTTACAAAATGAGCCGGCACCCAATCGAGTATCACGGCAAGCCCCGCCTCATGCGCGCGGCGGATGAACTCCCTCAGGTCCTCCGGCGTGCCGTAGCGGGCGGTCACGGCGTAAAGGCCGCTCGTCTGATAACCCCAGCTGTCGTCCAAAAGATGCTCGCACACGGGCATCAGCTCGATCGCCGTATAGCCCATGTCGCGCACGTAGTCTATGAGCCTTGAGGAGGCCGCCGCAAACGAAAGCCCCTTTTCCCAAGAGCCGAGATGCACCTCGTATATGGAGACGGGAGCGTCGGGCGAAAGGAGGCCGCTGCCCGTCGGCGCGCCGCAAAGGTCGAAGTCCCAAACCACGGAGGCGTTTGCCGGACGCAGCTCGTTCCTGAACGAGAACGGATCGCTTTTAAGCGCGGTATGCCCGTCGCGCCCGCGCACGGCGTACTTGTAGCGCTGACCGGGCCACGCCTCGCAGGTCACTCCCCACACGCCGAACTCGGGCATAAGCTCCATGGGGAGCCCCCGCCAATCGTTGAAATCGCCTACAAGCCAAACGCCCTGCGCGTTCGGGGCGTAAACCAAAAAGCGCACGAGCCCCTGCCCGGCCGGATGCGCCCCGAGCACACGATAGGTCTCGCGCCCACGCCCCTCAAGAAAGGCGTACAGCTCGAGCTTGTCAAGTTCGGAGAGCGAAACGGCCGCCCCTGCGGGAGCCTTCGCGCTTATTTTTTCGGCAGGATCGGCCAAGAGCATATCCTCCAACGTTCGTTATATCATTATAGCACAAACGATATATTTTGTCACCGCTTTTTTTGCCGAATAAGGAAAAACACAAGGTAGAACACACATATGTAGACCAAAAACAGCCCCACGACTATCAGCGGGTACAGCACCCGGCTGCCCGAAACGAGGTTGTAGAATATGTCGTACGGCGTGCCGTCCCCCCGAACAAGGAACATATAGTTGTAGTCCAGGAGCTTGTTTGCCGTAAACGCCGCCGCGCAGAAGAAGAGCAGTATGGCAAGCGTTATTCCAATGTTGCGCCTCTTCATGCTTGCCATGCCGGAAATGACTATGTAAAGGGAGCAGAACCCCGCTATCGAATGCGTTATCCCGGAGGCCACGTTGTCTATCCCAAGCACGGGATAGGACCCGTAATTCTGCCCCGCGCCGTAGGTGCCCGCCACCGCGCCGAGTATGCCGAATATGAAAACGAAGTCCAGCGCCGCCTCCTTGACGCGCCCCTTCGAGAACGCCGCCAGGGGTATCGTAATGAGCTGTATGCTGCACAGGAAGAGGGGCAGGTTGTAAAGCAGCACCCCGCAGGAGCCCGCGCGCACACAGAACGAGACGAGCTTTATTATCTCCACCCCGTCCATCAGTATCGCAGCTATGACCAGCACGCGGTTCTTGATCCTCTCCGGCTTAAACCTGTTCCGCCTGCCAAGCAGCACGGCCAAGGCCACCATCAGCACCATGAGCGAGCTCACAAACACCAGATGCTGCCACGAAAAATACCCCTCCGGCTCCCGAGAGTAGCCGCCGATCCCGAAAAACTCCTTCATCAAGCGCTCCTCAAAACGATTTGTTTTTATCAATATACCACATTCCGCGCCCCGTGTCCATTACATTATACCGCGGGAAGAGCCTTGCTCTATTTCCGCATTGACTTCACGCCCTCTTGAGTGTATAATAACCTTTGCGCAGATGTGGTGGAACGGCATACACAGCGGACTTAAAATCCGCCGGCGAAAGCTTGAGGGTTCAAATCCCTCCATCTGCACCATAGCGAGTATTGACAACGGATTTCAAGTCAATACTCGCTTTTCTTTTGTCTACAATCA
>JAEEGL017229740.1_pt1 | contig 23514 bp, 5 predicted proteins | sample 9134231 | NCBI WGS metagenome assembly JAEEGL01 (sample SAMN16246548, study PRJNA631951) | gut metagenome | biome: gut microbiome; feature: rumen; material: fiber-attached | host: Bos | place: Iran: Karaj | collected 2018-10
AATTAATTTTTCCGGAAATCTTACGGCTACTGGTCATAAGCTAAGTCTTGCAACTCCTCTTTTGAACAGCACGATAGCTTCCGGCTCTGTAACAATTACTGCCAGTGAACTTGAATTAAAAGAAAATCTTACTTTACAAGCTGACAACTCTCCTTCAATTACTCTGGCGCTTTCTTCATTAACAGGTTCTGCATACGATTTTACAAATAAAACAAATCTTACCCTGGCTTCCGGTATATCTGTAGAGCCGGATTTTATCAATTCCGGCACAGTAAGTCTGACCTGTGCAGGCAACGCAACTTTTGGCTCCGATTTGAATTTGATTGACGGAAGCTTTACACATTCAAATTCAACAGGCACAATCACTCTTTCAGCTGCAAAGAAAAGTCCGGCAACTTTAAGCGGAGCCCGTACATTCCAAAACCTTACTCTTTCCGGGGCTGCTAATGTAAGTAATAATATTACTGTGAGTGGTGAACTTGCGCTTACCGGAACAGAAGAAGTTTCTTTTTTCGGCGACAACACCATCGGAACCTTTACGGCGAGCGGACTTGGCGGAAAGACTATAAACTTTGATAATGGAAGTACACAGAATATAACAAACTTTACTGTCAGCGGAACAGATGCAGGAAGCCGCCTTACATTAAGTGGAAATGATGTCTGGAATTTAATTACTACTACCGCAGCAGCCCAATATGTAAATGTAAAAAACTCTAATTCGAGCATTGAAATTACAGCTGAGGGCAGTATAAACTCAGGCGGAAATACAAAGTGGATTTTTCCAGGCATGGAATATGTCTTTACTGCTTCTCTTTCTTCAGACTGGTTTGAAGCAGCTAACTGGCAGCCTTCTTTAGTTCCGGGGCCTGGTGCTCTTGTAACAATCCCCGAGGGCAAAACTGCAGAATTAACAAATGCCGTTAATATTTCAACAAGCTCATCAGATATCAGCAGGGTAACTATAGAAGGAATTCTTGATTTATCCGGCTATAACCTGACAGCTGCATATATTATAAATAAAGGAAGGGTTAAGCTTTCGGGGCTTTCAACTCAAAGCATTAGTGGTTCAATAACGAGCACGGCTGATTCAATTGTTGAATATACAGGCACTGCTGCCCCTTTTGATTTTGTCTGGGATGAAAGTTCTGACCCCGGAAAACAATATACAAACCTCATTATAAACAGGCCTGTTACACAATCGACATCAGCCGGGAACCAGCTTACTGTAAGCGGCACAACAATAATAGCTGCTGCAAGCGGCACAGTTAATTTAAGCAATGAAAACAACAGTTTCGGTACTTCAGTACAGTTAGGCGAAACTAACACTTCTGCCGCAGAGGTGACCTTAAAGGCAGAATCGACAGAAACAATCATAATTGCAGATAATGCTTATGCAAAAACTCTTACTGTAGAAAATCCTGTAAGCCTGAAAAATATTACAACTACGGGTAATCAAATCTATAATAAAAGTGTCACTCTTACAGGAGCTGGAACTTTTGCTGCCACGGACACTGGAAAATCAATTACCTTTAATGGAGATGTCTCAGGAAATAATTCTATTTCTGTGCAGGCAAGTGATATAAATATCAATTGTGATGGAATAACTGCAACAGGATCACAAAGCTACACGGGTTCTGTTAAGCTTATAAAAGATACAGCTTTATCTGCCGGCGGAGACATCAGCTTTGCTTCTGACTTAACTGGTGCAAAGCAGCTTACGCTTACATCACCAGCCTCCGGCACAATTACTTTTACCGGGCCTGTAGGAAACACAGGGGAGCCTTCCATTAAAATAATGCAGGCAGGGAACACAAGCTTTAACGGCACCGTAAATCTGACATCGCTTGCAGACACAGCCGCTGCCGGAAATATCACCTTTAAAGCCGGTGGAAGTATTTCTTCTGCAACAACATTAAATACCAGTGGAAATATAAGCTTGACCGGCACTCTGGAAACTGCCTCTCTTGTTTTGAATAATCTTGTAGTCGATGGAGACGCCGTAATTACGACAAATGGAAGCCAGACCTACAATGGCACAATCAATGGTAAGACAGCCGCTACAGATACTTTAACCCTCAATTCAAATTCAAACCAGATTAGCTTTGGCGATAACATCGGTCAGAACCTTGCCCTCAGCACCCTTACTGTGAATGGACCTGCTCAGATTGCTTGTCCTCTTATCACAACAAGCGGCAGTCAGACTTATAAAAACCAGGTAACTTTAGCCCGGGCTGTAACTTTTACTGCAAAAAATGGGGATACTAAATCAAGTGTCGAATTTGACGGTCCTGTTAGCGGAACCAGTGCGGCTGCGACAAGCCTGACTGCAGATGCCGATACGATAATAAAAACTGCTTCTATCACGACAAATGATAATCAGATTTACAAGGGCTCTGTTTCAATTCAGACAGACACTGGGCTTACTTCTACAGGCGGCAACCTAAGCTTTGATTCGACAATTGACGGTGCAAACAAACTTTCCTTAAGTGTCCCTCAAAATACAACAAGTCCTGCAAAAGTATATACAATTACAGTTGCGGGAAAAGTAGGTCAAACAGCTGTCCCGGAAATAGAAATCCTACAGGCAGGAAATGTCACCTTTAATGAAAGTGTAAAGGCAAGCGACTTTACAATCACCAGGGCTGATAATACAAGCTTTAACGGCGCCGTAAATCTGACATCGCTTGCAGACACAGCCGCTGCCGGAAATATCACCTTTAAAGCCGGTGGAAGTATTTCTTCTGCAACAACATTAAATACCAGTGGAAATATAAGCTTAACCGGCACTCTGGAAACTGCCTCTCTTGTTTTGAATAATCTTGTAGTTGACGGAGACGCCGTAATTACGACAAATGGAAGCCAGACCTACAATGGCACAATAAATGGTAAGACAGCCGTTACAGATACTTTAACCCTCAATTCAAATTCAAACCAGATTAGCTTTGGCGGTAACATCGGTCAGACCCTTGCCCTCAGCACCCTTACTGTGAATGGACCTGCTCAGATTGCTTGTCCTCTTATCACAACAAGCGGCAGTCAGACTTATAAAAATACGGTAAACTTGGCCCAGGCTGTAACTTTTACTGCAAAAAATGGGGATACTAAATCAAGTGTCGAATTTGACGGCCCTGTTAGCGGAACCAGTGCGGCTGCAACAAGCCTGACTGTAGATGCTGATACGATAATAAAGACTGCCTCAATCACGACAAATGATAATCAGATTTACAAGGGCTCTGTTTCAATTCAGACAGACACAGAATTAACTTCTGCCGCCTCAAAAGAGATTAGCTTTGAATCTACTGTTACAGGTAATAATACCTCATCATTAACAATAACTGATGCAAACTCGCTGTTTAAAGGAAACCTTTCCGGACTGACATCCCTTTCTGCAGGAGCAGTTACCTTCGATTGTGCTTCGGTTACAAGCAGCGGAAATCAGCTTTACTCCGGCAAGGTGACAGTTAATAAAGATCTTTCATTAAATACCGGAAATTCAGGACAGATACATTTTGCCTCAGATATAAGTGATGAAAATACAGGTAAGGTCCTTACTGTTAATTCTCCGGTTTTCAAAAGCACAATTGCCGGTGGTAGTGCAGAAATAAGGCTTGGGCAACTTACATTTTCTCAGAATTCAACTTCGTTAGAGACGGCTAACAATACAAATATTAATCTTAATGTACCTGCTGTAAATGGTGCCGGTAAAACAATTGTAATAGATGAAAGCCTCAAAAATCTTACATTAACATCGGCCTCTGTAACTTTTGAACCGGCTGTGCAGACAGAAAACTCTTCTAAGCTTACGGCATCTGCCGGCACAACAAGCTTTGGATCAAACCTTATCTTGGCAAATGGAACTTTTGCTGCAAACAATGGAAGCGTAATTTTAACAGGTAATAACTCAACCCTAAGCGGAAATAACACCTTCAATAATTTAATTATACAAAATTCATTAACTATAAATGGTTCAAATATAATCAGCAATCTTACCGCCGGTACAGAGACTTCCGGCCTTGGCGGAAAAACAATTACTCTCCTGGCTGCTTCAAGTCAAACTATTGAAGGAAGCCTTATATTAAACGGAAGTTCAGATAACAGTAAACTTAAACTTCGTTCATCTTCTCCATCTACAGATTCTACAACAGGAACTCAATGGATAATTAACTGTGCAGACCACCAGATAAAATATGTAGATGTTCAGGATTCAAAAAATACCTCTTCGGCTTATCTTTATGCTTACGATAGCTGGGATAGTGGAAACAATACAAAATGGAATTTCCCCGGCATGGTTTATAAATGGAGCAGCAAGGCAGCAAGTTCAGACTGGGATACTGCTTCGAACTGGTTGCCGGCTTCTGTTCCCGGAATAGGTGCAAAGGTACAGATTCAGCCACCGGAGGATAATACAAAAAAGCAACCGGTTTTGACCCGGGAATTGAACTTAAACGATGCAAGCTCTCAGGGAACAATTGAAGTTCTGGTAGGCGCAAGCTTTGATCTGGCAGACCAGAATCTTATTGCCGGAAGTATCGAGAACAAAGGAACTGTCCGGCTTTTGGGAACAGGTTTACAGACTATAAATGCAAGCATGAAAAACGGCAGCGGCTCAACTGTCGTATACACAGGCATAGGAGACGGATCTGCAACTTCCAGACTTCCATGGGACGGAGACAATGGGGCAGGTACTGAGGGTAAGCAGTATGAAAACCTTGTATTTGACAGGCCTGTAAATGTAAATGGTGACATCAATGTTACTGCAGGCGGAACAATTACAATAAAAAATGCCTCAATTCAGTCAATAGGAAATCAGACTTACGGCGGACCGCTTGTAATAAATGAAGATACTCTTCTTTCTTCAGGCGGAACACTTATCTGGTTCAAATCAACAGTAAGTGGTGATAATGCCCACAGTCTTTCTGTTGCAGGTGCAAATTCTCAGTTTGTCGGAGCAATTTCAAAGCTTACTTCCCTTACGACCGGAGCTACTGCAAGATTTGAAACAAATGCAAATATCAGTCAGACAGGAAGCCTGTCCACAAATGAAGCAGTAATACAATGCGCCACAATTACAACTACAGATAATCAGACTTACGGCGGAACAGTTTCAATTCAGAGTAACGCAGCACTTTCTTCTGCAGCCGGTAAGCTTATCTGGTTCAAATCAACAGTAAGTGGTGATGAAAATCACAGCCTTTCTCTTACAGGTGCAAACTCACAATTCGACGCCGCAATTTCAAAGCTTACTTCCCTTACGACCGGAGCAAGTGCAATCTTTAATACAAATGCAAATATCAGCGAGACAGGAAGCCTGTCCACAAATGAAGCAGTAATAAAATGTTCAACAATCGAAACAAGTGGCAATCAAACCTATGCCGGAAGGGTCTCAATCCAAAGCAACGCAAGCCTTTCTTCTGGCGGTACACTTATCTGGTTTAAATCTACAGTAACTGGTGATGACGCCCACAGTCTTGAACTTACAACTGCCAACTCACAATTCGACGCCGCAATTTCAAAGCTTACTTCCCTTACGACCGGAGCAAGTGCAATCTTTAATACAAATGCAAATATCAGCGAGACAGGAGCTTTGTCAGCAAATGATGCAGTAATAAGATGCAGTACGATTTCTACCTCAGGTACTCAAACCTATGGCGGGGCAGTGAGCCTTGAAAACAATGTTTCTCTTACCTCTTCCGGGGATGATATAACTTTTAATTCAACAATAAACGGAAATAAAACTCTCACGCTTAATGTTCCTGCGGCAAAAGCAATAAATGTAAACGGAATAGTTGGTGCTGTTACACCTCCTTCTGTTACAATAATACAGTCCGGCAGTAGTAACTTTAATAAAACAGTAAGTATCCAGACCTTTAAGGATTTTGATGCTTCCGGAAATATTTTCTTTAAGAATGGAAGAATAATTGCCTTTGACGGCGCTAAGTCAAATACATCCGGAAAAGTCTCCTTTGGAAATGCTGCGGATGATGTCATGAATATAGGCACCGCAGAAGCAGATGCTTCTTTCACACATACAACCGGTGAAACTTCAATAGTTGGAACAATAAAAGCTGCAGCCCTTACTCTGGGAGAAACAAGCGGCGGTCCAATGACGATTACCAATTCAGGACTCTTTAAGACTATTGATGGAAAGGCCCTGACTTATTCAAACTCCTTTACACAAAATGGCTCCGGCAGAAATATGATCGGCGGAAATTTTGGAGGAAGCGGAAATGCCCTTTTTGCAACAGATACCTATATCTATGGCAGCAGCCCGGCAAGCTTTGGAACTGCCGCTTACAATCTTACTCTTGCAAATAACCTTGTAATAGCAGGAGACTCAGACCTTACAATAAATGCAGATTCTGTAAGTGCCAAAAACCTTGTTCTTTATAAAGGCTCAGTAATTCTCAATGGAAACCTTACAGGCAGCCAGGATATTGTAATTCTTGGAAGCAGCTATTCAACTACCGATTCTTCTACCCTCATTGCAGATGAATATGCCTACAGAAGTTCTCGTCCTGCCGGATGGAGCTCTGCAAGCTATACATTTGAAAGTCAGATGCCTGATGGAAGTGCCTTGCCGGATGGAAGTGATACAAAGAAGTTTGCTTCAAGCCTGGAAACTGCAGCCGGAAAAACAATAAGGGCCGGCAAAAACTTTTATGCAAACGGAACAAGTCTTTCTTCTTCAGGGGGAACGGGGCAGTGGAACCTTATGGTTCCGGATTTAAGATATTCAAATACAACAGAAACAACTCTTGCCTTTGCCGAAGCCTATCATTCTGATATTGCAGGTTGTAAGGTAATTTGCAGTGACGGAAGCGACGATGGAAGTAAGGCTCGTCTTGTCTGTCTTGAATGCAGTGATAATAGCGATAATGTAAATGTAGACTTTGATTCCTTTGAAATTATACAAGCAGCAACTGTCCGCGATAATGTAATTTATGTAGAATTTAACAGGCCTCTTCGTTTCCATGGCGATACTCTTGCCGCTTTAAAATTCAATGATTCTTCGGATAATCCTCTTCTTTCTTTTGCCGGTTTGTATGCAGATGCAGACTGTCAAAACCCGTTAAAATATGATACCCGGACCTCATATTTTTATATAAAGGCCCAGCCACAAAACGGCTCTTCTCTTGCCGCCTGGAACACCGACGCTACAGGAAAAGCTGCTGGTGCGGCAGACGCTTTAAGTACAGATAGAAACGGCCTTCATCATAATACAAAGCCTTGTCTGGACTTTCCAAGGGCTCTCCAGGGAAGTGGCTCAACAGCCGTGCTTTCATTCATAATAACCGACGCCTGGGGCAAGCGCCTTAACAATTATAGCCAGAGGGTTACAAAGGGCAATGGTGCTGAAGCTGCCTACGGTTCAACTTCTTCAAGCAATGAGATTTTAGATAAGACAGGTCCGGTTCTTTATTCTGTAAGGACAGGACAGGAAGTTCATACTCCTTATGATTCTGCAAAGGGAGAAGCAGGCGAAAACTCTTATGACTCTCACAACTTTATAGAATTCCTTTATTCAGAAAAAGTAGACTTTACCGGCTCAAATAATGACACGGCCCTCAATGCTGTGGATCTTTCTGTTAGTCCGGCCAGCTTTGTTCAAAATATTCAGGTAAGCGATTCTCTTGGAGCAATTCAGGGAGATATTACCAGGGCCGGAACTATTACCCTGGCTGGTCTAGGAATAATTCAAAATGGACTCATTCATACAGGCCGCAATGGCTCCGCAGACAAATATGTAAATGCTCTTTATAGAAAGGGTGTTAATGCAGAATATTCTGTCCGCCTTTCCATTGCAGGTTATACAGACGAAAGTGAAATTGTAAGGGATAATATTGGCAACACCTTTAAAAAATGGCTGGGTTATATAGAAGAAGCCCAAGAGCCTTCCGGCAGCGTAAATCATATAAGCGCCAATAACAGCTGTGTAAAAGATAAAGCGGGAAATCCTCAGATTAAATATGAAATAAATAATGTAATTCCGGAGCTTAATAGCGTAGTCTCTGCTTCTCCGGCTTATGCCCAATACTACGGCGACTGGGATCTTTCAGAACCTGTTTTTGCCATAATCAGACAGAACAAAAAAACTAAATGGAAGCAGGAAAGCTTTGAAATTAACTATCAGGCAGAAGCCGTTGGAAATAATTCAGGCGTTGGTTCTACCCTTGACCGAATAGAATTCCATCTTTACGATAACACTCCGCTTTTTACTTCTGATTCTCCTGAATGGTTTACCGAGGTAGGCTGGTGTAATTATGCTTCCGACGGGGAAAAGAGCAGAGATCTCTTCTTTAAGGATTCCCTGGACTCTTCAAATAATTCCTTTGCCGCAGATAATTTTGGAGGTGCCCGACCTTTTGATCCGGACAGCTCTAACAGAACCTCCGGAGGAATCCGCTACAGTACAATTGCAAAGAGCGCTCCTGCCTTTAAATATGGAATTGGTTTCTCCCTGCCTCAAAGTCAGATTACAAGCTCTTTTGACCAGACCATTCCGGCCTATGGCGGAGCTTACTCTTTAATGTTTACCGGTGTTTCTAACCCAAGGCGTTCTGCAGGAGATCAGGAAGGCCTGTATTTTGGTCTGCCTCTTGCAGATCATTCTCTTGATATAACCACTTCCTTTACCGTCAGCTATGATGATACAAAGGCCTACATAACGGATCTGGCCGGTAACCGCCTGCGTTCAAAAACCATTTCTACTATTGACCGAACCCCGCCTTCAATTGATATGACAATTGCACCTGTAGGGGCCGACGAAGTAGAAATTATTTTTGTAAAAGAAATCTGCATAGACAGTAATGAGCTTGATTATATTACCGACCCTGTAAGTCTGGAAAGAATTGAAATTACAGAAGCCTTTGAATATCTTATAAACCAGTGCTTCGATCTCATTACAATTGCAGCAGACGGAAGTCCTTCTGAAGTTGCCGCCGGCGACCTTAAATTTGATACTTCTACTCCTGCAAAGGTCTGGATAACTCATAATTCCATTGGTTCTGCCTTTACTCATATCAAGCTCAAGCTGTCCCGTCCGGTTACTTTAGAGGATGTTCAGGAAAAATATATCCGAATAACCTGGGTTCCAAAATATGGAGAAACCTCCGTAGACTTGTTTACCCAGAAAGTTGGTTCCAGGGTTACCTTTATTCAGGATGAAAATGGCAATACAAGCCCAATGTATAGTGCCCATGCTCTTTCTGATTTTGCCGTAAACGCAATTAATCCACTTTATGCCTATGACTCTGCCCTTACCGAAAATGACGGAAGTATTATTTCAGAAAACTTATGGTATAAAGCTCTTCCAGATGAAAGGGATGGTCAAAGCTGGGCTGTTCATGACTGGAACAGAGATCAGAAAAACTATGGAACTTTGCCGGCCGGCCACGAGATTACAATTGTTGCAGCTTCAGATGCTCCTTCTGCAAAAATCTATGCCTCAAATGCAGCGGATGAAAAATCTCTTTCTTTACAGGTAAATAAGGATTTTGAATTATCTACCCCATGGAGAATCTGGCTCCCGAATGTTACAACAGATGTTTTTGCAGCCCTTTCCGAAAAAAATAATACCCGCTATGCAGAAGCTTCCGGAACTGCTCTTAACGGCCAGGATGACCGTCTTTCCTTTAATCTTGATTCACAAATCACAGGACAATGGAAAGACGGAGATCAGGTCAGCTTCCTCTTTGGAATAACCGGGAACGACGGCAGCCCTGTTACAATCATGCATTCTCCGGTTCTGGACATTAACAGAGATAAGCACTATCTTGCAAGTTCAGTAAAAATGCCGCTTTTTGCCCTCAGGCAGACAGACCCTCAGGATTTCCTTTCTCTTGATTTATGGTCATTCCGTATAAAAGCCGTAACAAGCCAGCGGGGTGGGGTAACAATTTTGAACAATGTTATAGATTCTAAGGCAGGAGAAAAGGTTCTTCTTTGCGTAGACCTGCCGCAGGATACAAATTTGTCCGTTATGGTTATGACTCTTGACGGAAATATCGTAGATTATCTGCACCGTGGCAGCGAAAGTAAGGGAGAACACTATTATTCCTGGGATGGTTCTAACCGCAATGGAAAACCTGTTGCCCGGGGAATGTACTTTATCCGTGTAATTGGCGACGGAATTGACGAAACCCGCAAGGTTATGGTGGTAAAAGAATAATTTACTTGCGATATTATTAAAAAACGAATATACTTAAGTTATGGAGTTAGAAGAGAACAGAAAAAATCATAGGTATCCCGAAATCGGCAGGGTAACTGCTCCAGAACTTTGCGCATTACCTGGAATTCTTGATAACATCAGCTTTAACGGCTGTAAAATTCATTTTCCTGTTTCGGTCGTCGTTGATTTAGATACTGAGTATATGATTAAAATTGCTCTTACCCGTTCTCTTGAAGATGCTCCTTTACAGCTTATGTGCAAACCTATGTGGGTAACCGAAGACAAGGGCGTTACTCAAATTGGTTTCCAGATTCTTTATTCGCCTGACGATACCCGTCTTAGAGAATTCGTTTCTTATCTTCAGGAAATGGGCGAAGATGACGAATAACGGAATTGCATTCCTTGCTTTCCCAGATCAAAAAGATTTTTTACTCACAGAATTGAAGGAGCGTTTTAATTTTGATGCCGCTTCTGCTTCAAATAATAAAAATTCCCCTGTAAAATTTTACGGAGATCTGCTTTTTATAGAAGATAAGGATGTTTTTTTTGAAAAAACTCAAGGCAGGCTTCCTTATTGGGCAAGAAGCTCTATGCTTTCTCCTTTTATCCTGCATTTTGATTCAATAGGGCAGGCGGCAACAGAGCTCAAGAAAATTCAAAGAAACTGGGCCCCTTACCAGTATACCTGCTTCAGACGGGCCCAGCTTGTCCAGGAAAAGCTTCCTTATATAAATTTAAAAGACCGTACTTTTCCTTTTAAAATACCGGATACTCCAATGGGGCTTTATACTCTTATTGATGAGCACACTCTAATTGCTTCTGCCCGGACCTCTTCTCCACTGCCTGCAGGAAGCCTTCGATTTATAGAAGATCACGAAAATCCTCCGAGCCGGGCCTATCTGAAAATCCAGGAAAGCCTTACTCTGGCAGATTATTATTTTAATTGCGGACTCCCTTCTTCCGGCCAGAAATGCTTTGAAGCAGGGGCTTGTCCCGGCGGCTGGACCTGGGTGCTTGCAGGCCTTGGTGCTCAGGTTTATGCCGTAGACCGGGCAGAACTGGTTCAGGAGCTCATGGAAAATCCTCTGGTTAATTTTCGCGCCCACGATGCCTTTACAATTCCACCGGAAGAAGTTGGGCCTGTAGACTGGGTTTTCTCTGATGTAATCTGCTATCCTGAACGCCTTTTAAAATGGATTCACACCTGGCTGGACAGCGGCATGACCCGGCGTATGATCTGCACTATAAAAATGCAGGGTGAAATTGACTGGGAGCTCATTTCTCAGTTTGCAGCAATTCCAAACTCCCGCATAGTTCACCTTAACTACAACAAGCACGAATTGACAATAATCATATAAGAGATCCCCGGGTCAAGCCCGGGGATGACATATATGTCATTGTCGGGCTTGACCTGGGGATGACAAATGTGTCATTGTCGGGCTTGACCTGGGGATGACATATATGTCATTGTCGGGCTTGACCCGACAATCTTTTCTCTAATAATCCCTCTGAAAATACCGAAAATAAAGGTATATGCCTGCAAATAGTTATGAAAAGCCTGATTTCTGGTCTCAAAAAGCCTTTTCCGAAGGTTATCCGGCCCGTTCCGTGTATAAGCTCAAGGAAATTGACGAAAAATTCGGCATGATTAAGAAAAACTATACAGTACTGGACTTGGGAGCGGCTCCCGGCAGCTGGACTACCTTTCTTTTACGCAAAATGGAAGGCACCGGCAAAGTTGTTTCCTGCGATTTAAATCCTCTTGCAAAAACAGTAAAGGGAGATAACCTTCTTTTTATTCAGGGAGACTTGAATGCTCCGGAAATCCGTAATCAGATTAAGGAAAATGGTCCTTACGACCTTGTAGTTTGTGATGCTGCACCAAAAACAACAGGAAACCGCACCGTAGATACCGCAAGATCGGAACAGCTGGTAGAAATGGCAGTCTGGTATGCCCAGGCAATGTTAAAAACTGGTGGAAACTTTGCTGTAAAAATCTTCCAGAACGGAGATCAGCAGAAAATATTAAAGTCTATGAGAGAAATCTTTACGACAGCCAAAGGTTTTAAGCCCGAAGCCTGCCGTGCAGAATCTTTTGAAACTTACTTAATTGGAGTAAATAAAAGATGAAAAAATTAGAAGACTATGTTATAATACAAAAGATAGAAAGTAGATTTAATATGGTTTTTAAGACACGTATTTCAAGAATTGTTTCTTCCTCAATGATTTTCTTCTGCTTTGGAGCAATTATTGCTTCTTCTGTTCTTGGCATATTACATAATATAGATTCTCACAAGGGTGTTGGTGGTCTTGAAACCTCTGCTATTCCTGTTTATCCGGAGGATGATGATCTTCAGACTCTTCACGGGCTGCTTGCCGAAACTACAGAACCGGAGCCTGTTCAGCAGATTGAAACTCTTTTGGAAACAGATACCAGTGTTCAGGAGCCCCTTACCCTTACATATCAGACCTACCGTGTAAAATCCGGAGATATGATTGGCTACATTGCCGATGCCTTTGGAATTACCCAGGATACAATCATAAGCGTAAACAATATCCGCCAGTCAAGGCTCATTCAGCCAAACCAGTACTTAAAAATTCCTTCAATGCCCGGCATCCTTTATACAGTAAAAACCAACGGAGAAACTCCTCTTACCATTGCCGAAAAATACGAGGTAGATGCCTCTAAATGTGCCCTGGTAAATTATCTTAATCCGACAACAGAACTCAAGGCAGGCTATTCACTTTTTGTACCGGATGCAGAACTGGACTGGGTTACCCGTCAGGAAATAAACGGCGATCTCTTTAAAAAGCCTCTTAAGGTCCGCTACTGGCTTTCTTCTTCTTACGGCTGGCGAGACTCTCCATTCAATACCGGTTCCCGTTCCTTCCATGGAGGAATTGATATGGCCGTTGCTCAGGGAACTCCAATCTATCCTGCAATGGACGGAAAGGTTACCACTGCCGGCTACAACGCAACCTACGGAAACTATGTAATTGTTACCCATCATTCAGGCTACAAAACCCTTTACGGTCACATGAGCCAGATTACCTGCAGGGTAGGCAATTTTGTTTATGCCGGTTCAACCCAAATCGGCAAGGTAGGTAGCACAGGTCTTAGTACCGGTCCTCACCTGCATTTTACAGTTTACAAAAACGGAAATACAATTAACCCTATGTCGGTGCTGAATTGATGGATTGTATAAAATTTTAAAAAAAAATTGACAGAAGAAAAAACTTGACTTAAAATTAAGGCATAATAAGGAAAAAAAAGTATGCAGAAAAAGTCAAGTGAACCAAAATTAAGAAAAGTAATAGCAGAAATCCTCTTATTTGTTTTTATCATAAATTTATTACCAGCAGAAAGCATTGATTATACTTTACGAAACGGTAAAGTGCGGCTGGAGCATTATTTATCAAAAGCCGATTTGGAACGAAGTGAAGAAAAATGGTCCATACTTTCTAAACAAGGAATGTTACTTGCTCTCGAGGCATGGGAAAAAGATGCTGTTATTTCATCTGAAAATATAACCCGTGACCAGGCTGAACAGTATTTGCTTAAAGAAATAGATAAAAGATATATAGAATGGAAAACTCAGAAGTATCTTGAAGAAAATGCAAGACTAGAAAGAAGTATTATATCCAAAAAACTCAATGAAGCAGTTTCAACATGGACTTTTTCAAAGGATGACAATACAACAACAAGAATTCTTTCAGAAGAGGAAGCAGCTGCTGCTAGAATGCAGTGGCAGAATCATGCAGAAAGTCTTGTTGATGAATATTTTGTGGTATCTAATATTACCGCTGAACAGATTTTAGGTGTAAACCTAACGGATTTTACTGATAAAAATGAAACTTCACAAATCATAGAAAAAGTTCGTAAATCATATCAGACGAGTCTGGAGAATGAGAAACAGGATATTATACAGACAGAAGCAAATGAACTGTTGAGGTATCTTTTATATGACCAGTATTCCTTAAGGAAGGATTCTGATTCAAAATCTGCAGCTATGATTGCGACAGCTCTTGCCAATGATACTAATACTGTGACCACAGATAGAATGAATAATCTTTTTGCCAATTTGGAAACTGTACTTGATAATAAAGAAGAAGATCTGACTGCAGTGCAAGAAGAATGGTTAAGAAATTTTAACAAAGCTATGACTGCAAGTCTGGAAAAATGGGATGAAGCCGAAGAATCATTTTTAATTAAGAGAAGCGAATGGGAACGAGATGCTTACGATGCAGTTGGAGAAGGAAAAAAGGAGTGAGATGCAGCTCAGAACCAGTTACTTGAAAAAAGAAACGAATGGACAAAAGAGATATTACAAAAATATGAAGAAGGACGACAAAAATGGATTGTACAGGAAAAACAGCTCAATGATGAACTTGAAAAGGCTTATGACGACTTATACATAAATCTTTTAAACGAAAAAAGTGTAAAAGACAAAATTCTTGAAGCCAATATTTCTATGTATGATTCAAATAGACATATACTTCTTATGACACAAAATGGTATAGATGGGTGGTTTACACATTTTGCTGAAAAGTATAAGGGTTTATATTCATATTGGAAAACAGAAGCGGATGCAGATACTAAAAAAGAAGTAGATTTAAATAGTATTGGAGCTTTTTTTTCTAAAGATCCAACAAAGTTAACAGACTTTGAAAAGCTGTCATACATAACAACAATAAATGATGCTAAAGACCTGTTAAATAATATAGATAAGTGGAAAGACAGTTACATCAAAGCTATCAAAAATGAATTACAAAAACTTACAAATCTATCCAAAACCAGAAGTGATACTATCAATAATCTTATAATTCCAATAACAGCAGAGATGACTTATTCTGAAAAACAATCTGCTGAATCAAAAAATAACTCCTATCAAACACAATTGGAAAAAGAAGATAATAATAAAAAAGAGCTAGATATTTTAATTTCAATGCTTGACGGGTATCCAAAAAGTACTGAAAATAATTCAAGCGATTTTAATCTTTTATTTTCAAAAACAAACACTTCGCAGAATAATCCGGAAGAACAGATAAAACTTATTAAAGACAGAATAATTTCAGAACAAAATACATTGAAAAATGTAATTAAAAAAATCAAAGATAAGCTTGTAACAATATCATTTAATGTCTTTCCTGGATTAGATGAGTATAATGTCAAAGAAAACTGCAAGCTTCTTGATGAAAAAAATGTATTATTTTCTATAGATGAAATGATATATGGTTCTGAAGAAGCTCTTTATGATTGGATGTATAATCAGATACTTTCTGTTAATAAAAGTCAAGAAATTATGGATACTATTTTCCAATATACTGGTACTGTATCAACAGGTAGTATTGAAATTGATAAGGATAAATATTTAAGTCCAGATTATGATGAACTTTATGTTGAATACAAAAAGGCTGAAGCAGAAGCTGATTATTGGACAGAAAAAGAAGAGATTTTAGATTACTGTGTTAAATATATAGAAAACAAAACATCTTCCAGTGACAGTCTTGAAGAAACAAGTCAGAAAAGAGATAATTCTCTGGCACTATATGAAGAAGCTCTTGCAATTTATATCGAAAAAACTAATGAACTTGATGCTCAATATAATGATGTAAAACAAAAAAATGATTCTATTGTTCAAGCTCAAAATGAAATAAAATCAGCAATGGATGAGCTTTCCGAGGCAAAAAAACAGTATAATGAAGTTCTGATGTCATATAATGAGGTTTCTAATGAAACTCTAAAAGCTCAAATCGAAACATTTGTAGAAAAAGTAAACAACCTTAATACAGATGATGCTGTCAATACAAAGATAAAGAATCTTTCTGATTATTATGCACAGATTAATCAATATATTACCTATAGTATTCAATCACAAGCTGCCTCTTATGTTGATCTTCTTACTAATGGTAATCCTTTATATGGATATTTGCCAATAGAAGAAATAAAAGTTAATTATAATAAGAATGATTTCATTGAAAGTGATGATTTAAAGATTTTTATGCAGAAACTCAATGAGCTTCCGTATAACTATGCCTATGAAAAAAATATTATATATGAAAACAGAAATATACTTGATATTAATTTAAAAGAAGAGGAAAAAGCAATTGCAAAATTTGTAATAGAAAAGACTGTGGACTGGATTAATGTTTCTAATAATATTGAGAAAAGGAAACGAGAACTGGCTATAGATTACCTTACAAATAATAATATAAAAAAACATGATACCAATTCTACTTCAGACAAGAAAAGGGCTCTGCTTGAAGCTGCAGAAAATGTTTTGAATTATCTTCTAGAGAATGATTTATTAACAGATACAGATAAAACATATTCGAGTCTTTCTGAAACAATTACAAAGGTTCTGAATGATTCAACATTTGATCAAAAGGTTGAAGATTACAAAGAATCAGACCAGTTAATCAGAAATATTTTAAACGGACACGGTATATTTGAAAATTCATATTTAAATGAATGCTTGTATTATGAGTATCAGGTAATTATGTGGAATAAATACAAAGATACCATAGAAGATGAACTTATAGATGAAGTTAAGGAAGAATACAATTGTTATAACCTGGATGAGCTTAATGTAGCTTATAAGAATGCAGCAGAAGATGTTTATATAATCATGAATAATAATTCTGCTGTTATAGAAAATTATGACTCGCTGGTGGATTATATACAAAAACTTTATAAGGCAGGATACAATCTTAGTCAAACCGGTTCTGAAGCACTGGATGGTTATATTAATGAGTATATAAAGAATTATGTAATAAATCAGAAAAAAAACAAAAAAATACAGGATACATTTATTTCAAGCCAGAACCAGATAATAAATGATAATACAATAGAAATTAATTATCTCATGGAAGTTTCAAAAGCAGATACATTAAGGGCAATTCTTCAGCTTATGAATAATTCTCTATTTGAGAAGATTTCAAAAGAAAGCACAGAGTTTAAGAGTCTGCTTATATCAAAAGCAGCATATACCTTGTATTCAGAAGCTGTAACCAAAAAAGTATTTACAGGAATTGATAGTTTTACCAGAAATATAATTTCTAATTATTTACAAAATAATCTTCCAGAAGAAAATATTACTATTTCTGAAGAAAATATAACAGCAATACTTGATACAGTTATAGATTTCTATACAGATTCTTACAGTAATTACACAAAGAATGAACAAACCCTTTTTGATTACCTTAAGTATGGAATACTTCCGGAAGAAACAAATGCAACACTAACAAAACTGTTTGCAAATAAGAGTGATACCACTGAGTTAAAAGGTATAAGGGAATATTGGGACACAGCAAAAGAAGGAAAATATCTTAATCACCTTGTAGAAACCAAAGGGATTATGTATTTCCTTCAAAAGTATACAGACAAGAATATTATAGAGACATTTACAGAGACAGCTGATAATAATGCAAATGCCTTGCTAAGCTTGGAAAAATTTTATGATCTTTTGAATGAATATGTTGAAAAACAATTAGGAAGCCAAGAATACTATTCATCAGAAATATTTTATAATATATGTTTGGATTTCGATACACTTTATTCAGATCTTACTAAAGAAGGTGAAAACAAAAATACAAACTTTTTTGGTTTTACATTGCCAGAAAAACTTTATGAAGAAGATGAACTTCAGAACTATATTGATAAGCAGAGAACACTAGCATATCAGAATTATATAAACACACATGAAAATGCAAAAGGCTATGATTTAGATATGCTTGATGTGGAATGGTATGACATATTCCGTGCTTCTTCTGATTTCATCTATGTTTATGCTTCAATTAATGATACAGATATTAATCTGCTTACACAAATTATTGATTATAATAATTTAAAGAAAAAATATTCAGATGATAGCATAAAAAGAATTGAAGACTATACAAGGCGAAAAAAAATGATAGACAGTTACAGTGTCTATTATGACGGAGATATCACAGAGTGGATGCTTGCCAATAAAGTAAGAGAAGAAGATAAGAAAATTATTTATGACAGTCTTACATATGGAAGTGAATATTGGACGGAATCACATTATCAGCAGCAACAAACTGCTCTGACAGAAGTTTATAATCTTGATGGAAAAAATTATCTATCTTCAACAAAATATAATTGCGAATATGATTATGTTCAAATTTTATTTAATGAAATATTGCAGAAGCTTATAGAAGTGAGAGATAATTTTATAATGAAGGCAAATATTGAACTTATGATAAACGATATTTACCTGGCAAATATAGATGAAGATGATTCATATACAAAGTTGATTTTAGACAGAATATTGCCTGATGAAGATGGAGAACAATTTGTAATAAAAAAAGTAGATAGTCCAATAGATTTTACAGCTGCATATATTGATTATTTTGAGAATTATAGTAAATTCGTTTTATTGACTTCGTTGCCAGAAATGGATGACATAGGTATTAATAATCTTACTACAGAAATCCTAAGACTAAAAAGGGATTTATCTTCAAACGAATTGCTTCGAAAACAATATCTTGCTCAGATAAAGTCTTTATATAAAACCCTTGATATAAATCTGGACAAAGATCTTAACTCTATTAAAGACGGATTACGAAATGCTGAAGCTGATATGGCTTCAAAACAAAAAGCTTATAATGATAGAAATGCCGACTATAAAGAAAAGTTTAAAACATATACAGAATCGGTAAATAAATACAATTTATTGTTACAGACAGTTGATAAACAATATCAGGCTCTAGAAAAAGCAAGATTGCAATACAGAAAGGATAATGAATTGTATGAATGGGCAGAAAATACATATCTCAGGGCGGAATATGATTCTAATGTTGTGGAAAAATTCAAAGATAAGCAAATTGTAAAATATGAAACTCCAGAGGAAAAATTAATAAAAGTAAGGAAATCTAAAGAAGCTGCAGACCTTTCTTTTAAAGTTTTAAGAAAAGTAATTGATCAGATTGGAAACGAAACAAAAGTAAAATCTCAAGATATTTCTGACGATGAGTATATCAAAAAATTTGAAGCTTATAAAAAGGCAGAGGAAAATTATTATGTAATTAGTGTTCTGGCAGAGGAAGTTTCATCTGCTATTGAAAAACAGAAGGAAATTCTTGCTCAAGCAGAAACTGCTGCATTATATAGTTTATATGGAATTATTAATCCAGATACTGAAAGAGACCCTAATAAAGAAAAATACGGAATAAAAGATGAAATTCTAAATTACATTTACATTACTAAAGAATCAAATGTTTCCTCAAATCCTAAACAGGATGATGTTTATACTTTTGGCTTAAGGAGAACTATAGATTTTGATACGAATCAAATTGTTGAACTTGAAGGCATTAATAATAAACAACAGCAAACTCTCTTTAAGGATTATCTAAAGGTTTTCTCTGTAGAGATTAAGCAAGATGCCTTCGGAAAGAATTATCAGGATAGGCAGGCTCAAATAGAAGTAGAAAAATGGCTTAAAGATATGAATTCGAAATCTGAATGGAATAAAGATTCTGTTGATTTACCGGAAAATGATTATTTGTCTAAAGTTGTAATTGCTGCGTTGTATCTGGAATATATGGGCATAACAAATAATAAAAGTAATGTATTACCAAAAGAAGATGAATTAGTAGAAACATATGGAGCATTCAAGAATATTCTAGCAGAGGATCCTGTCTTCAAAATATCAACTGACAGTAAAAAAACTCATGGAATTAATTATAAACAATTGCTTAAAGATTTCTTTGAAACAACTATAAAAGATATATTTGATGAAGTAAATCAAGAAGATATCGCAAAATATCTCCTATACAAAGATAATTATATCAGTGAAGGACTAGCCCTGGAAAGTCGAGCTCAGAATTATCTGCATTTAATGCTTTACAATAAAGCAATGGATTATGCCAAAGAGTATGCAAAGGACTGTGAAAGTAATGCCATTGCTTTGGGAATAGCAGCAGCAGCTTATACAGGAATTTCATTTTTTTGTCCATGGATATTAATAGAAGCCGCGGCATTGGCTGTCATGGCAGGAACTGAAGCAGTAAAAGCCAGAGATACGAAAGATTTAATTGAATATTTTAAGCAATACTATAATGGACAGATTAAAAATTTATCGAAGACAGCAATAAGATTATCAGATGGTATCAATAGTATTAATGCAGCCAATGATGTAGTAAATCAAAATAAAAACTATTTAAATCAACTGCTGTATGGACAATCAGAAGATAATTCTCCTAAAAATGTATCACCAATTTCATATAAGTCCTTTCAGAACTTGCTGACTGAAACATTAACAAATAACAGTTATTTATTCAAATCAAAGCCACAAGAAGAAAAAGAAGGAGAAAAAGAACCTCCAGCCGATTCTTATATTGAATATCTGTTTAAAAATTTAATAACAGAAACAAACTATAAAGAAATTGCAAAGTCCACTGACGGTACTATACCTAATTCTACAAGTGAAATTATTTCTAATATATTAAATCATTATAAAAATCAGATGGAATTAAACCTAAAGTCTCTTAATTCTTATACATGGGGTATAAAAGACCAGACTGGTAATTATACATCTGAAAAAAGCCTTATACAGACAAAACTAAAGGATGAGAAAGACTATAATGATTATGTTTTAAGTTTAATAAAAGGCGAAAAAGAAATCATTACAACTGCAGGAAAACCGGAAGATACAACAGAAGCTATATTATTAGCTAAAGCCCTTAAAGCATGGGGCTTTGGAACATTCAGAACAAAAGATTACTATGAAGACATAATAGCTGTTTATAAAGGACTTGATAAAGATAAGGTAATGTATAACCGTGGAACAGAAAGCTATTTGTACGGGATAAGGGAAGAAAATGATATAAATGCTGACACTCCAGGCGTCATAGATTTATATATTCAAAGTTATAAGGAAGCTTTGGATGCGGAAATACAGTTAAAACTGGAATTAAAAAAAGATGAAAAACAACGTTTGTTAGACGATTTGGCAGAACAGAAAGAAAACTGGGATACGCAAATGTTATATATTATTTCAGTTGCAACAAATGAGTGGGAAAAAGCAAAACAAAGAATAAACAATGACCAGAATAACTGGGAACAGGAATTTGGCAGACTATATGATAATAAGATAGCAGAATGGACAGAAACATACAGGGAGTTTTCTGAAAGTAAGGCAGCATGGATAAAAGAACAGTATATGAAGGCAAGCCAGGGCAAATGGGAAGAAGCAACAGCCGAACAGAATATAAACAGAGAAAACATTATACAGCAGGTATTCTTAAAGACAGGTCTTATAAGCAAAATAAATGATGCAGTACACAATATGGCAGAAGAGACAGACAGTTACCTGCAAAGTCTAACTTCTTCGGCAGTATTTAAGAAATCTCTCGAACTGGCCGGCAGCATGACAGACAATATAGGAGCCGGAATAAAGCATACGAAACAGGGAAATACTATAAACACCCAGAATGATACCTGGCTAAAAGAAGCATTGGAAAGTTCAAAAGAACTTGAAAAGCATTATGAAAATGTTTCGGCAAAACTTACAGAGCAGCAGATGACTGATCAATTAAGGGCAACCATTGACGGCTATATGGCACAGATAGATGCCCGTAATGAAGGAATGAGAGGCTGGGAAGAATCTCTGGTTTTACAGAATGGATATTCAGTAAACGGAAATACAATTCAAAGAGAGATAATAATAGATTCAACACTAACCAAAAATATTAAGAAAACACAGAGTGTTTATGCATATGAAAATTTCAGGGTTGCACGCCCGGAACAGGAAATAAAAGGCGGAAGCAGTGAAGACGGAAAATCACTTATAGAAAGAATCCTTGACGGAATTGTAAATGTAAAGAAATGGGCAGAGAAAATCTTCGGAAAGGCAAAGGATTCAAAGGGTAATACTGTAGAAAGGACAATAAGAAAAACAAAGGCAGGAGATAACACCCGCAAAAACATGGAAAAAAATGATGCCCAGCAGCTACTGGAAGATTACCTCAAAAATGCCAAAGAATATGATAAAAATCAGACAGATTTGACTGGAAGTAATGAATATAAAAAATATGAAGAGACAAAATCAAAAATAGAAGCAATGACAGCTGAAGAATACAAAGAATGGGCAAAAAAAAATAAAAAAGCCAATGAAGAGTATAATAAATTCAGCGGAGAGATAGTACAGTTGAATGACGGAGCCATAAACGAGTGGATAGGCTATGCCCCGACATTAAAGGAAGGAGAAGATTTTGATATAAAGAAATCCAAATGGGAAAATATAGAATATGAAGGCAAAGGTCAGATGGGGCTTATTATGCTGGATTTCCAGTGGAACAGCATAGAAGAGCAGAACGGTCTTGCAGAACTGTCCAAACCGATGTACGATAAGAAGATGTGGGATGACGACGGTGCCTGGATCCAGCCGCCTACGGTAAGGAGTGTAGCAGACATAGCGCTGGATATAGTAGGCGATGCAACCGGACAGAAATGGCTGGGCTGGGTAGATGATGCTCTTTTTGGTCTTATGGATGTGAGCGGAGGCTATAAAACGGCACAGGAGGTGGGTCTGGAACTTGGTAAAAAAGCTCTGACACAGTTTGTATCATCCAAGATAGGCGGGGCAACAGACTGGGCAAAGGATGCCGCAGGAACTGCCCTTAAGAGCGCCTCTACCGCCGCTAATGTTGCAGCCCAAGCCGGTATTAGCGTCGCTTCAAGTTATGTTTCTTCTGTTACCTCAAGCGCTATTAATAGTTTTAATATTGTGGATGGCGAACTTAAATTTGACACAAAGACTTTTACTAAGTCTTTGTACAGTTCTTCTGCCATTGGGGGAGCAATAGGAGCCGGTATTACTGCAGGGCTTAGCGAATATAATCTTGGAACAAGAAAAGTAGATGCCCTCGATAAAGACGGAAACATAATAACAGACGAAGCGACAGGAAAACCTGTAAAAATAAATGAATACACAAGGGCAAAAGGATTGAACTCAGCACAGATAGAAAATATGGGTAAATTCAATTCTCTTATGGGAGGCCTGGCCTCAAGTGCAGTGTCTTTTGCAATAGACGGAGAAGCAACATTCAATCTTATAAACATTTCTGATTTTGGAGTAAAAAGCAATACAGGCCTTTTTGAGCTTACCGTTGGAAAGAAAGGTGTAAGTTCAAGGATTGGAACAGGTGGCACGAACATAAGCATTGGAAACATAAAGGCATCAATAAATGGAGGCAAGGCTGCAGCCAAGAGTGGCAAAATTAATTCTCTGGTTAATAAAGAATATGGTGGAAATCAGAACATTGCAGATGCCTTACGCATGCAGTACGGCTTTGGGGATCAGACACAGAACCTTCTTTTAAAT
>JAEEGL012179325.1_pt1 | contig 23513 bp, 10 predicted proteins | sample 9134231 | NCBI WGS metagenome assembly JAEEGL01 (sample SAMN16246548, study PRJNA631951) | gut metagenome | biome: gut microbiome; feature: rumen; material: fiber-attached | host: Bos | place: Iran: Karaj | collected 2018-10
CGCACCATGAGATGTAGAGGTTCTCGAAGCGTAGCGAAGAGGTTCTCTGCACCTCACGGTGCGGAATATTTTCTGCCTAAGGACCATTTCCTATCGGCTCATTGGCGTTTCCGACTGCAAACATAGTAACTAATTTCTTTTTTTTCTTCGACCACGAATCACACGAATGACACGAACCATTATCAATTTACAATTTACGTATTATACGATTCTTTTTCCCACAGATTACACAGATTTCACAGATTTACCTTTTTACTTTTTTACCTTTTTACCACAGATATCACGGATTTTCAACCCACGAAGGGTAATCATATTTATCAATTATCAATTGTCCGCTCGAGCTTGCTCGCTTTCGTAGCGAAGCGGAGAAAGAATTATAAATTAACAGCCTTCATCATGCGGCAACGGCCAAACTGGTCGTCGCGCAACGTTGTCCGGCTGAAGCCCATGCCGCTGACCAGTGCTTTCAACTCGTTGGCATGATCGGGATTGATTTCAAAATAGATGCTGCCGCCTGGTCGTAACAACTCTTTTGCCCGCTGGGCGATGATGCGATAGAACAGCAAGGCATCGTCGTCGGGCACAAACAGGGCCTCGTGGGGTTCGTGGCGCAACACGTTGTCCTCCATGGACGATGCCTCATGGCGACAGATATAAGGCGGATTGCTCACGACGACATCGACGCTGCCTGCCTGTTGCAACTGAACCAGCGGAAAAGGTTCGCCGCTGAGCACGTCGTGGCGCATCATGCAGACGTCGACACCCAGCTCGCGGGCGTTCCGTCGTGCTATGTCGAGGGCTGCATCAGAGATGTCACACGCCACGACATGGGCATCCTTCACTTCGCAAGCCAACGTACAGGCAATGCAACCTGAGCCCGTTCCAATGTCGAGAAGGGTGGCTCCGGCGGGCACTCCATCTGCCAAGATCCACTGTACCAGCTCCTCTGTTTCTGGTCGGGGAATGAGTACCCCAGGGCCTACCATGAAGCGACGACCACAAAACCACGCATGCCCCACCACATACTGCACGGGTTCGCCTGACTGCAGGCGCGACATGAGTTCCGTGAGCTGCCTTTCCTGACTGCTGTCGAGTCGCTCCAGGGCCCCGCCCAGCACATCGGCCCACGACATTCCAAAGGCATCCTCGAGCAGCAGCCTTACCACTGCCCGAGCTTCACCCGCGTCATAAACGCCTTCCAGCTGGCTGTATAGTTCTCTGTAGTTCATCGGCGTAAACCTACAAGTGCAAAGGTACTCCTAAAAAATGGAATGACCAAACTTATTGTCCTCTTTCTGCCCAATCGCCGCGGTCAAGTTGGCGATAGCCAATGGCTTCTGCGATGTGCATGGACGTTACCTTCTCAGAGCCGGCGAGGTCGGCAATGGTACGTGCGACCTTTAGGATGCGGCTGTAGGCACGGGCTGAAAGCGAGAGACGTTCCATTGCCATGCGCAGCATCTGGATGCCAGCCTCATCGGGCTCGGCATACTGATGGATAAGGCGCTCGGTCATCTGGGCATTGCAATGGATTCCCTTGTGGTCGCGAAAGCGTTCCTCTTGTATCTGGCGGGCACGGACTACACGCTCACGAATGGCTGCTGAGGGCTCGCCAGGTTGTGCCTTTGAAATGTCTTTGAAAGGCACGGGCGTTATTTCAATCTGGATGTCGATGCGGTCGAGAAGCGGCCCGGAAATTCTCGACATATAGCGGGCGCGCTGGCCTGGTGTACACACGCACGTATGGGTAGGATCACCATAGTAGCCACAAGGGCAAGGATTGCACGAGGCGACGAACATGAACGAACAGGGCAGATCGAGCGTGTACTTGGCACGGCTGATGGTGATGTGGCGGTCTTCCAGCGGTTGGCGCAGCACTTCGAGCGTCTGCTTATTGAACTCGGTCAACTCATCACAAAAGAGCACTCCATTGTGTGCCAAACTGATTTCACCCGGCTGCGGCGATGTTCCGCCACCGACGAGAGCCACTTCGCTGATGGTGTGATGGGGTGCCCGGAAAGGACGCTGTGAGATAAGCGTGGCATTGCGGCCCAGTTTGCCTGCGATGGAATGTATCTGCGTCGTCTCAAGGCTTTCGGCAAGCGAGAGGGGTGGCAAAATGCCTGGCAAACGCTTTGCCATCATCGACTTACCACTGCCTGGACTGCCTATCATGATGAGGTTATGGCCACCTGCTGCCGCCACTTCAAGGGCGCGCTTGGCAGCCTCCTGCCCACGAACGTCGGAAAAGTCGAGGTCGAAGTGGGCTTGCTGTTCGTAGAACTCACGGCGCGTGTCGACGCGAGTGGGTTCAAACTGCCGGCGACCAGACAGGAAGTCGATGACATCGGCCAGCGACTCCATACCAAAAACATCGAGATTGTTGACAACAGCGGCTTCGCGAGCGTTCTGAATGGGCACTATAAGACCCTTAAAGCACTCCTTTCGGGCACGAATAGCTATGGGTAAGGCACCGCGAATGGGCTGAAGCGTACCATCGAGCGACAACTCGCCCATGATCATGTATTTTTCCAGTTCAGGACACTCAATGCTACCACTGGCAGCCATCAATGCAATGCAGAGAGGCAAGTCGAACGAGGAGCCCTCCTTGCGCAGGTCGGCAGGTGCCATGTTGACAGTGATATCGCCATTGGGAAACTTATAACCGATATATTTCAAGGCTGCAGCTATACGGTTGCGCCCCTCGCGCACGGCAGTGTCGCCAAGTCCCGTGAAGTGGTACATAACGCCGATGTTCAGGCTCACTTCAATGGTCACTGTGGTCACTTCAAGCCCGTTAACGGCAGCACAGTAGGTTTTTACTAACATCTTTAAGGTTTATAGATTTACGGATTTACGATTTACTGATTTACGATTTTTTTCCCACAGATTACACAGACCTGTGTTATTTACGATTTACGATTTACGGATTGACGATTTTCGATTTTTTCCCACAGATTACACAGACCAGTGTTATTTCTTTCTCCGCTTCGCTATGAAAGCGAGCAAAGCTCGAGTCCGATTTACGGATTGACGATTTTCGATTTTGCAACCACGGATGACACGAATGAAACCCGATGTCACGGATGATTTTAACCCACAGATTACTTTTTTACTTTTTCCCACAGATTACACAGATTTCACAGATTATTATATTCGAATTAGTTCCAATTTGTTTTTGCGACCACGGATGACACGGATAAAACGGATGTCACGGATTTTCAACCTACGAAGGGTAATCATATTTATCAATTATCAATTATCAATTGTCAATTATCAATTGTCAATTGTCAACTGTCAACTTTCCTTATGATGGTAAGGCCGTCGCGCATGGGTAGAATGACCTTTTCTATACGGCTGTCGGTTGCGATGTAGTCGTTGAAGCTGCGTATTCCCTGTGTCTGGTGGTCGCGATCGTAAGCCTCATCGGTGACGTGCCCATGCCAAAGGGTGTTGTCGGCCAAGATGAAGCCGCCTGGTCGGACGAGAGGCAACATGGTCTCAAAGGTCTCAACGTACGTACGCTTGTCGCCATCGAGGAAAACCATGTCGAAACTGATGCCCAATTGTGGAGCCAACACGTTGGCATCGCCGATGGAAAAGGTAATGCGGTCGGACAAGGATGACTGCTCTATCCACGGCCGGGCGAACTCTTCCATCTCGTCGTTGATCTCGTAGGTCCAGAGATGAGCATCGCCCGTGAGGCCTTCGGCCATACAAAGAGCCGAATAACCGCTGAATGTGCCGACCTCGAGCACACGTTTCGGCTGTATCATCTGCACGAGCATCTTCAGCAGCCGGCCCTGTAGATGACCGCTGACCATGTAGCCGTGGAGGGTGTGGACGCAGGTGGCACGCCGTAACCTATACAGATAGTCTGGCTCGGGTTCGATGTGTTCAAGTATGTAGTCGTATAGCGCTTGTTCCATAGAGGTACAAAGGTACGAAGATTTTGGGAGTTTAGGAAGTGAATGAAGCCATTTTTTACGTTAAAACCACAAAAAGCGACAAAAACGGGCGAAAGTAGTGAATGGCATTGCAGGAAATAAAAGGGGGTGTGTCTTTCCTCCAAGCTCGAATCACACGAATTTCCAGGGATTATATCAGGAATTAATATAGCAGCAGACCGAGCGCATTCCCCGTCCGCAATCAGTTTTGTGCCTTGCTGATGGCCCCTCCCCTGGGGGAGGGCGGGGGGAGAGGTCACATCCCTACACGTGAGTGAGACCTCCCTTGTCACGGCAGGCGCCCCCTCCCCTTTTGGGGTGGGCCGGGGAGGGGCTTGTTGGGGAGGGCCGGGGTAGGGCTTATTGGGGTGGGGCTTCCTGAAACAACAACCCTGCCACTCACACACAAGCGAATGGCAGGGCTGTTGCAATCAGGAAAGGCACCAGACTTATTCCTTGCCCAGAATCTTGTTCACCAGCTTCGTCACGTCGGCGATAGTGATACTGCCGTCGCGGTTCACATCGTAGCGAGACAAGTCGTTGTCGGCAACGATAATCCATTGCGCTGGCTCGTGCATCGTAGGATCGTTGCTTGTGAATGTCCAGATATTATTGTCACCCTTCGAGAACTGGTTTGTTACGTCAACGCCATTCCTGAAGGCTCGGAAGGTGTCATTGGGGTTCTGCATTTGGAAATCGATGCCCATTTCCTCATTGATGCAAGAACCGTTCTCGACAACCTTTCCTATGCAATAGCCCTCGACATTTTCTGCATGGAACCGGCTGCCCTCATATTCATAGCCTTCATTATAGTCGGCATAGGCCGTCAAATAATTGTAGTTTCCTATGAACATATAGTTGACATCAGTCTGATTGCCGTCCTCCTCGATGGTTATCTCCCATACGGCCGGGTCATTGATTTGGAAGCCCAGTGCCTCGCGGGTGTCGAGGTTGGGGTAATTGACATCAGTAGCATCTATCTCGTAATAGCCATCATGCTTGGTGAAGGCGCTGGTAACATCCACTCCGTTGCGCAGGACGGTCACCCGCTCTTCGTTCTTCACGTAGAGTGTCAAATTGACCTGCGAGTTCTTATCGCTGTCGTACGGAGGCAGATAGGCCGTCACGGGCACACCGTCGTTTTTGGCATGGAGCATGGGCTCATTATACAGGTACTCGTACGCCATCTCCACGACCTGCTCCGTCGTACCGCCCGTGACGATGAAGGTCTGGGCGCGGTCGGTGTTGTTGGAGATGTTCCAGGTGGCATCAATCAGTTGGTCGGCAGGCACTTCGTAAGTAACCCAGTTCCCATTGCTATCGCCCTCTACAGAGGTGGACTGATAGGTGACATCCACGCCGTTGCGCTCAACGCGCAGGGAGCGGCTGATGTCTGCGGTGTTCAGATACACCTTCAGCGACACCTTGCTGACGCTGGAGTCGTCAATGACAAGCTCGTTGAAGTTTTCTGTAAAGGTGGTGGTCGTAGTAGTGCCATCCTTCAAAGTCTGCTCCACTACCACATCGCCCTCCGTCGCGTTGTGGATGCTCCACGTCGGGTTGGCATCGGGTGCGTCGTCGATGAGCAGGGTGTAGGTGGCCGACTTCATGTCAAGCTCAGCAAAATAGTCGGTGCCTTCATTATGCTGGAATTGGCTGGTGATATCCACGCCGTCCTTATACACGTGGAAGGTTTCGCCCTCTTCCAGTTCGATATGCATGCGCATATCCACCGTCAGTTGCTCATTGGGAATAGTGACGCTGTAGCTACCGTCTTCGTTGAAATAATTATCATAACAATCGTCGTCCCAATATATCCATGCTTCTCCTCGGCCGCCCTTTCGGACGAAGTTGAAGGTCTGGCTCGTCTCTACGGCAGTCTCCTCTGGGCCCATGGCGATGTTGACAACATAGTCGCCAACACCGAAATTCATGTAGTCGCCACGGATATCGAATGTATAGGTGTTGGTAGAGGCGTCGTATGTGACATAGGATCCATTCGAATAGCCCTCGGAGACCATATCTTCCCATGACAATTCATCTTCACTTATGCGTCCTAACAAGAGGGTTTTCAGTTTCTGTCCCGCAACAGGCGTAATCTCAATGATGAATCCCCAACAACCTTCATCTAAGGAGTCTTCCCCGCGAGGATCCACGCAGGGTGCAGTCACATTGGTGACTGTCTGGGTACAACTAACGGGTCCATTGCCAGTCATCACCCATGTTTCGTAACCATCACGGCCGGATAATAGCAAACCGCTTTGTTCATAATCGTCGAGATACTGAGACCACTCATCCGAAGGAAGACCGATTGCACCTTTGAACATCACTTGTCCTTCGCCCGAACGCATAATCATAATCTGCGGCTGGTGGAATTCGAAGGTCTGCTGCGGTGCCTGCCAGGTGAGATCCACCTCGGCCGTCGCTGCCGATGCCGGCACGGTGATGGTGGCTGTGGCTTCGCCGTTAGCCTTCGTCATCGACACCGTGCTTCCATTCAGACGAAGTACGTTCGGCGTGTACTGGTCATAGGGGATGGTGAGCTTCAGCTGGCTGCCCCGTGCACAGGTCACCGTCGGCGCGTAGGCAGTGATGACGCCTGTCGATGTGGTGCCGTTCACGGTCTTCTGATACATGATGCGCCCCGTGTAGCCCGTCTGGTTGAAGGTAAGCGTGCAGGTCTTGTCGCTGACAGACACTTCGTAACGCACATCCTGCTGCAGGTCCAGGTCTTCGTGGTACCTTAACGGCTGACCCTGGTCCTCGTAAGGTTCAGGGGTCACCACATGGCCATTGCGCAGCAATTGTACATTCTTGGCATTGAAGTCCACGTCTCTTATCTCTACGGCGTAGTTGCCACCACTCTTCACAGTGCCTGATTTAGAACCACTGGAGGTAAAAGCAATCTGCGATATTTCTGTTGCAGATACATAACTGGCATTGCCCTTAAGCTCTACAAAGTTAATCCTGGCATTGCCGTCGGAAACAATCGTGTAGTTGACGTTGCTCTTATGGTTGACAATCTGTTTGAAGCCATTCCACACCATGGAGTTCTTCATGGCCGCAATCTCGTTGGCCGTCATGTCGTAGACGTGGACGGTGATGGAGCCGGAAGGCGCCGTGAAGTGGTCGCTGTATTGGCCATAGAAGGTGGGCAGAGCTGTCTTGCTGGGAATGTAGATATCCCTAAGATTGGAACTCTGCAGCTTGCCGCTCGTTCCGAAGTTGGTCTGCCCCAGTTTGATGCTGGTCAGACTGTTGCTGCTGATGGTGCCATAGAAGCTGTTGGCATCCATGACGATGTTTGTGGCCACAGGCACATACAGCAAGCCCGTGACCTGTGTGCCTGAGGCAATGTTCACCTTCGTTGCCATTGCAGAGATGGAGCCGTAGACTTTTGCTCCCTGGGAGATGTCGAGCTGAGTTGCTGCAGGAGCGTTCACTTTTCCTGATGCATTCACCGTGCCGCCAATAATAGCCTGTGTGGCATTAGCGGCTGTAATGGTGCCGTTGACGGTTGTACTCGACTGCAAGGTGAGTTTCTGAAGTGCGGGGGCAAGGATCGTTCCGTCAACTTGGAGCGAGTAGCAATTGAGTACATTGACATGCGGGATGTCGAGCGTTGCATCGCTTAATATTGTGGAATGAGACCACAATGGTGAGAAAGAAAGACTGCCATAGAGATTCTGTAGTGTGAAATGGCCATGTATTTCTATAGCGCCTTCAAACAAAAGCGAGGTTATATCCGCCGAGCAGGTGATGTCCTCGGCTTTCTGCTGGTCGTACCACCAGCCAGCGGCCCCTACATAGGCCTTACCATAGTAATGAAATAAACCGTTGTCCCAATTTGTGTACTCGAAACTACTGGGGATGACGACGTCGCCCGTACCCGTAATGTTGGCAAGAGATGCAGAATAAAAATCATCGCCCATTAAAGATTTGCTGGAATATATGTAATACTCCGCTTTATCGTATTCTACCTTTCCTTTATAGTCAAAAGCCCACGCACTCTGTGCTCCTGCCACGATGAGGCAGAGCGTCAGCAAAAAGTTCTTTATTTGCTTCATGTGATTAACTTGTTTCATAAGCTTATCTTTTTAAAATTTTTGTTTGTCATTTAGGTTTCCTCACGCAGCATGTGGCAAACACATGCCTACTCGCCTACAAAGTTAATAAAAAAACGGGAAACCGATTTGATGATTTCAATCAAAATTTTGACAAAATCAATCAAAATGAAAGAAAAACGCACTTTTTCCGCAGAATTTTGCAGAAGAATCAAAAAAATACCCCCAGATTTTGGTAAGCAAGCAGCGCGAGATGACTTGTGCGAAATAGTATATCAATGCCTGAAAAAAAAGAGGATGTGCCTATTTTGACACACCCTCTTTTTATTTGACTTGAATGATGTTCGGTCAGCTTATTTCACTGTAAGCTTCTGCGAACGGATGACGTTCTTGTTCTGCATCTTCACGATGTAAAGGCCACTTGCAAAGTCGACATTGATGGTCTTGGGGTTCTGAACGAACTTCACGAGTTTGCCATCGGTGGTGTATACCCAAGCCTTCTCGACATTGCGGAACGAAAGAGTGCCGTCGCTGACGACTGCATCGGAAGCATCGCCCTTCACAACCTCGACACCCAGAATCTCGTTGTAGAGCTCAGGCTCGTCGGCCACGCCCTCATCGATAGGCTTCACGGTTGGTTTGCGCTGCTCATTGTCGCCGCTAATCTCAACACCGAGGTCGATGGTAAATCCCTTTGCTGTGAGTCCTACAGGACCGGGGTGAGCGGCCCAAGCATCGGTGAACACAATGCGAATGCGACTCTTGCCACAAACGGCATCCTCAGGAATCTTTACCTTGAACGGAACGAAGGGATTGTCGGTGTAACCATTGGCATGGAGCGGCGTAGCAGAATATTCTGGCGTATTTTCTATACTGTTGTTAGTATTAGCCTTACCCTGCTCAATGATGAGCTCGTCGGTCGTACCCTCGAAATAGCCGTTGATGTTCCAGTCGGCATAGCCCTTCATGATACACCACTGCAGACCATCGGTAGCGCTGAACCACTCGTAGTTGACAGTCACCTCGTCGCCCTGCTTCACCTTGAGCACGGCGGTCTCAGTGGCATTCACATAGTTGCGATCTTCCACAGGACCAGGCTGGTCGCAAGTGTAGTTCAGGTTGGCAACGCTGGCACCTGTCGTCGTTACCTTGGTCAGATAGCGGCTCTTGATGGCAGTTTGATAGCCGTCGGCATCAGGGTTAATCTCGCTGACACCATACTCCAGACCGTCGGCATCGGCTCCTTGAGGCACGTTGCTGCTACGTGTAATGGCCACCCACTTGGCGGGCGAATAGCTCTTCAAGTCGGTCGACACGCTGCGCACACCGAAATAGGGCTCTTCACCCTCAGCCATTGGCATGTCACCAACGAAGGCCGACCAGCCCTGCACATGGCTGACCACGCTGACGCGACCGTTCTCGCCATTCTTGTAGAGCACCTCGAAGTGGTCGACGTTGCCTTCGTCGTTGTAAACCATTCCATAAGGAGAAGCACCCAGCTTGTCGAGCGTCCAGTTCAACTTCACGCTGAGTTTCTTGGTCGTCTCCTTCTTCACCTCAGCCAGGATCTCAGAGATGCCGGCAGGCTCAGCCTTCACGTCGTCGTTCAGTTGCAGTTCGCCAACGAACACTTTGTAGTCGCTTGTGACATTCTTAGCACGCAGACCGACGAAGTCCACCTGGTCAGCGCTACCGATGCCGTCGAGGACGATCTTCTTCTCTTCCCAGGTCTTACCAGTTGTAGCACCAACAGGGAATTCCTTCCACTGGCCAGCCACCTTCACGATGAGGAAGAGGTTGGTTTCGGTATTGCCTTCCTTATTTGTTTTCACAGCAACCTTGGCATAAGGAGCGCCCGTGGTGCCAGTCAGCTTCGTGCGGAAGAGCACGAGGTCGGCAGAACCATTGCTTTTGCCCTCGATTTTCAGGCAGGAGCCACCCATATAGCTATCCTCGATGGTAAACTGAGGATTGATGACGGTCGATGCGTTGGTTGTTCCTGCGTCATAAACGAGCCAGCGATAAGTAGGAACGATGTCCTGTGTGGACAGATTGTACCAGTTGCCGTGCGTCTTCTTTCCTTTGTAGGTATATACCTCGCCAATACCCGTATTGAAATAGGTGTGGAAAGGATATTTGCCCTGAATGGTGGAACGCTCGGGGAAGTAGGTAGCCAGGCCACCGAAGGTAGATAGAGGAGGAGTATTGCCATTCCAAGCCCAATCGTTACCAATGTTTCTCATCATGGGGAGGTTAGCCGGGTTGCGGTTTCCACCTGAGAAGGCGCGCTCGAGCAGCGACTGATAGTTGGCCTGGAACTCCTGTGCATCGTTACCGACGTTGTTCGACCAGAAGCGGCTGTTGGCATGCTCGCCCCAAAGCACGGCACCAATGTCGCGACCTTTAAGGTTGGTCCAAGAACGGTTCATCGTAACAATCCACACACCTGAGTAAAGACCGTCGGTGGTGCCCATGGCTGCCTTGGCGGCATTCTCTGAGCTGCGCATGGAGATGGCTGATGCGAAGTCGTTACCGACATAATTGAGGAAAGTGTCGGCCGTACGACCTTCAGAGTTACCGAAGATGGCATTGGCATTGCTCGATGAGAGCGAACTGTTGGAGGTGTAGAGTCCGATGTGGAAGTTCTTGAATCCACGAGCCTCAGCTTCTTTGTAGAGAGCCTTGTGGAATGCCACGATATCGTCATCGCGATAAGAACCGTCTTCCCAGTTGTAGTTGATACCATCTGCACCGAAGAACATCAGCACGCTGATGAGAGGCTTCACGTATTTGAACGATCCGTCGGCATTCTTCTCGGTGACGAGTTTGCTATAAGCAGCATCGCCACTGCCAGGAGTCCACGATTCGAAGAACTTGATGCCCGAGAAAATGTCGGTACCATTCTGGTGAGCAGCGTCAATCCATGCACCTGGAGCCTGGAACAGACCATGATTCCACGAACCAAAGAGGTGGGTGTAGTTCCAAAGCGAATAGGTGTCGTCGCCGGCGTTGGTGCCTGGATAGCCACCGATGCCACGTGCTGTGCCCATAGGAATGTTGAGCCAAAGCCTGCGGGTGTTTTTCACGTCGGGATAGAGCTGGTTGGCCTGGTCGTCGATAAGGGTACGTGGGCGCACGTGTGAACGGGCGAACTCAACGTCCATCATATTGAAGCCGGCAGCCTCGAATTCTTCACGGGTTGGGTATTCCCGACCTGCCTGCTGGGCGTTATAGAAGAGCGTAAGCAGGCCGTTGTCGGTAAACGGCGTGAAGTCGAAGAGTTCTCTTGATGCCGAAGGATCGTAGTCCTGTGCCAGGACTGTCTGCACGTTGACTAAGAACAGTGCAGCAAAAGCACTGATGAGTAGAATTCTTTTCATTGTTTTTATAGGTTTAAGTTAATAAGAAATGTGCTATTGTATGTTGAGAGAGGTGTAGGGACGCGGCAGTCGCGTCCCTACAGACGCCCTTTAGAAGTTTGGTTTATCAACATCCCACCAGAGACGCGTGGCCTGATAGTCTTCGCCACCCAGTGCATCGAGACCTGAATTGATGATGTCTACCACCGATGCATCATCGGTATCGGGGAAGGGAGCACGACGGATGATGTCGCCATACTTCAGCGTTCCGTCACCCTCGTCGGCATTGAGCACGGGGAAGAGTTTCGGATAGCCCGTGCGACGCAGGTCGGTCCACGACTCGAAGGAATAGGGGAAGTTGGCGATGTACTTCTGGGTGATGATCTTCTCGAGCTTCACCTCCTGCGAGTCACCCTCATTCCACTTCACACCTATCTTCGTCACGCTGGGTTCGTCGTTGACATTGCCGAGTGGGTCGTGGTAAGTGTAGGGAAGAGCCTCGGTTCGCTCCATGTAGTCAGGCAGCAGCATATAGAACTCCTCAGAATAGAGAGGCTCAGAGCGGTCGAAGGGATGGCTGTATAAGATGCCTCGGTCATAGAACTCCTTGGCCGTACCGCCCATGTTCCATCCACGTACAGCTCCTTCGGCCCGCAGGAAGTCCACCTCTGAGAGTTTCATCAGGTAAAGAGGTGCTTCGGCCATGAGATCTTTCTCGAACACCGAGCAAGCCAGCATGGGATTGGTGGCAGCACTCTGTCCCATTCCAGGATGAATGCCTTCGCGCAGACCTACAACGCGAGTTCCTGCAGGCAGCACCTCGCCCGTCTTGGTATTGACCATGGCACCACTATTCTTCAGGAAGAACGGGAACTCGGCCTCATCAGACACGAATGGATGGTTGAGACTCATGAGCAGGCTCTCGAAAGAGGCACTCAAACGGGCATCGCCCCATGATATCCAGATCATGTTGAGCGGGTGTCCAAAGCCCATTTCGTGGCCCATCAGTGCAAACTCCTGATCGACATTGTCGACGACACCTCCTGCCACAGCCTCCTCAGCCCACTTGCGGGCATTCTCGGGTTCCACCTTTACACAGTGCATGGCAATGCGCAGTTTCAGCGAATTGGCAAAGCGAATCCACGAATCCATACCTGTACGGCCTGTATACTTGTCCTTTGAAATTTCCAAGTTCTGGTTCATGAGCGTCTGCAGCTTCTGTTTGTACCAATCGGGGCGTTTCTCAAAACGGCGAAGACAGGCCGTGATGCTGTCGATATGGCAGATGATGGTCTTATAGATGCTTTCCACGCCATCGTAAGTGAAGGGTGCTTCCTGCTTGTTCTGCAAGAAATCCTTGTAAGGCAGTGCGCCATGGACATCGGCAATCTCCTGCGTCGAGTAGTCGAGCATGAGCAGATAGATAGCCTTCATCTCTGGAATCGTATCGATGGCCGGATGGTTGAGCAGAGGCACCATTGAGTTTTTCACTATGAGGTAGCTGCTGTTAGGACCGGGGTTGAACTCGGGGCTGATGTCGTACGACGACTGCAGCGTTCCATACATAAAGTCGTAGTGAGGCACCGTGGTGTACTGAGCGTAGTTGTCGGGACCGAGCGAGAACTGGCGCTGATAGGCATGCTCCCCGGGGTAGTCGCCATTCTTACCGCCACGCATGGCATACTGTCCGCCCTTAGCCTGCTTCAGATAAACGTCGAGACTGGCCAGAGCCTTATCGTAATCGGCCTCGGTAATATTGATGCTATCGTTTATCTCTTCAGGTTTACCATGGTAAACGGAATCGGAAAGCGCAATCTGGTCGATGGTTAGCGAGTCGAGCGGGTGGTCGAACTCCATGCACGAGGAGAAACCAAGGACAGCAACGGCTGTTGCCAGCAGCAAATAGAATCTATTTCGTTTCATATTCTTGCTTATGTTAGGTTATTAGAAGTTCATTTTCACGTTGAAACCATAGGAACGAGTCGAAGGCATGTTGAATAGTTCGAAACCACCGAGACCGTTACCTGTTGAAAGGCTTACGTCGGGATCGACGGGTGCCTTCTTATAGATGAAGAACAGGTTACGTCCAATGAACGACAACGACAGGTTCTTTCCTTCGCCCAAGAGGTTTTTGAAGGTGTAAGCCAGCGAAAGCTCGCGCAGACGGAAGTTGGTTGCGTCGTACATGTAGAGCGGTGAGTACTGCGAACCGCGTGCACCCATCACCTGATAGTACTGACGTACGCCGATCAACTGATTGCTTCCGTCGGGCAGATACATGGCTGGTTCGTCATTTACGGTAAGATTGTGGGCATAGGCATAGTCGCGGGCATCAGCAGAGCGCTGCGAGAGTCCCATCTCATCGAGATAGGCTTCGGTCAGCGAGATGACCTTGCCGCCAATACGTCCGTTGACGAGGAACGAGAGCTGGAAGTCTTTGAAGTTGACGGTGTTTGTCCAACCCAACTGACACTTCGAGTTCATGTTACCGATATACTTCGTGTAGCGTCCTTCCTTCAATATGTTGCCATTAGAGGAAAGGAAGATGGTTCCATCGGCATTGTGGCGGATGTCGCGCACGTACATATCGCCATAGGAGTCACCCTCCAGATAGCGCACACGCACGCCGGCAACATCGGTATAGAGCATCTTTTGATTGCCTGCCTCATCCTTACCCACCGTGAGTACCTTATTATTATTATAAGAGAAGTTCACGGCTGTGCGCCACCGCAGGTCCTTACCGAAGCGGAAGTTGTAGCCCAACGTGGTTTCGAAGCCCTGGTTTCGCAGGTCGGCCGAGCTGTCATAGACGGTGTAACCAGCTGTGTTGCCAATGCTCATGAACAGCCCATAGACAGATGCATTGTAGTAAGTGAAGTCGAAACTCAGTCGGTTGTCGAAGAACAACATCTCCAATCCAGCCTCAAAGGAGTGGGTTTCCTCAGGTTTTGCATTGGTAAAGATGGTCGAACCTGTTGCCGAAATCGTGCCCGTGCCACGTTTCGTAATTGCCGAGTTGTAGTATCGGTTGGGCACGGCGTTACCAACTTCAGAGTAAGAGGCACGCAGCTTGGCGTAGTCCCACCACTTTGGCAACTTGAAGAGTTCGTTCAGCAGGGCGTTGGCACCGATACTCCAATAGTCGTAGTGGTGAGGTTTGTCATCCCATTGTAGGAACACCTTGTAAGTATCGCTGCGATAGGAGCCGTCGATGTAGATTTTCTCCTTCCAACCCAGTTGTGCCGTGGCGATGATGGCACGGTCCCAGTTCGATGTCTCGGAGTCGCTTGTCACGCCGTTGCCGCCATAGCTGGTGTTGAACACGTTGACATCGGTCGAAAGCTTCTGGTTCAGGGCATCGACATAGGTTGCATTAGCTATGTAAGTGCCATAGTTGCTTCCACGTGTGGTGTGCCCTACCCAACCAGCGGTGGCACTCACGCTCCAATCTTCGGCAAATGTCTTGTTATAGTTCAGCAGCAGGTCGACATACATCTCCGTTGTGCTATCGCGACGCTTATTGTAAGTACCGAAGTCGTACATCGAGGCAGGTGCAAACGTCGAAGCATAGCGCCAACCCTCTTCCTGATACTTGTCGTGGTCGAAGTTGAAGCGGCCTTGGAACGACAATCCGTCGTAGATGTCGAGGTTTGCCTGGAAGCCACCATAGATACGCTGGTTGCGTCTGATGCCTTGGTTCTGATTGAGCAGCCAGTAGGGATTGTTCTGGCGAGCGTCGAGGTAGGCATAGTTCATCATCGGACCCTTCAACTCAACGGCATCGCTCTGGCGAGTGAATCCGCCGCTGCCGTTGTCGACATAGTGGCCTTGCGGATCGGACACCCACATGCCCTCAGCCAGTGCGTAGTGGTCGCGATAGTATTGCATATCAATATTGCGCGGGGCTGTGTAGAGGTGGAAAATGGGGTTGCCCACCGTACCTCCACCAATGCGATTGGTGGTCTTTGTCTGTACGTAGTTGATAGAGGCGCTCAGCGTCAGGCGGTCCCAAAGCTTGTAGGACTGACGGAAAGCAAAGGTGTTGCGGTTGTAACGGTTGGTTTCAACCAGTCCAAGGGCATGGCTGTTGGCAAACGAAACATAGGTCTGAATCTTCTCAGTACCACCCGAAACCGACACAGAGTTGTTCGCCGTCACGCCCGTACGATAGAAATCGGCGACGTCGTCGTTACCGTAGTTGCGCAGATGGATGTCGCGCTCGTACGGAATCTTGTCGGTTGCACGCGACTTGGCAGTCAACGGACTCTCGCTGATGCGGCCTCCCCAGCCGTTAGCCTCGCCGAGATAGCCCTGAGCGTCGATGGCTGCGCCATAAGTATTCTGTATTTTCGGGGTGAGAAGCGGTGTGTCGAAGGTGACGTTGCCCGTGTAGCTCACGTCCATCTTGCCGGCTTTACCCTTCTTTGTGGTGATCATGATGACGCCATTGGCAGCGCGCGAACCGTAAAGGGCTGCTGCGTTGGCACCCTTCAGCACGTTCATCGACTCAATGTCGTCGGGATTGATCATCGAAAGGGCATCGGCACCTTCGACCGATGAGTTCTCGGTCATGGAGTTCGGGTCGTTGATCTGGCCACGGGTGGAGTTTGTCATGGGCACACCATCGACTACGATGAGCGGTGACGAACCTCCGAGGAACGACTTGTTGCCACGTAGCATGATTTTCGATGCACCACCGGCACCACCGGCCGATGGGGTGATGACGATACCGGCTATCTTTCCTTCAAGCGAGTTGGCCACATTCACGTCCTGAACCTTCATGAGGTCCTCGGCTTTCACCTGCTGTGTGGCATAGGTGAGCGACTTTTCCTTTCGCAGGATACCCATTGCCGTGACAACAACTTCCTGAATGTTATGGCCCGATGCAGGCACGAGCTTCACGTCGATGACCTGTCGACCACCGACTGCTATCTCCTGGGCATCGTAACCAATATAGGAAACGACGAGAACGGGACTGGTTGCATTTGTCGTAATGGTGTATTCGCCATCGACATTGGTAGCCACGCCATCGCTAGTGCCCTTCACCATCACGGTAGCACCGATGAGTGGCTCGCCGACTTCGTCGACAACGACACCTTTAATAGTATGCTTTTGCTGTTGCACGCGCTGCGTTTCAGCGCTCATGGTGCCTGCTGCGCCCATCAGACAAGGTGCTGCGAGCATCATTAGAATGAGTGTTGCCTTAAAAGGCAGCGCTCCGGAAAATTTCTTTTTCATGATTCTTTGATTAGGTTTTTGTTATTTGCGTTGCAAAGATACAAAGTTTTTATATACGACACATCAATTTGCTCATAGAAAAACAGGTTGTTAAGATAGTTTAAGAATTGTAAAATGACAACCATCTGTTTTGCGGCCGATAAGTGTCAGTGTTACGCTTAAAAGCCTATAACTAAGAATATTACAAAGAATTCTGACAAAAAGAAGAAATGTTAAATTATAGTGTCCAAATGACAATGAAACGGGGATGCAGAAGACCTCTGCACCCCCGTTTTCATGATGGATTGTGATTGCTGAAAAGCAGGTTATCCTACCTGCGAGCCGGGCTTCACTTCGCGCAACAAGGATGTAACGGCCAACGAACCGTCGTGGTCGACAGCCGAAAGGATCATTCCCTGACTTTCGATACCCATGATTTTGCGGGGCTCGAAGTTCGCAATGAAGAGCACATCCTTGCCCACCAGCTGCTCCGGCTCCCACCATTGGGCAATGCCAGAGAGGATGGTACGCGGCGTACCGCTGCCGTCGTCGATGGAGAACTGCAACAGTTTCTTCGACTTTTTCACCTTTTCGCACGTGAGAACGCGGCCCACACGGATGTCGAGTTTCTCGAAATCGTCGAACGAAACCACAGGTTTCACGGGCTCAGCCTTGTACTGTGCGGCCTCGTTTTCCTTGCGGATGCGCTCCAGACGGTCGAGTTGTGCCTGAATGGCATCGTCTTCGATCTTCTCGAACAACAGCTGGGGCTCCATGAGCATCTTGCCCTCGGGCAACAGCTGTGCTCCGCCGAGCTCATCCCACGTGTAGCTCATGCGATCGATCATCTTGCGAAGCTTGTTCGACGAGAACGGCAGGAAGGGATCGAATGCAATCGACAGGTTAGCCACCATCTGCAGCGACACGTTCAGTATCGTTGCCACACGGGCAGCCACCTCGCTGGCCTGGCAGAGCTGTGCGTTAGCTTCCTGCTGCTTCTTCAGCGCAGCCGGAGTGAGCGTTCCGTCGTCGCGACGCTTCTGGGCTTCAGCGACGAGGGCTGCATCCACCTGCTTCCAGAGCTTCCAGGGTTCGCCATCGGTGATGTATTTATTGCCCAGACGAGCCAGATTCATGGCTTCACGCTGTGCCTCGCGGAACTTAAACTGGTCGAGCAGCTGCTCAATGCGTTCCTTGACGGTGCTCATCTCTTGCAAAGCCTCGCGATCGACGTCGGTAAGTTCGCCGCAAGCAGGCACTACGCCACCGAAATACTTCTTCGTGAGCTGCAGCGCACGGTTCACAAAGTTACCGTAAATGGCCACCAGCTCGGAGTTGTTACGCTCCTGGAAGTCGCGCCAGGTGAAGTTGTTGTCCTTGGTCTCAGGCGCATTGGCCGTGAGAACATAGCGCAGCACATCCTGTTTGCCAGGGAAGTCAATGAGATACTCGTGCAACCAGACAGCCCAGTTGCGCGATGTCGAAATCTTGTTGTCCTCCAGGTTCAGGAACTCGTTGGCCGGCACATTGTCGGGCATGATATAGCCACCGTGGGCTTTCATCATGACGGGGAAGATGATGCAGTGGAACACGATGTTGTCCTTTCCGATGAAGTGGACGAGGCGCGTATTGTCGTCTTGCCACCACTGTTGCCAAGTGCCCCAGCGGTCGGGATCCATCTCACAGAGTTCCTTGGTGTTCGAAATGTAGCCGATTGGTGCATCGAACCACACGTAAAGCACCTTTCCATCGGCACCTTCGACAGGCACAGGGATACCCCAGTCAAGATCGCGCGTCATGGCACGCGGCTGCAAATCCATGTCGAGCCACGACTTGCATTGTCCGTAGACATTCGAACGCCACTCCTTATGGCCTTCCAGAATCCACTTTTTCAGCCACTCCTGATAGTCGTTCAGGGGCAGATACCAGTTCTTTGTGTCGCGAAGAACGGGCGTCGAGCCACTGATAGTCGATTTGGGATTGATGAGTTCTGTGGGCGACAGGTCGTGTCCACACTTCTCACACTGGTCGCCATAGGCTCCCTCGTTGTGGCAATAGGGACATTCGCCGGTCACATAGCGGTCGGCCAGGAACTGATGGGCCTCCTCGTCGTAGAGCTGCTGTGTGGTTACCTCCTTCAGTTTGCCATCGTCGTAGAGCTTGCGGAAGAAGTCGGAGGCAAACTTATGATGCGTTTTCGAAGTCGTTCGGCTATAGACGTCGAACGAAATGCCGAAGTCTTCGAACGAGTTACGAATCATCTCGTGGTAGCGATCGACCACGTCTTGTGGCGTGATGCCCTCCTTGCGGGCACGAATGGTGATGGGTACACCATGCTCGTCGCTACCGCCGACGAACATCACGGGCTGCTTCTTCAGTCGCAGATAGCGCACATAGATGTCGGCAGGCACATAGACGCCGGCCAGATGACCAATGTGAACACCGCCGTTGGCATAAGGCAGTGCAGCGGTCACGGTTGTTCGTTGATAGTTCTTTTGTTCCATGTTATCTGTGTATAATCTTTTACCAATACAAAACTGACTGCAAAGGTACAAAAAAACAAGGGTTGGACAAAATAAGCCCGCCTATTTTTTGGAATTTATTATACACTAAGCCATTAACACCCATGCTCACAGCTCTTCAAAGCCACGTTTTCACGCCTTTTGACTCATTGTTTCAGCACGCCGAAAGCAATGCTTTACGAGGCCGAAAGCGATGCCTTACGAGGCTGAAAGCAATGCCTTACGAGGCTGAAAGCTATGCCTTTGGATGCCGATACCATCGCTTTACGAACCGTAAAGCTCACTCTTCAACTGTACGGTTTGCAGGAATGTGCAATAGTTTGCTTTGAGAAAAAAACGCACAAAATACTTGGCCGTAAACAAAAAACACTGTAAATTTGCGGGCGAATCAATCAAAAACGTAACGAAACCATGACAGTAAGAAAACTTTTTACGGCAGCATTGTTGATGCTGGCATGTGGAATTCAGGCACAAATGATGCCCAATCTCCCTGTGGATACAGCCGTTCGCATCGGACGACTTGACAATGGACTGACCTATTACATCCGTCACAACAACTGGCCGGAGCATCGTGCCAACTTCTACATCGCACAGAAAGTGGGCTCCATTCAGGAGGAAGAGAGTCAGCGAGGACTGGCTCACTTCTTGGAACACATGGCCTTCAACGGCTCGGACAACTTCAAGGGAAACCAGTTGGTCTCATGGCTGGAGTCTATCGGCGTGCAATTCGGCGCCGATCTGAATGCCTATACCTCCATTGATCAGACGGTTTACAACATCGACAACGTGCCTACGGCTCGCCAATCGGCACTCGACTCCTGCCTGCTCATCCTTCGCGACTGGTCGACAGGCCTGCTTTTGGAACCCGAAGAGATTGACAAAGAGCGTGGAGTGATACACGAAGAGTGGCGCATGCGTACGTCAGCCTCGAGCCGAATGTTCGAGCGCAACCTGCCAGCCCTGTACCCTGGATCGAAATATGGTGTGCGCTATCCCATCGGTCTGATGTCTGTGGTCGACAATTTCAGCCCGAAAGAGCTGCGCGACTACTACGAAAAGTGGTACCATCCCTCCAATCAGGGTCTGATCATCGTGGGCGATGTCGACGTAGATTATACCGAAGCAATGATCAAGAAGCTGTTTTCGGACATCAAGAATCCCGAGAACGCTGCGCCAGTGGTGGCCGAACCTGTTCCCGACACAGCCGAACCCATCGTCATCATCGACAAAGACAAGGAGCAACGCACATCGTCGGCAGAGGTAATGTTCAAGCACGACGTCTTCCCCGACTCGCTGAAGCAGTCGCCTGCGTACCTTATATATAATTATCTGAAGGGTGCAGCCGTGTCAATGCTCAACCGTCGCCTCTCTGAAATTGCCCAACAGCCCGGCTGTCCCTTCGTGAGCGCGTCGGCCAGCGACGGCAACTACATCTTCGCAAAGACGAAGGCTGCCCTCGACCTTGATGCTATGCCGAAGGAAATGCCACAGATGGGCGATGCCCTGCAGGCCGTGATGAAGGAGGCTCGCCGCGTTGCCGAGTTCGGATTTACGCCTACGGAGTACAATCGCTACAAGGCCGACTACCTGAGTTCCCTTGAGCGCTCGTACAACAACCGCGAGAAGCGCACCAACTCACAGTTCTATGCCCAGTGTCGCGGTCATTTCCTGGCCAACGAACCTATGCCTGGCATCGAATATACCTATACGACAATGAACCAACTGGTGCCACGACTCCCCTTCGAACTCGTCAACAAGACTGCCCAGGAACTGTTCAGCGTGGTCGAGAACGACTCGAACATGGTCATCGTCTCGTTCTGTAACGAGAAGGAAGGCAACCCCTACCCCACCCGCGAAAGTCTGCTGAAGGCCGTCAGCGATGCCCGCACGGCTCAGATCGAGGCCTATGTCGACAACGTGAAGGACGAACCACTGCTGGCAAACCTGCCGAAAGCTGGCAAGATCAAGAAGGAAACGCGCAACGAGAAGTTCGACTTCACCGAGCTACAGCTATCTAATGGCGTCACCGTGCTGATGAAGAAGACCGACTTCCAGAAGGAACAGGTCATCCTCTCGGGCATGGGACCAGGCGGCGAGTCGCTCTACGGACCGAAAGACTATCGTAACCTGCAGCTGCTTAATCGTGCCATCAATGCCAGCGGACTGGGTAACTTCTCCAATACCGAGCTCGACAAGGCACTCGCCGGCAAGATTGCATCGGCTTCCGTGTCCCTCAACAACCGCCATATGTATGCCAGCGGCTCGTCAACGCCGAAGGATTTCGAGACCATGCTGCAACTTCTCTACCTCTACTTCACCTCTATCAGCAAGGACGAGGCCTCCTATCAGAAGGTCATCTCACAGCTTGAGGTGTCGCTGAAGAATCGTTCGCTCTCGCCAGACGTGGCACTGAACGACTCGCTCACTGCCACTCTCTACGGCCATAACCCACGTCTTGAACCCATGACGGTGGAGGCTCTGAAAGATGTCGACTACGACCGCATGCTCCAGATTGCACGCGAGCGCACCGCATCGGCCCGTGGCTGGACGTTCTACATTGTCGGTAACTACGACGAAAGCACCATCCGGCCGCTCCTGTGTCAGTACCTTGGCTCGCTGCCTGCTAAGGGTAAGCCTGCCAAATGCACTGATGTGACACAGCTGCAGAAGGGAGAAATCAGCAACATCTTTACCCGTAAGCAGGAGACTCCCAAGTGTACGGCCTACATGACCTGGTTCAACGAGGACATGCCCTGGACGCTTGAAGGCAGCATTCAGGCCAATATGGCCGGCCAAATCCTGCGCATGGTCTACACGAAAGAAATACGTGAGGAAGCATCGGCAGCCTACAGCGTAGGCGCACAGGGTTCCTTTGGCCGTGACGACGACCAGCAAACCGCTCAGTTGGTGGCCGTTTGCCCCATGCAACCCGAGAAACGCGAAACCGCTTTGCAGCTTCTTCGTGAAGCCGTCGATGACTTTGGCGCTAAATGCACGCAGGAACGCCTCGACAAAGTGAAGGAAGTGATGCTGAAACGGGCTGATGATGCCGTCAAACAGAACTCCTATTGGAACAACGTCATGCAGGATTGGCACCAGTATGGCACCGATTCTCACACCGAGTACAAGGCCCTCATCGAGGCACAAACACCCGAGAAGGTTGCCGCCTTCGTCCGACAGCTGGTCAGCGCAGGCAACCACGCCACGGTCATGATGCTACCCGAGGAATAAATCACGTTTTCGACAATTTATTTTGCTAAACCATGAAAATGATGTAACTTTGCACCCGCTTAGCAAAGTTACATCATTTTATTATATAATAAATATGTCATACCTCTTTTCATCAGAATCAGTGTCGGAAGGCCATCCCGACAAAGTGGCCGACCAGATTAGCGATGCCATCCTGGATCAGTTCCTGGCTTACGACGAGCATGCTCGCTGTGCAATCGAGACGTTTGTCACCACCGGACAGGTGGTTATCATGGGCGAAGTCACCAGCGACGCCTACATAGACCTGCAGACGATGGCTCGCCGCACTATCAACAAGATAGGCTATACGAAATCAGAATATCAGTTCGACGGCAACTCTTGCGGTATCCTCAGTGCCATTCACGAGCAGAGTGGCGACATCAACCGAGGCGTAGATCGTGAGAACGAGGAGGATCAAGGTGCCGGTGACCAAGGCATGATGTTCGGTTATGCCACCAACGAGACGAGCGACTACATGCCCGTTTCACTCCATTTGGCACATCTCATCATGCGTACGTTGGCCGACATCCGCCGCGAAGGCAAGGTGATGACCTACCTTCGTCCCGACTCAAAGAGCCAGGTGACCATCGAATATAGCGACGAGGGCGTGCCACAGCGCATCCACACCATCGTCGTCTCAACGCAACACGACCAGTTCATGGACGACGATGAAGCCATGTTGGAGCAGATTAAGAACGACGTGAAACAGGTTCTCATTCCCCGTGTGATGGCTCAGTGCGACGAGAAGGTGCTGGCTCTGTTCAACGACGACATCATCTACCACGTGAACCCGACGGGTAAGTTCGTCATTGGCGGCCCCCACGGCGACACAGGTCTGACGGGTCGCAAGATTATCGTCGACACTTATGGTGGTAAAGGCGCTCATGGCGGTGGTGCTTTCTCGGGCAAGGACTCGTCGAAAGTGGACCGTTCGGCTGCCTATGCCGCCCGTTACATCGCCAAGAACATGGTGGCTGCAGGCGTCAGCGACGAGATGCTGGTGCAGGTAAGCTATGCCATTGGCCTGGCCAAACCCATCAATATCTTCGTGAATACCTATGGTAGGAGTCACGTCAACGTGAGCGATAGCGAGATAGCCAAGAAGATTGAAAAACTGTTCGACCTGCGTCCGAAGGCCATTGAGCGTACGTTGAA
>JAEEGL012808897.1_pt1 | contig 23513 bp, 21 predicted proteins | sample 9134231 | NCBI WGS metagenome assembly JAEEGL01 (sample SAMN16246548, study PRJNA631951) | gut metagenome | biome: gut microbiome; feature: rumen; material: fiber-attached | host: Bos | place: Iran: Karaj | collected 2018-10
AAACAATCTTATCTTTGCCTGCATAGGTGCTGGTGTTATATCAGGATTTGGATTTTCAATAATGCTTAGACGTTTTGGTGCATCAGGTGGTACTTATGCTATTTCATCATTAATTAAGCATTTTAAGCCAGAAGCTAATGTTGCATATGTTTCATTCCTTTTAGATTCAAGCGTCGTTGTTTTAGCTTATTTTTGCTATAATTTCAATATTAATGAACCATTTAAAACATTAGATAATTCACTTGCAACATTAATAAATTTATTTATTGCAAATGTAATTGTTAATATAATGCTATCAGGATTAAAGAATGGTTATAAGCTAGAAATTATTACAACTAATCCAGAAGAAATTACAGAAAAGCTATTAAGCTTACATTTAGGTGTAACAGAAATAAATGTTAAAGGTATGTATACTCATGAGGATAAATATGAATTAGTATGCATCATAAGAAAAAGATACATGGGTGTTGTTTTAAAGGTTTTAAAACAATATCCAACAACCTTCTGCTGTGTAACAAATGTATCTGAAGTAATTGGTAAATTCGAGCGTTAAAAAAGAGTGGACAATCCACTCTTTTATTATTTCCATAAGAAATTTAACCAAGCAAATATTTCATTTCTCCAGGATAATTCATTATGCTCACCAAATTCATTTTTAAACATATATGTTCTTACATTTTTTGAATGAAGATGGTATTCTGTTTCATACATATTATTTATGCACATGCTTCTTTCTGCATAATTAGAACCATATTCATTTGTTCCATATGAGAAAAATATTTTAGTATCAGGTGAAATATTTTCATGATAAATATCATGTATTAATACATATTTTGTAGACATAACATATGGTGAAATAGCCGCAACCTTAGAAAAATATTGATTGTATTTAATTGCTCCATATAAAGCTGTAACACCAGCTGATGAACAGCCTGCTAAAGCAGTTGCTTCTCTAAAAGGTATAGTTCTATAATTAGAATCAATAAAAGGCTTTAAATCGTCTATTATCCACCTAATTAAGGCATCACCATGACCATCTATATTTCCAAATATTGGGCTATATATATTATATGGACAATGCTCCTTTACTCTTTCATATTGATCACGAGGCTGTTCGATACCTACAACTATAAATTTTTTATCATAATTTTCTAAATACCATTCTAATTGTAGACTCATTCCAAAAATGGCATCACCATCAAAAAATACATTATTACCATCAAAAAAATAAATTACTGGATATCTTTCTTCTGATTTATCATAATCATTTGGAATATATAAATGTATTCTTCTATTTTGATTTACATATGGAAAGAAATGTTCAAATTTTAAAACCATATTAATCCCCCTATTCACTAATATAATATCACAAATAAAGCACTTTGTTTAACCAAAGTGCTTAATTATTTTAAGAAATGTCTTCTATATACTCTTTTACTAACAATTAAATTTAATGCATCAGGAACTACCTCTACATTAATCAAATTATGCTTATCAAACATTTCACCATCGGTATTATAAGCAATCTTTTGAACAGATGTAATTTTAAATCTATCAGCATCAAAATTAATAATATTATGCTTATAAGCCTCACCAAATATTAAAAACATACCAAAATCTATAACATTCATAAATTTATTTGTTTTCTTTATTAAGGTGATTCTTATTCTTTTATCATTTAAATAAATGCGTCTTTTTCTATGAATTTTAAAGCCTGCAAGATATCTTGTATTTAAAGCTAAGAACAAGCTAAAATCACCTTTTACTATCGTTCCATCAGCTGTTTCTAATTCAATGTTAATAGTTTTAGTATCAACATATGATTTTAAGCCTTGAACATAATAACCAAATTTACCAATACCTTTTTTCAATTCTCTTTTTGTATCATAGCTTATTTCTGTTAAGCAGCCAGCAGCTAATCCATAATAAAAATATGAATCATTTATTTTAAAGGCATCAATTGATGATGTATGGCCTGCTAAAATTGTTTTTAAGGTCTTCTTTAAATTCTTACTTAATCCTAATGATTTAGCTGAATCATTACATGTTCCAGCAGGAATATATGCTAAAGTTGGTTTATCATCAAGCTTCATTATCGCATTAACAATCTCATGAACTGTGCCATCTCCACCGACACATAATATAAGATCATACTTAGAGCCTTTATTCAAAATTTGATCTGAAAAGGACCCTTTATATAATGATTTATGAAAATCAACGATATCATATTTAGTTTTTAATGTTTTACTTATGTAATCAAGTTTTTTAATGAATCTTCCATTACCGCAATATTCACTATATAAAACTAAAGCACGCAACTAAAATCACTTCCCCCTAAAAGTAATTAATAATTACTCATTTAAGAATGCATCAAACTTTCTAACCTTTTGTCTTTCTCCTACAACTGAAATAACATCCCCTGGATTTAATAAATCAGTACCACGAGGAATGATGAATTCATCATTTCTTATAACACCAACGATGTTTACATCAAATTTATCACGTACACTTAATTCAACTAGTGTTTTAGGCTCAAAGTTCTTACCAACAGATACCTTAACAATAGCGTAATTCTTAGCTAATTGATAATAATCCAATAAGCTATCAGATACAATTGAGTTAGCAAGTGAAATTGCAGATGCTTCTTCTGGAACGATTACATCTGTTGCACCTAGCTGCATGAAAACCTCCCTATGACCTATTTCATCAGCTCTTACAGTAATTGTTTTAACTCCAACCTTCTTTAAATTTAAAACTGTTAAAATAGAAGCTTGTAAATTATTACCAATACATACAACTGCATGATCGATTGATGCAGCACCTAAATCCTGTAATACACTTAATTTAGTTGCATCAGCAATAACGCAATTATTAACCTCTGTAGATATGTTCTTAACAGCTTCCTCATCAATATCAACCGCTAATAGATCACAATTTAAATTAGCAAGTGAAATTGCAACATTAGAACCAAATCTACCTAAACCAATAACAATAAAACTCTTTTTCATTATCCTATATACACTCCTTCTTCAACATATTGAATGCTTTCTTTAGATGCTAGCATATTTCTATTAACTACACCAATAATAGTAAGTGGACCTAATCTACCAAATAGCATTAATGCACATAATACAATTTTTGAAAATGAATTTAATGCTGTTGTAATACCCATTGATAGACCTGTAGTTGAAAATGCTGATACAACCTCAAACATTACCTTTCTAAATTCAAGCTCAGGCTGAGCTACACTTATCATAAATACTGTTATACAAATAGCCATTATCGCAACAGAGAATAATACGAAGGCTTTAAAGATTGCTGTTTCAGGAATCTTTCTTTTAAACGCCTTAGCCTTTGTACCTCTTGCAAAATAAACAATTGAAATTAAAATTACAGCAAATGTAGTAGTTTTAATACCACCACCAGTTGAAATTGGTGATGCACCAATAAACATTAACATTATAACTACTGAATATCCGCCAGGTGTCAATGTTGACATATCAATTGTAGAAAAACCAGCAGTTCTTGTTGTAATTGATGTAAATAATGCTTCAAGCCATGAAATTGAATTCATGCTTAATTTCATTAATAATGTTCCACCAATAATTAAAAACACTGTAGTAATAATTGAAATCTTTGAATGCAATGTTAGCTTCTTCCAATTTCTTTTTGTAATAATGTCATCTATAACAACAAAGCCCATAGCTCCTAAAATAATCATTAGCATAGTTGATGCGTTTAAAATGATATTATTATTAAATTCCATCATACTATTATATCCAAACACATCAAAGCCAGCATTGTTAAATGAGGCTACTGAATGGAATATAGATATTCCTAATCCCTTCCAAAAATCATTATAATAAGGAACTAAGGCAAACATATTTATAATTGTACCAATTGTTTGAATAATTAATGCTGTAATAATTATTTTCCTTACTAATGATACAATACCTTTAACAGAATTTTGATTCAATGCCTCCTTAATCAAAAATCTATTACTAACACCTATCTTAGCACCTAAAATAGAGAAGATGAAAACTCCAATTGTAATTATTGAAAGTCCACCTATTTCCATTAAAAGACACATTACAACTTTTCCAAAAGTAGATAATTCATAAGCTACATTCACACTAGCAAGTCCTGTAACACAGGTTGCAGATGTTGCCATAAATAATGAATCAACAAAGCCTATTGATTTACCATCAGCGCTTGATATCGGCAATAGTAATAAAATAGTTCCTGCTAATATAACACATATGAAAGAAAATATTATTAACATGTATGGATGTATTTTCTTAACTTTCATAATAAAATCTCCTAATTAGCTAATATTATACTATAAATTTAAAACATATGCAAAAAAATAGAGCTCTTAAGAGCTCTCGAATATCTATTCAGGAAGTTTTTTTGTAACAGCCATTGCTAAGGCACCAGTACCTATATGGCATGATACAGATAAGGAAAGTGGCTGACAAACTACTTCATATCCTGGGAATTCCTTTTCAATCATTTTAACGAATTCATTTGCTTGAGTTTTATCAACACCAGAATATGCAACAGCTAAATGAACATTGTCGCTTCTTCCATCAATTTCTTTAAATCTTGTATTTATATCTTCAATGCATTGTTGAAGCATAATTCTTTTAGCATTTTCTAATGTTCTATTAAGCATTCTAAATTTATCAAGCTTAAATCCTTGAATAGTTAAAATAGGCTTAATCTTTAATAATCCACCAACAGCTGCGGCAGCAGGTGTAATTCTTCCACCCTTTTTTAAATATTTTAAGGTATCAACCATAATATAAATTGATGATTGGAATTTTACTTCTTCTAATTTATCCTTAATTTGTTTACCATCTAAGCCTTTATTCTTTAAAGTAATTGCATCTAAAACAGATTGTCTTTGAGTAACAGATATTCTTTGATTATCAACAACGAATACTCTTCCTTCATAATTTGCCTTTGCAGCTGCAATGGCAGATTCACATGATTTAGATAAACCACTAGACATAGGAATATAAACTACAGATTCATGATTTTCTAATAATTCATCCCAAACTGAAGAAACTAAACCAACAGAAGGCTGAGATGTAGATACATTTGCATCATTAACAAGCTTTTCATAAAATTGCTCTTGAGTTAAATTAATATCCTCTAAATATTCTTCTCCATCAATTGTAAAAGGCATAGGAATAACCTTTATTCCTAATTCTTTTCCTTCATTTTGAGTAATACCACTATTACTATCAGTTAGAATTGCAACTTTTTCCATAAACACATCTTAAGCTTAAAAAATTTAAGCTTTCCTTTCCTTCATTAATCTTAAAAAATTAATAAATTAAATCACATTTCGACATATTATATCAAAGCCATTTATTTTAGTCAAATTTATATCTTATTCGATATAATTTAAAAAGCTATAATTCTTTATATTCAACATCAATAATTTCTCTATTACCAGAGCCATTTTCATTATCATTATCATCATTATTATTCTTATTTTTATGATCAATAATAATATTATAAACTAATCCAACAACACCTAAAGCCATCAATAATCCACCAAAAACCTTTAATACTATATCTAATATTGCTTCTGCAGGAATAAAGAATAGTAATATAGCGGCAATAAAATAAGGAATAGCTTTTAATATTTCTTTTTTCTTTTCCTTAGATAAAATAATTCTTACAATAGGTAAAACAACTAACCAAACACCTAAAATAATTGCTAAAACAGCATTGTGATTAAATATAAAAACAAAGCCTATAACAACAGATATTAAAGCTAATACAGCATAAGGATAATATCTTGAATCCTTACTTCCCAACATAAAATAATAAATGCATGGAATTAAATTTAAACAAATGATAATAACACCTAAAACTGTAAATATGATATCTACTAATGTTTTACTAGGTATTACAATAAAGGCTAATCCAATAAAAAAATAAATAAAAGGAACAACCCAATTAACTATTCTTTGTTGATTAAAATTATACATAACTATTCTCTCCTTTTTTAATATACTTGTATATTTTATCATATTTTAAAAATATAAACAAAAAAGAAAAAACAGAAGATTATTCTCCTGTCTCTAATTCTTTAATTTTAACCTTATATGTTAATAAATCAATAAAAGTTATTGTAAAATTTTCTTCATAATTATTTATAACTGATGTGATACATAAGAAACGATCATATATACCAACAATTTTAGCTTCAATGTTATTTAACCTTTTTCTTTTCATGCTTAAATCAACATGAATGATTTCACTCTTGTTATAAATCTCTATTAATTTTTCTTTTAAAACATTAAAATCTGAATAATCCAATGGTCTTTTTTCCATCTTCTCACCTGCTTTATTTATTTTATTATATCACAATTTAAAAAATATTGTAATAATAAAAACAAAAAAGAGAAATTAATCTCTTTTTAAAATAAAGCTATCATATGCTTTCTTTATTAAATTTAATGCCTCAACAACTCTTTTTTTAGTAGTTGCAACATTAATTCTTAAGAAACCTTCGCCAGTTTTACCATAAGCTAAGCCATCAGCTAAAAATACACCAGTTGATTTATAAATATAATCTCTTAATTCTTTTGAATTAATTCCATTTAAATCAACCCATATAAGATAAGTGGCTTTTCCATCGATAACCTTAAATGATGGAATGTTATTTTCAAAGAATTCTTTAACAATTCTTCTATTTTCAAATACATATTCATTCATTTCTAAAAGCCACTCTCTACCTTTTTCAAAGGCAAGCTCTGGAGTTATTACAGCTAATGTGTTTCCTTCAGCACATTCATCTGTATTTAATCCTCTTTCAAATAAAGCTTTTATTTTTTTATTTGGTATTACAGCAGCTGATGTTTGAATTCCCGCCAAATTAAAACATTTAGTTGGGGCTATAAGCATAACAGAAATATCCTTATTAACCTCTGATACGCTTTGGAAAGGAATATATTCAAATCCAGGCTTTACAATATCACAATGAATTTCATCTGAAATAACTGTAACATTATATTTTTTACATAAATTACCAACCTTAATTAATTCATCCTTAGTCCAAATTTTACCAATTGGATTATGTGGATTACAGAATATTAATAAAGTAGTATTTTCTAGTTTTAATTTTGATTCTAAATCATCAAAATCAATTTCATATTGATAATTTTCATATTTTAAAGGTGATTCTAATACAGTTCTTTTATTGTTTATAATCGAATTAAAGAAAATATTATAAACAGGAGTTAATATAACTACATTATCACCTTTATTAGTTAAGCTTCTTACAGCTGAAGATATTGATGGTACAACACCTGTTGAAAAAATAATCCAATCCTTTTCCATTTTATAATTATGGTATTTATCCCACCAATTAATATATGAATCATAAAATTTATCATTTAAAACATTATATCCATAAATACCTTCTGTTATTCTTTTTAAAAATCCTTCTGTTATCTCTGGGGCAGTCTTAAAATCCATATCGGCAACCCACATAGGATATTTAGAATCAACCTCATCCCACTTTAAGCTATTAGTATTTTTTCTTTCTGTTTCAAAATCAAAATTATATTTCATATAAACTATTCTCCAACAACAATATTAACCTTATTAAAATCTAATTCATTATCATCTAAAATTAATTCATCATATCCTTGACATTTAATTGTTCCACTAATTGGATTTTTAATAGATGTAACCTTAGATTTAATATCTGCATCTACAGTTGAATATTCAAATGCTAAATCAGTATCCTTTAATATACAATTAACCAATTTAACATTTTCCATATAACAGAAGCCTTGATGACTTTCAATTTCACAATTAACAAATGTTACATTTTTAGAATTCCAACCAATATATTCACCAACAATTTTAGTATTTTCAACTAAAACATTCTTACAATTCCAGAATGAATCCTTAGCATTCAAAACAGAATTTCTAATTACAATATTAGATCCACCATCTAAAACATAATTACCATCTAAATATAAATTATCAACTTCTACATTTTTAGAATTCATCATTAAATAATCGCCCTTGGCTTTAACATTTTTCAATGTTATGCCATCGCATGACCATAATGTTTCTTGGGCATTATGGAATGTTGAATTTGTAATTGTAATATTCTTGCTTCTTCTAAATTCCTTTGGTGCGATAATATCGCAATTATCTAAAGAAATGTTTTTTGTATACCAAATACCAGAACGAGACATTTCTTCAAATGTTGAATTAGCTACCTTTATATTCTTTGAATACCATAAAGGATATTTCCATGAAAAAGTAGAATTTAATACTTTTATATTTTTACTTTCCTTAAGTGGAGATTCACCATTTTGGAATCTACAGCCATCTATATTTAAATTTTTACCTTTAAAAAGAGCTCTTTCGCCCTCATAAACACCATTTTTTAAATTTTTCATATAATTACTCCTTTTTTTGCAGCAAAGGTATTATAGCACTAAAATAGATTTTATGCAATTAAATTTTATATTATTTTGACAGAAATTTTAATTGACAGAATTTTTAATAATATATTATAATAATAACATATTATTATATCTTTTTGTTTAATTTAATGATAAAATTATAAAAAGTGTTAAATGAGGGGATTTATATGTTTGTTTCGTTTCAAATTGCGGGAGTAATAATTTTATTTATGCTAGTTTCCTTCTTTCTTGCGCAAGCTAGAATAACTTTAAAATCCGGAAGATTCTTTTTGATGGTATGTGCTACAACCTTCCTTCTTTTATTTTTCGACATTTTTTCAATAGTCTGCATAATAAGCCCAGATATATTTTCTAGAGATATAGCCAAATTCTTTTGTAAGGTTTATTTAGTATTTTTAGTATTAGAAGCAACATTAGGCTTAGCATATTCTATAAAAGATATTTATAAATACAATATTAAAAAAGTTAAAATTTTTTATACCGTCCATTTTTTCTATATGATTTTAGCAATGTGCTTGCTGCTACCTACAGATATAAGCATGGTATATGAGGCAGATAAGCAAATATTATATACTGAAGGTATTAGCTGCTATTTATGCTATATATTATCAGCTATTGCAATTATAACAACTATCGTATTTGTTATTGTAAATGGTAAAAAGCTTAACAAAAGCAATCGTGATTCAGTATTAATATGGATGCTATTTTGGTTAATTGCGGCAGGTACTCAATTCTTCTTCAAGCATTTATTATTAGTAAGCTTCGCATCATGTATAGCTTTAGTAATAATTTATATTAACCTTGAAAACCCAGCATTGAGGCTTGATAAAAAAACTGCAAAATTCAATTTTGAGGTTTTAGATGAATGCTTAACAGAATTAACAGAAAAAAAAGATGATTATAAATTAGTTTATATGATATTAAATAATAATTCTATTGATGCACATCTAAAGAATTTAGCTTTAATGTCAATTTCTAATATATTATCCACATTCGCTGATAATAAATTCTTATTAAGAAGAAATAAATTCTTAACATTTAGAGGAGAATTAGGATTCGTAGTTGTTATTTTAAATGCAACAGTTAATGATTTCTTTTCAGAAATGGAAAAAGGATTTGAAAATACAAATTATCAAAACTTATATGGAAATGTATACGATATTAAATATTTAGTAATTGATAATAATCAAATTGTTCAAAGCTACGATACAGTTAAATCATTGTTCCATTCAATCCTAGAAAAGAATTTAATTCCTTTAAATCACGAAAGAAATTATATTGGGCTAGATACTGTAAAAAAGATTGATAAAATCCAAGAAATGGAAAAAACAATCAATTATGCAATAGATAATGATTTAATTGAAGTATTTTATCAACCAATTTATTCAAAAGCAAAAGAAAGATTTACTTCAGCTGAAGCTTTAGTAAGAATTAAGGATAAGGATAATAATATCATCTATCCAACCTCATTCATTGAAATAGCTGAAAGAAATGGTTTAATTTCTAAATTAGGTGAAATGGTATTTGAGCATGTATGTAAATTAATTAAAAACGTCAATATCAAAGCCTTAGGCTTAGATTATATTGAAGTTAATTTATCAGTTGTTCAATGTGGTGATCCTAATTTAGCTAACACATATATTAAAATAATGAATGATTATAATATTGATCCTAAGCAAATCAATTTAGAAATAACAGAAACTGCTTCTTCTAATTTAAGAAACATAATGCTTAATAATATGGAAAAGCTAATTGAATATGGTGTATCATTTTCATTAGATGATTTTGGTATGGGTAATTCAAATATAAATTATATTATTGAAATGCCTGTTGAAATTGTTAAATTTGATAAGGTATTAGTTGATTCATATTTTTCAGATCCAAAAGCAAAATTAGTTGTTGATAAAATTATTGAAATGATTAAAGCTTTAAATTTAGAATTAGTCTTAGAGGGTATTGAAGAAAAAGATATATTAGAACAAGCCTTAAAGCTTGATATTGATTATATTCAAGGCTACTTCTTCTCTAAGCCAATTCCAACAAATGAATTTATAGAATTTTTAAAAGACAAAAATAAAAAATGACCTCGGTCATTTTTTTATTTTGTATTTTTGTTTTGCTTAATTTGAACAATTTCCATCAAGTCTTTTAATGAGTATTCTTTATCTTCCATTTTTAACAACATATCTGGAAGAGATGAACTTGTCCGGTCTTGTCCGGTTTATCAGTTATAGAAGTGAATTTATTACTTTAAAGATACGTATTTAAAATCCTTTAAAAATCTTTCATAATCAGCTTTATTATATTTAAACGCTCTAGCCATTCTAATATAATAAACTATTGCGAATAATGCTTTTTTATATTTTTCTTTTCTATCAAAATAGCTCAATATAAATTCAAAATCTAAATCTTCAGTTATTGAATAATCAGATAATATCGCAAAATAAAAATCATATAAATAATCTCCAATAACACCAATTGGATCAATTACATTTATAATTTTATCCTTAATCAAAAAATTATGAACTCCTAAATCTCCATGGAGTAAATATTTTTCTATCTTTTCTTTTTTAACAATCTTTAAAGCCTTATCAACTAATTTATTTTTATTATCATTACCTAATAATTCTTTTGAATAATTAACCTCAGCTTGCAAAAATTCATACCAAGAGCTCTTTAAATCATCTAAATATCCATAAGATTCATTATCTATTTTTCTTTCTTCCTTAACTAAATCATAAATCTGATTAAATATTTTTATTTTTGTATAATCAATTAATTTATCTATTTCTATATAATCATATAAAACATATTTAAATTCATTTGATCTATAAATAGATTTTCTAAATCCTTTAACAAATTTATAATAATCCTCAAACATGATAACATCATCATATTCTTTATCTTTTAAAGACTTTAAGACGTATTTATCATTAATTAATAAAACTAATCCATTATCATCCTTAAGTGTCTTTAAATCGTCTATTTTGATATTAAAATTTGATTCTAAATCCTTTAATAATAATTCTTTATCCATATTTATAATATATTTTCTAATTCCTTTAATGTTTTAATATTATATGTCGCAAAAGAATTAGAAAAATCACCCTTCCTATTTAAATATATAGATTTAATATTAGCATTTTTAGCACCTAATATATCTGAATCTAATCTATCACCAATCATTATATAATTATTTAAATTATAATCATTTAAATCTTTAAATATTTCATTATAAAAATTAACATTTGGTTTATTAAAGCCTAAATTTTCTGAAATATATATTTTAGTAATATATTTATCTATATTAGCTTCCTTAATTCTTCCATATTGAACAAATGCTTGTCCATTTGAGGCAATAAATATTTTATGATTTTTAAATAAATAATTTAAAGCATCAATTGAATCATCATATAGATTAGCTTCATATTGTAATTTATCTATATAATATAAATTAGCATTTATGAAGTCTCCTTCTTTATTTAAATATTTAAACATAAGCTCAAATCTTTTATTTTGGAAATCAATTCTTTTCATTTTTCCTTCAGAAAAATTTAAAAATAATTCTTCATTTATTTTTCTAAAATAAGAAACATCTAAATCAGTTGCTTCATAATTTAAATATTTAATTAAAGTCTTTCTTAAGGCATTAGCTTCACCTTTATGAAAATCTAAAATAGTGCCATCTAAATCTAATAAAATATTCATTTTCTCACCTGATGATATTTTAACAAATAAACAATCAAATTAAAAGAATAATAATTTTAATTATTTTTTTATCTTATTCTTCTTATTTAAATTTTTTTATTATATAATATTAAAGGATTTGGAGGTATGAGGGATGAAAAAAATCTATTCTGGAAAAACAAAAGATGTTTTTCAACTAGACAACGGAAACGTTGAATTATTATTTAAGGATGACTGTACAGGTAAAGATGGTGTATTTGATCCAGGTGAGAACCAAGTAGGTTTAAAAATCGAAGGTATCGGAAGATCAAATCTTGAAACATCAATTCACTTCTTTGAAATTTTAAAGAAGGAAGGAATTAAAACACATTACGTTAAGGCTAATGTTGAAAAAGCTACAATGGAGGTTTTACCTGCAAAGGTATTCGGACATGGCCTAGAGGTTGTATGTAGATTAGTCGCAACAGGCTCTTTCATTAGAAGATATGGTGAATATATCAAAAATGGTACACCACTTGAGGGTGGATATGTTGAATGCACATTTAAAAATGATGCATTAGGTGATCCACTTGTAACAAAAGACGCACTTGTTGCTTTAAATATTATGACACCTGAAATGTATGATTCTATTAAGGAACAAACATTAAAGATTACAAAGATTGTTGCTGCTGATTTAAAGAAAAAGGGATTAGATTTATGGGATATCAAATTTGAATTTGGTTACAACAATAATGAAGTAATCCTAATTGATGAAATTGCATCAGGCAATATGAGAGTATATAAGGGAAATGAAATCATGAACCCTGTTGAATTAACAAAGGTTATTTTAGGTAAATAAGTTAAAAGGAAGACATCAGTCTTCCTTTTTTTATTGTTTTATTTTTATTATTTAATATCATGGAATTTTAATGAAATATCTAAAGCCTTTACTGAGTGGGTAATAGCTCCAACAGATATGAAATCAACACCTGTTGCTGATACTTCTTTTATTCTTGATACTGTCATATTACCAGATGCTTCAAGCTTCTTCTTACCATTATTTAAAATAACGCATTTTTTCATTAATTCAGTTGTCATATTATCAAGCATGATAATATCACATTCTGTATTTAATGCTTCCATGAATTGGTCTAATGTTTCAACCTCTACTTCAATTTTAACATTAACCTTTGGTTTAATTATTTCAACAGCCTTTGTAATAGAACCTGCAGCATCAATATGATTATCCTTAATCATTACCATATCAGATAAAGAGAATCTATGGTTAGTACCTCCACCATGTGTTACCGCAAGCTTTTCTAAATAACGAAGATTTGGAGTTGTTTTTCTTGTATCTAAAATCTTTGTATTTCCAACTAATTCTTTTACATATTTGTTAGTTTCAGTTGCGATACCAGACATTCTTTGCATTAAATTTAAAGAAACTCTTTCACCCTTTAGAATAGTTCTTGTATCACCTTTGATTACAGCAATTAAATCAAATGGCTTTACATGATCACCATCCTTAACCTTAAATTCAATTTCAAATTTACCACCAATAATTTCAAATACTCTTTTTACTACCTCAGTACCTGAAATAATACCTTCTTCTTTTGCGATAAATTTAGCAGTTGATTGATGATCTAAAGGAATTAAATTATCTGTTGTAACATCACCATTAGGCATATCCTCTTTAATAGCATTTTTAATGATTGTATCAACAACATTTAAATCCATATTATAATTGATTCTAAAATGTGAACCAATAGATTCAGTTCTTGCTAGGGCAGCATCTACAATCAATTTTGCACATGTTGCCATATTTAATGTTTCATAATAATATCTTGATAAAACATGAATCTTCTTTAAGTTATTATAATGAGTATCAATTCTTTCTTTAGCAATTTCTAAGCCTCTTGTTGTTCTTACAATTGATACATATTTATCCATTAATTCTCTTATTTCAACTCTTATAGATTTAAAGTTGAAATTACGTGCTTGAGCATCAGATTCCTTAACCTCAAAATTAACCTCATCCTTATTATGCTTATCATTATTGATTTCATTTGCTACTCTTCCACCAAATACGATACATTCAAGTAATGAATTTGAAGCTAATCTATTAGCGCCATGAACACCAGTATTTGCACATTCACCTACTGCATAAACATGCTCTTTATTAGTTCTACCAAAAATATCTGTTTGGATACCACCACATAAGAAATGCTCAATTGGGGCAACTGGAATTAAATCCTTACTCATATCAATACCAATTGATTGACATTTAGCAAAAATAGATGGGAATCTCTTTTCTAAGAATTCTCTTGGCTTAGATGTAATATCTAGATATACATGGTCACTCCATGTATCAAACATTTCTCTATAAACACTTTGGCTTACGACATCTCTTGGAGCAAGCTCCATTCTTTCCTTATCATATTTAGCCATGAAGCGTTCGCCTTCAATATTCTTTAAGATAGCACCTTCGCCTCTTACAGCTTCACTAATTAAGAATCTTTGTCCTTGCTTATCCTCTTCATATAAGCCTGTTGGGTGGAATTGAACAAATTCCATATTTTTAATTTCTATTCCAGCTCTATAGGCTAGGGCAATACCATCACCACAAGCAAATTTTTCATTAGTAGAATTTTTATAAATACCACCTAAGCCACCTGTTGCGATAACAACATTATTAGCTAAGAAGAAAGTAACCTCATTTTTTAAATTAATTGCAGCAACACCATTAATTCTTCCGTTGTTATCAATTAATCTATAAGCCATTTCATCTTCAAAGGCATCAACATTTTTTTGCTTATATAATGTTTCTCTTAAATCAGCCATTACAGAAGCACCTGTTGCATCACCATGAGCATGTAAAATTCTTCTTGAACGATGTCCACCCTCTAATGTTTTTACTAAATTACCATCTTTATCTCTATCGAAATTAACACCTAATTCAATTAAACGATTGATAGCCGCACCTGCTTCTTCAACTAAAACTCTAGTTGCCTTAGGATCATTGATATAAGAGCCTGCACGTAGGGTATCATTATAGTGCTCCTCAATTCTATCAGGATCAAAATCAACCTCAGCAGCAATACCACCTTGAGCTAAATTTGATGAGCCTCTATCAATTAAATCTTTAATTAATATTGCAATTTTTAAATCCTTATTAAGGTTTAAAGCTGTATAAATACCAGCTAAGCCTCCACCAATAATAACAACATCATATTTTTTAATATTCATAATTATATACCTCAGCTTAATTCAAGCATTTTATCAAGACAATTCTTTGCCTTAATTCTTATTTCTTCATCTAAATTTATTTCATTAGATTCATTCTTTAGGCATTCATATAAATGCTTTAAAGTAGTCATCTTCATTTGTCCACATAATAATGTTTTTGATAATGGAATGAAAGTCTTATCTGGATTTCTCTTTTTCATTTCATATAAAACACCTTGTTCAGTACCAACAATGAATTCTTTTTTATCATTTGCTGTTACATATTCAATTAATTGCTTTGTTGAGCCTACATAATCAGCCATTTTTAAAACATCAAGCTGACATTCAGGGTGAGCAATAAATGAAGCATTTGGATGAGCATTTTTCATTCTTTCAACCATACCACAATCTAGATTATGGTGAATTCTACAGAATCCTGGCCAAACATCAAATTTATAACCTTTTAAATCCATTGCATATTTACCTAAATTTTGATCAGGACAATATAGCATCTTCTTACCTAATTTAGCATAATGATCAATAATCTTTAAAGCATTTGATGAAGTCACACAAATATCAGATAAGGCTTTAACCTCAGCAGTTGAATTTACATATACCATAACAATTGTATCAGGATTCTTTTCCTTATATGCCTTTAATCTTTCAGCATTAATCATATCAGCCATTACGCATCCTGCGTTTATATTAGGTAATAAAACCTTCTTTTCAGGAGATAAAATTTTAGCTGTTTCAGCCATGAAATGAACACCACAAAATACAATTATATCAGCATCAGTTTTAGCTGCCTTTTGAGCTAAAGCTAAAGAATCTCCTACATAATCAGCAATTTCTTGAATATCATCATTTTGATAATAATGAGCTAAAATTACTGCATTCTTTTCCTTTTTCCATCTTCTTATGTCTTCATACATTTCTTCTTTAGTCATGATATTCTCCTTTATATTTATAAAGCTGTGCTGGTCTATGTCCACCATCAACTCTAATATTTTCAGTCTTTATAACCTTATCCTTAATAGTTCTTCTAAAGGCTGGATCTAATAATTTCTTATCTAAAATAGCTTCATATACTAATTGTAATTCCTTTAATGAAAATTCCTCAGGCATCATATGGAATACAATATCTGTATAATCTATTTTATTTTGTAATCTTTTTATACTTCTTACAATTATTGATAAATGATCAAATGCTAAATAATTATTATCAATTGGCTTATAGCTATAAATACCAAATTGATCCTTGGTTTTTAATATTTTAGTTTCAAATTCTTCATCATCAGAAATAAATTTGATATTTATAATATCATTTTTTTCTTCCATATAAACATTAAAGAATTTAGCATTATCTCTTAATTTATCTAATACCTTAGCTTTATCAACTAATCCTAAATAGCTACAAGATAAAACTCTTCCTCTAATATCTCTATCAATTTCTGAAAATGTATATAATTGCTCTAAATATATTTCATCTAGATTTGTTTCAGTAAATAAAACTCTTTTTGCACAATCAAGAAGTGTTTCATCAAGTGATAAAAAGCCACCAGGTAAACACCATTTTCCCATAAAAGGTGCTGTGTTTCTTTTAACTAATAAAACACTAAATGCCTTTTTATTAATTTTTCTATAATTATTTTTAGATATATCTGATACAGAAAATAATGTTATATCAGCAGTTACGCTCATCTTTTCATACATATCAGAATTATATTCCTTTAAAAATTCCTCATCAGTCATTGGCTTAGATAATTCCTTAGGCTTATAATCCTTATGATAAAAACCATTTTTAATGATGTAATCATAAACATCCTTATCTAAATATTTTAAAGCCTCATCATCTTTATTCTCTAAGAATAATTCTCTTATATTACTAGATGATGTATCATCTAAATTTAAATTAACGCATAAAAGATTACCTTTATATTTAGAATATTTATCTAATTCTTCCTTTATATCTAAACCAACTCTATTAATAACTAATAAATTATAAGTATCTAGAATATATTCATATCTTTTCCATGTATGAAATTGCTTAATATTATCTCCACCCAAGATAAAATATAATTCATCACCCTTATACATATTTTGTAAATAATCTAAGCTTCTATATGTACAAATTAAATTATTTTTAAATTCATAATCAGAAATAATTACTCTTGGGTTATCCTTAAACATTATTTCTAACATTTTAATTCTTTCTTCACCCTTAAGTAAATTACTCTTCTTATAAAAATTACCAGTTGGTATAATTACAATTCTATCGAAATAATTATTATTTAATAATTCTAAAACTAATTTTTTATGCATTAAGTGACATGGATTAAAGGAACCTCCATAAACACCTATTTTCATAAATTCTCAAGCTCCTTTAAATACATGCTTGAATAAGTATCACTACTCATTCTTAAATCACCTCTTGGAGATAAAGAAACAGAACCAACCTTAATTCCATCAGGTAAGCAATTACGCTTAAATTGCTGAGTGAAGAATCTTCTAACAAATAGCTTTAAGCAAGCTTTTATTTCATCTTCACTATAATCATCCTTAAATACAGTCTTAGCTAAGAAATAAACCTTCTTTAATGAAGCACCATATCTTAAGAAATGATATAAGAAAAAGTCATGTAGCACATAAGGTCCAATTGCTTTTTCTGTATCCTGCTTAATATTACCCTTTTCGTCTAAAGGTAATAATTCAGGAGAAATTGGTGTATTTAAAATATCTGTTAATGTTTCTTTAATTAATCCTTCTTCCTTATCTCTAATATGAGCAATTAGAGTTGTAACTAATGTTTTAGGAATTGAAGCATTAACACCATAATTTGACATATGATCTCCATTATATGTTGCCCAGCCTAAAGCAAGCTCACTCATATCTCCTGTACCTACAACGATACCATTTTCTTGATTAGCAACATCAAATAAAATTTGAGTACGCTCTCTTGCTTGAGCATTTTCATATGTAATATCATATTTATCAATTGGATGATTAATATCCTTATAATGCTGTTTTACAGCATCCTTAATTGATATTTCTCTAAAAGTCGCACCAGATTCAATAATTAAATTTTTAGAATTTGTATAAGTTCTTCCTGATGTTCCAAATCCAGGCATTGTTATAGCAATAACATTAGATGGATCCATCTTTAATACCTTACAAACATTTAAAGCAACCAAAAATGCTAAAGTTGAATCAGAACCACCTGAAATACCAATAATCATTTTAGATTTACCTAAATGTAAGACTCTTTTTGCTAAAGCCATTGTTTGAATTTTAAATATTTCATCTAAGCCTTCCTTGCTGTGAGCTAAGAATGGCTTTTTTTCATATTTTTTTAATAAAGTATTATTCTTCTTACCTAAGCTAAAGTAAGTAGTATAAAATTCTCTATTAATTTTAATTTGTTCATAGCTTCTTTCTTTAATTCTATCATTATTAATTCTAAAAATATCAATATCAGATACAATCATATTTGATTCCATTAAGAATCTTTCAGATTCAACTATATCACCAGATGGTTCTGCAATAATTGAATGACCTGAAAAAATAATATCTGATGTAGATTCACTAAAGCCTGAAGATGAATAAACATATGCTGAAATAGTTTTTCCTGCTTGGACCTTAACTAAATCTCTTCTATAATTTGCTTTACCAACAGTTTCATTAGATGCTGATAAATTAAAAATTAAATTAGCACCATTAATGGTTGTGAAATTAGATGGACTTGAGCTCATCCATAAATCCTCACAAATATCAATTGCGTATGTTAAATCAAAATTATCACATTTATAGCATAGCATATTAGATATAATTACATCTTCACCTAATAATTTAATATTATTCTTTCTTAAAAGTGAGGCTGAATTAAAATATCTAGCTTCATAAAATTCATTATAATTTGGAATAAATGATTTAGGTGTTATACCTATAATATGACCATTTGAAATACTTATAGCACAATTGTATAAAGCATTATCAACCTTAATAGGAGAACCTACAATAAATACAATATCTTTTCCAACACTATATTTTTTTAAATCCTCTAATCCTTTAATACAATTATTATATAAATCATCATTTAAGAATAAATCTTGGCATGTATAACCACATAAAGAAAGCTCAGGAAAACATGCAATTTCAACGCCTTTAGATATTGCTTCATCCAATAATCTTTTAATCTCTTCTACATTATAAAATACATCAGCAAGATGAATTTGATTAACGATTGCAGCAACTCTAACATAGCCATATTCTTTTAACATAGACTAATACCTCATTTCTTGTGTTTATATTTTATAACAAAATATACAATATGTCTATTGTTTTTATCATTTTGTTAATAACAAATTGTTAAAAACATATATAAATGTTCATATTTTATAAAAATGTGTTATAATCACATAAGAGGCGATACTATGAAGAAACTAATTAAATTCATTATAGGAATTATATCAGCTATAATTCTTATTGCAATTATATTAACGATTATTATAGGTATATTAGTATTTGATAACTCAAATAGAGGAGAAAAAACATCTAATACAATTAATGATTCAATATCTGAATTAAATTATAATGCATTAGAAACAACTAAAGATAATAAGTTATCATATACAGTAGATGTAATAACCCTAAATTCATTATTAGGTTCGTTATCTAATTCAATAAATTTAAATCCTGTTGAAATAACTAACATGTATACAACATATAATAATTTAGATGATGAAGATTTAGAAAATGATACAATCACTTTATATATACCAATGAAATTCTTTTTATATGAAACATGTTTAATTTCAACAATGAATATTATAGAAGATGATTCTTCTTTCACATTAAAAATAAGTGATGCCAATTTAGGTAAAGTAAATTCAAATTTCTTTTTAGTAAAAGGAATATTAGATAAATCATTTAATCCTCAATCAGTAGAAAATGAATTAAGAAAACAAGAAATAGAAACTAAATGTGAATTTAAAGATGGTGTTTTTTCAATAAATATCGAAAAGAATGAATTATTAAATACAATAATAAAATATCTAGATGATAATATTTTATATAAAACAATAATTGATGTTATAAAACAAAATCCAGATTTATATAATATTAGTTTCAGTGGCAAAGAAAAAGGATTCGTTATTAATTTAGCACAACTTTCTTCTACCATTTCAAACGATAAATCTTTTGAAAAGAATTCAAATCCTAATGAAATAATAAAAAAGGCCGAAAAATTATTAGAAAATAAAATAATTGATAAAACTCAAACGCCTTACGTAGTTGATTATTTAGTAAGAGGTTATTATAATTTAGATTCTGAATCTAAAGAAATAATCAATAAAATAGATATGTCATCAATTGGTATAAATAATGTTAAAACATATAGTGGAATAATTAAAAGAAATGATGTTAATTTAGTTAATGTTATAGCCCAATCTTTAATAGGTTTTAGTCCTCTTACTAATCAATCAGTAAATGTTGATTTATCAGATGATGATATTAACGCAATAATTGATGATCAAGAAATTATTGGAAAAACGTTTAGTTTTATTAAAGATAATAAAATAAATTATATAACTATAGGAAGTATCTATATCACTTCTTCTTTCCATAAATTATTATTAACTTTAATAATAGATTTAAATGGTAAAGAAATCAAAATGGATTTTACTCTTGATGCATCAAACATTGAAAATGGTTATGTAATAAAAGGAACTTTAACTAAAGCAGAAATCGGGTCAATATCACTAAATAATAATGAACAAATAATGTTATTAGAATATTTAGAACAAAACATTAATTCTAATTTATTAAAAATAGATTCTAAAGCTAAAACATTATCTTTAGATTTTGATTCATATTTTAATGATTCATCATTAATATTATCTACTATTGCTAAAAATCATTTAACAAAACAAATTGAAGTTTTAGATAATAAAGTTCAAGTAAGATTAAAAATATCAATATTATAGAAAAAGAGCGATTTAATCGCTCTTTTCTAATAAATCTTCCATTTGGCAACCCAAAGCCTTCGATAACATGTATAAAGTTATCGCATTTGCTTTATTGATATCTTTATTCTTTTGTTCATACATTTGAATAGAACGTAAGCTTACATTCGATTTAATTGCTAATTCTTTTTGGGATATTCCATATATATTTCTTATTCTTTTTAAATTAGTTTCTTTATAATAATTATTAAAAATTACATCTATTTCTTCTACAAATTTATTTATATCTACTTCATGATATTTATAATATAGTTCTTCTAAAGTATGATAATTTAAAACATAAAATATATCCTTAAAGCTTCTATTAGAATGCCATTGATAATAACTTATTACATAACCAATCCAAAAATCTATTGTTCTATTATAATTATTAATTGGTTTTATTTTAATATCATCTTTATAACAACTTAATATATCTAGAGCTATTTCAATTCCACTTTTTCCTAAAACAAAAAATATATCACCATTTTCAATATATTTAGCTACTCTACTAGAAGAGAAATATTTTAAAAAATCATTGCAGTTAATACCTATTTCATTAATTGCACAATCGAAAGCAGTAGCTATCTTTCTTCTAATACTACTTACATACATTTCTTGGTATGCGTGCATCTCCATCTTTAATACCTCCTCTAATAATATCACTAATATACAGATCATTAGCAGTTTCTTCTATAATTTTTAAATATTCTTCATTGGCTTTATCATTTCTATATTTTCTTTTAATTAAATATTTTTTTCTATCAGCATCCTCATATCCTTGATATTTCAATAAAGAAAATGCATATTTAGATTTAATTACAATTTGTTTTCCAAGATGACCTAAATTAATCGCTTTTGCTAGTTGTAAAACTGTTATAGTATTATTTAAAAATGCTTCAGCATAATCAAAATATGAATCATCAGCTCTATAACCAATGATAATATCATAAGCATTAACATTTAACGAAAAATTATCTATTAAATACTGTCTTGCTTTTGAGGCAATTGGATTATTTAAAGAAAATAATCTATGTTCAACAAGTACAGCAATCCAATTCAATATAGAATATTTTGAATCAGTTAAATCTAATATCTTTAAATATTCTGTGTCGATTTTGTAACAATTTGAATAGCCATCTTCAAATGGTGATACAGCCCATTCTTTTGCTAATTCATTATCTAATGTGCAATAAAAGCCTAAACCAAAATCATTATTTTTTCTTCCAAAACCATATAAAGGGGATTCAATTATTTTAATTGATCCATGATAAATTGTTATTATTTTTTCCATAAGCATCATCTCTTTCGCCTATATTATATCACTATAGTGATACATTTTCAATTAGCACAAAAAAAGAGCAATCATGCTCTTTAGTTTGTCTTTATTGATTTTAAAATATAATATCCTTTGTCTTTTGAAACAATTTCACAATTTCCAAATAATTCTTCTAAATGATTTTTAGATGAAGGTGCTCCTTGCTTCTTTTGAATTACAACCCATAATTCTCCATTTAATGCTAAATGTTTATATGCTCCATCATAAATATCAAATACTACTTTTTTACCTGCTCTAATTGGTGGATTTGTAATAATTGATGAAAATGTTAAATCATTTATTTTTTCATATAAATCTGAATTAAATGCTTCACAATTGGCATGATTATTCTTAATGTTTTCTAAAGATAAATTATATGCTCTTTCATTGATTTCGCACATAATAACCTTTTTATCATATAATCTTGAAACAGTTATTCCTATTGGTCCATAACCAGAGCCCATATCTAATATAGGTAAATCTATATCATTAGGAACGAATGTTTTAAGCATTACAAATGATCCATAATCTATATAATTTTTAGAAAAAACTCCATTATCTGTTTTAAATTTTAATTCTAAGCCTTTGAAATTAAAATTAAAATCTGATGGGTTTGATTCTACATCATTTTGTTCTTTTGAATAATAATGAGACATATTTTATCACCACTTGAAAGTATAACATATATATTACTTATAAGCAAAATAAAAAGCTGCAAAATTAATTGCAGCTTATATTAAACCATTAATTAAATTACTTTAATTCAACAGTTGCGCCAGCAGCTTCTAACTTAGCCTTTAATTCTTCAGCTTCAGCCTTAGAAACCTTTTCCTTAACTGG
>JAEEGL013408583.1_pt1 | contig 23513 bp, 24 predicted proteins | sample 9134231 | NCBI WGS metagenome assembly JAEEGL01 (sample SAMN16246548, study PRJNA631951) | gut metagenome | biome: gut microbiome; feature: rumen; material: fiber-attached | host: Bos | place: Iran: Karaj | collected 2018-10
ATTTGTAAAATGGATTAAATTATGGTATAATAATATTATCGCACAATAATATTTATGGCTTAAGGAGGGATAATGTATGGCAGCAAAGTTCTTTTGCTTTGGAAATACGATAGGTATTTTTGATAATGGCGAGTATTTCCCTGCCAAAGACTTTGATGAGAACAGGTTCCGGGAAATTATAAAGGAACTTATTGTATCAAAGAAGTTTTTTTCGGCAGACTTGCTTTTAAAAGATGCAATGAGGGAGTATTTTGATTTAAAAAGTCAGATGCGACACTATAAGGGCCAATGTATGGCAGATAGTGAGTTTTATCTTCGCTGGAGAGAAGAAATTCTTAAAGATGAAGAGTTTATAATTCTTTCATCTGAAACTTGGCAAATAGAAAGAAAAAAAAGACGTGCTGCAAGACTAGCGAGACGAGAAGAAAAAAACGTTGGCGCTATGTATTTTGCAAAAACCAAGCAAAAGCCATCTATCCTGAAGAGACACTCTGATTGAGTGTCTCTTTGTCTATGGCTGTGCTAATTTGCTTTATTTGAGAAAAAATGGTATAATTAAAATATAGTTTTATGTATACTACTTAATAAAATGGGGGGTTATAATATGAAAAAAGTTACAAAGGCTTTTTGCTTAGGAGACCGAATTGGAGTTGTAACTGATGGCAACTTTTATGCAGTAGAATATAATAAATTAAAATTCCTGCGTATTGTTGTCAGGGCAATTAAAAGACATAAAAGCTATAAATGCATGAAACCCGATGTGCTAGCCAAATGGGCAATAAGAGAATATTGTGGCGTGAATGAAGTTGCAAGAGCCCATAAACGTCATGGAATTTCTGAAAGCATTTTTTACACAAAGATTAGAACGCTTATTGCAAATAACAGGACTTTTATTAGATTATATAATCCTGAAAAACAGAAAAAAGAAAGACGGGGAAGGATAAACACATATTGGGGAAATAAATAACCTCTACCGGAGCATTTAATTAAAATGTTCCGGTTTTCTTTTTAATATCGAATAATTAGAATAATAAATCATATTAAAAAACAAAATATTTTAAAAAAATATTTCCAATTTGCAATAATATATGATAGAATATACAAAGTATAATTGTATAAAGGAGAGTGTAATAGTGGAACTAAAATATAAAAGAGTCCTTTTAAAGCTTAGTGGAGAGGCTTTAGCTGGTGACAAAACAACTCCAATTGATTTTAACATATTAGGAAAAATATGTGATCAGATTAAGGAAATAAAAGATTTGGGAGTAGATATTTCAATAGTAGTAGGTGGAGGAAATTTTTGGAGAGGTAGATATGGGAAAACAATTGAAAGGACTACATCAGATTATATGGGAATGTTAGCAACAGCGATAAATGCCCTTGCAATACAATCAGAACTAGAATCAAGAGGAATGGATACGAGAGTTCAAACAGCAATAGAAATGAGGGAAATAGCAGAGCCATATATTAAAAGGAAAGCCACAAGTCATTTATCAAAAAATAGAATTGTAATATTTGCATGTGGAACTGGAAGCCCATTCTTTTCAACAGATACAACCGCTGCGTTGAGAGCAGCAGAAATTGAAGCAGATGTAATTCTTTTTGCTAAAACAATAGATGGGGTTTATTCAGATGATCCAAAAACAAATCAAAATGCAGTTAGATATGATAAATTAACATATATGGATGTATTAAATAAAGGATTAAAGGTGTTAGATTCTACAGCAACTTCTCTATGTATGGATAATAATATACCTATTGTAGTGTTTGCAATGGATAATCCAAGAAATATCGTTGATGTTATAAAAGGCGAGCCAATAGGAACAATAATAGAAAATTAAGGAGGAAAGAAAAATGGATGATTATTTAGAAATTAAAGAAAAAATGGAAAAGACAATTAGTGTGTACAAGGAAAATTTATCAGAAATTAGAGCTGGTAGAGCAAACCCAGCAATATTAAACAAAATAAAAGTAGATTATTATGGAGTGCCAACACCAATAACTCAAGTGGCTGGTGTTTCTGTGCCAGAGGCCAGATTAATAGTTATACAACCATGGGATGCAAGTATATTAAAGGAAATAGAAAAAGAGATATTAAAAGCAGATATAGGGATAAATCCTAATAATGATGGAAAGGTTATTAGACTTGCTTTTCCTGAATTAAATGAAGAAAGAAGAAAAGAATTAGTAAAAGAAGTTAAAAGAATAGCAGAAGAAGCAAAAGTTTCAATAAGAGCTATAAGAAGAGAAGGATTAGATAAATATAAAGCAATGCAAAAAGAAAATAGTATAACAGAAGATGAAATGGAAAAAGCAGAAGATGACATACAAAAAATAACTGACAGTAAAATTGCAGAGATTGATGAAATACTATCAAATAAAGAAAAAGATATAATGATGGTATAGTAATTTAAGAAAAAAAATATATATGGTAATAGGTGAAATAATGGAAAATAGAGTAAATTTTGAGAATTTGCCTAAGCATATAGCTATAATTATGGATGGAAATAGAAGATGGGCTAGAGCAAAAGGCTTAGATCCAAAATTAGGACATAAAGAAGGTGCAAATGCTTTAGAGAATATAGCTAAATATGCAAATAAAATAGGTTTAAAATATTTAACAGTATATGCTTTTTCTACTGAAAATTGGAAAAGGACAGAAGATGAAGTTGGAGCATTAATGTTGTTATTGCAAGCTTACTTAAACAAATTTACAAAAAAAGCAGATGTAGAAAATATTAAATTAAATATTTTGGGTGATATAGAAGTATTAAATGATGGACTAAAAAATCAAATGAAGGAAACAATTTCAAAAACCCAAAATAATACAGGACTAACATTAAATATTGCATTTAATTATGGAGGAAGAGCAGAGCTAGTTCGAGCAACAAAATTGATTGCAGAAAAAGTAAAATCAGGTGAACTTGGACTAAATGAAATAAATGAGGAAACAATTACAAATTCATTATATACGGCAGGACAGCCAGAACCAGACTTAGTTATAAGGACTGGTGGAGAACTAAGAACTAGTAATTTCTTACCATGGCAAATTGTATATTCAGAGTTTTATTTTACAGAAAAATATTGGCCAGACTTTAACGAAGATTCATTACTAGATGCAATAAGTGAATTTCAAAAAAGGAACAGAAGATTTGGGGCTAAATAATTGAAAGGAGAAAATGCAATGAGTATACAAAGATGGATTTCTGGACTTTTGGGATTTCCATTACTTGCAGGTGTTTTAATATTAGGGAATAAACTAGTTATAATTATAATGTTTACTATAGTTTCGCTAATGTGCTTGTACGAGTATTTTTCTTGTTTTAAAGGAAAAGCAAAACCAATAGTTCAAGTGGGATATGTTGCAACATTAATTATTCCATTTATACACATATTATCACAAAATCAATATAGGTTTTTATTGCTAATTATACCTGTATCATTTTTATGGATTTTTTCAGAAGTAATAACTTCTGAAATGAAAATTAATGTATATGATGTAGCTGTGACAGTTTTGGGAATATTATATATAGTTGGATTAATGATTTTTTTACCACTTACTGTAGAAATGGAACATGGAAATTTATTAGTATGGTATTCTATTTTAACTGCTTGGGGAACAGATTTATTTGCATATTTAGTAGGTAAAAAATTTGGAAAACACAAATTTACAAGCATAAGCCCTAAAAAGAGTATAGAGGGATGCATTGGTGGACTATTTGGAGGAACATTATTTGTTGTTGGTTATACATATATATTAAATACATATTTGAATTTTAATATTTCATATACTCTAATTATACCTATTACATTAGCATTAAGTATTGTAAGCCAAATCGGAGATTTGGCAGCATCAACCATAAAAAGATATGCAGGAGTTAAAGATTTTAGCAATTTGATTCCTGGGCATGGTGGAATGCTAGATAGATTAGATAGTGTTATGTTTGTAGCACCATTTGTATATTATTTATTTAACATAATACTATAAGTTGGAGGTTATTACTTGATAGGTTTTTTAATATCAGCAATAAAGTTTATAGTTTTAATAGGTTTCTTAGTTTTAATACATGAAGGTGGCCATTTTTTAGTTGCAAAGCTATGCAATGTAAAGGTAAATGAATTCTCAGTAGGATTTGGTCCTAAAATTGTAGGTAAACATAAAAAAGAAACCTTTTATGTCTTAAGAGCAGTTCCGCTTGGCGGATATGTAATGCTTGAAGGAGAAGAAGAGGAATCTAGTGATCCAAGAGCTTTTAATAATAAAAGCGTTTGGAAAAGAATGCTTATAGTTGCTGCGGGTGGAATAATAAATATTGTATTTGGTTTGTTAGTTTATTTTATAATAGCAACAGGAGTGGGAAATTATTATTCAATGACAATTGATGAAGTGATTTCAGGTTATTCTGCAGAAGAAGCTGGATTAGAACCAGGCGATGAGCTTATAGCTGTAAATGGAAAAAGATTACACTTAAAAATAGATTTAGATAATGCTTTAAATACAGCTCAAAATTCAGAAGTTCAAGTAATAATAAAAAGAAATAGTGAATATTTAACAAAAGTTGTAACACCTAAATTAGATGAGAACAGATATGTTTTAGGGGTAAATTTAAAGCAAGCAGAAAATAATTTTGCAAATAACATATATTATGGATTTTGGAATACAATTAATTTTTCTGGTTCGATAATAAACAATTTAAAAGAGTTATTTACACAAGGAATAAAAAAAGATCAATTAATGGGTCCAATTGGAATTTCATCTGTGGTATCAAAGACAGCAGATTTTACAGAATTTATGTATATATTGGCATTAATATCTTTGTCACTTGGTATTACAAATCTATTACCTTTTCCCCCATTAGATGGAGGAAAGATAGTAATATATTTAATTGAAGCAATTAGAAGAAAGAAATTAAATGTTGAAATTGAGGCAAACATTCAAACAATAGGCTTTATGCTAATGATTTTATTATCAATTTATGTGGCATACAATGATATAATAAGAATATTCTAAAACAATAGGAGAAGTTAAATGAAAAAGAAATGGGAATATATACCGCCAAATAAAGAATTAATAGATAGGATTTCTAAAGAGTGTGGAATATCAACTATTGTAGCTGGAGTTTTGGCAAAGAGAGGAATAACTGAAAAACAGCAAATAGATGTATTTTTAAATCCTACTAGAAATGATTTTTATAATCCATATTTATTAGAAGACATGGAAATTGCGGTTAGTGAGATTTTAAAAATAATAGAAAAACATGGTTCCATACTTATATATGGAGATTATGATGTAGATGGAATAACAAGTATTGCGGTTTTAAAGAAATTTTTAGAAGAAAGAGAAGTAAAAGTTTCATATCATATACCAAATAGATTAAGTGAAGGATATGGCTTAAAAAAAGAAACTTTAGAAGAAATAGCAGACAAGAATTATGATTTAATGATAACTGTAGATTGTGGAATATCTGCAATAGAAGAAGTGGATTATGCCAATAGCCTTGGTATAAAAACAATAGTAACAGATCATCATGAAACTTTAGAAGAGCTACCAAAGGCAATAGCTGTAATAAATCCAAAAAGAAAGGACAGTAAGTACCCTTTTAGAGGTTTAGCAGGCGTTGGAGTTGTATTTAAACTAATACAAGCAATTTCAGTAAAATTAAATTTAGACGAAAAAGAATACTTAAAATATTTAGACTTAGTATGTGTTGGAACAATATCTGATATAGTTCCATTGATTGACGAAAATAGAGTAATTACAAAATTAGGTTTAAGACTAATTGAAGTAACAAAAAATATAGGACTAAAAGAACTTTTAAAATCTTCTGGATTTAAGAAAATAGATTCATCCACAATTTCTTTTGGTATAGCACCAAGAATAAATGCTTGTGGCAGAATAGGATATGCAGAAGAAGCACTTAAATTATTTTTAACTTCAAACATTTTAGAAGCACAGAATATAACAAAAACACTAGAGAAATATAATCAAGAAAGACAAAATATAGAGAAAAAAATATTTAGTGAAGCAAATGCATTAATTGAAAATGAAAATAAAAATTTAAATAGTATAGTGTTAGGACATGAAAATTGGCATCATGGCGTAATTGGAATAGTATCTTCTAAGTTAACAGAAATCTACTATAAACCAAGTATATTAGTATGTTTTAACGGAGATACTGCAAAAGGTTCTGGAAGAAGTATAGTAGGATTTGATTTATATAATGCGCTTTCTCAAACAAGTGAATATTTAGAAAAATATGGTGGACACGAAATGGCAGTTGGATTAACATTAAAGAAAAATCAATTTGAAAATTTTAAAAAGAAATTTCAAGAACTTGTTGATAAGAGCAATGTCTCAGACATTGTTCCTATAATAGATATAGACTATCAACTATCAAATAGAGAGATAACAAAAGAAACGGTAAAAGAGCTACAAATACTAGAACCATTTGGGGAAGCAAATAAAATGCCTATACTACTATTTAAAAATCTAAAAATAAGTTCAATAAGGGCTTTATCAGAAGGAAAACATTTGAAGCTTACATTAAATAACGAAAACCAATATATAGATGCAATAGGATTTAATATGGGAAAATTATCTGAAGAATACCAGATTGGTGATAAAGTAGATATAGTAGGGATGCTTGAATTGAATAAATTTGAAAATCATGAGTACTTACAAATAAACATAAAAGATATAATGAAAACATATTAAAACTAGAAGGAAGGAAACAATATGTCAAAAACAAAGAATGCAACAATAGAAGATGTAATAGTTAAATTGAAAGAAAAAAATCCTAAAGCCAATGAAGAAAAAGTGCGCGAAGCTTATGATTTTGCTAGGCTACAACATAATGAGCAAACAAGAAAGTCTGGGGAGCCATATATAATTCATCCTGTTGCAGTAGCATTTATTCTAGCCGAACTTGAAATGGATGAAGATACAATATGCGCAGCTTTATTGCATGATGTATTAGAAGATACACCTGTAACAGAAAAAGATTTAGAAGAAGAATTTGGTGAATCAATTGCTGAAATGGTTGAAGGTGTGACAAAATTAAATTCTTTTTCATATTCTAGTGCACAAGAAAGGCAAGTAGAAGATTATAGAAAAATGTTCCTTGCTATGGGAAAAGACATAAGAGTAATACTTATAAAACTTGCAGACAGATTGCATAATATGAGAACATTAAAGTATTTGCCAAGAGAAAGACAGATAGCAAATGCAAAAGAAACAATGGATTTATTTGCACCACTTGCTAACAGACTTGGTATATATAGCTTAAAATGGGAACTTGAAGACTTAGCTTTTAGGTATCTATATCCGGATGAGTACTTTGAAATTGTAAAAGGATTAGATGAAAAAAGAGAGCAAAGATTAAAGTTTTTAGATAAAATTGTACAAAAGGTAAAAGATAGTTTAAGGGCAGAAAATATAGAATTTGAAATTGAAGGAAGAGCTAAACATTTATATAGTATTTACAGAAAAATGCAGAGAGATAATAAGACATTAGATGAAATATATGACTTGTTTGCAATTAGAATACTTGTTAATACAGTAAAAGATTGTTATGCTGCTTTAGGAGTTGTTCATGAATTATATAGTCCAATGCCAGGAAGATTTAAAGACTACATTGCAGTACCAAAACCTAATATGTATCAATCTATACATACAACATTAATAGGACCAAATGCAACACCATTTGAAGTTCAAATACGTACATGGGACATGCATAGGATTGCAGAGTTTGGTATAGCTGCCCATTGGGCATATAAAGAAGCAAATTTTAATGGAAATAAAAAAGCAAATGTAATAGTAAAAGATGATAAATTAGCATGGCTTAGAGAGACACTAGAATGGCAAAAGGATACATTAGACCCTGATGAATTTTTAAAGACCTTAAAAACAGAGCTTTTTGAAGATGAAGTATATGTATTTACACCAAAAGGGGATATAAAGGTATTACCAAAAGGTGCCACACCAATCGATTTAGCATATGTAATACATGCAGAAATTGGAAACAAAATGGTAGGTGCAAAAATTAATGGAAAAATGATGCCAATATTGACACAATTAAGAAATGGCGATATAGTAGAAATATTAACATCAGATAATGCGAAAGGACCAAGTAGAGACTGGCTTAAATTTGTAAAAAGCTCAGCTGCAAAAAACAAAATACAACAATGGTTTAAAAAGGCTCAACGACAAGAAAATATTGAAAAAGGTAAAGAATCTATAGAACGTGAAATAAAAAGAATTGGCATGACACATGTAGAATTATTTAAACCGGAATATTTAAAAGCAGCATTAGAAAGATATAAATACAACAATATAGAAGATATGTATTCTAGCATTGGATTTGGAGCAATTTCTCCAACCAAAATTATATCTAGAATGCTGGAAGAATACAGAAAAGAGCATAAAGAGGAAAATATAGAAGAAAAAATAGAAGAATTATCTCATTCAAAAAGTAATACTGGAAAACCATCTAAATCTGGAATTATTGTAAAAGGAATAGATAATTGCCTAATTAAATTATCTAAATGCTGCAACCCACTTCCAGGAGATGCTATTGTAGGATATATTACAAAAGGAAGAGGGGTTTCTGTACATAGACAAGATTGTATAAATGTTAAACAACTGGTTTCTGAAGAAAATAGGATGATTGAGGTTGAATGGTATAATCAAGGTAAAGCAAAATACAATGTTGATGTTGAAGTATTAGCAAATGACAGAAAAGGACTGCTATCAGATGTAATAAAGAGAATTGATGATACTAAATCACTTCTTATGGGTGTTAATACTAAAACTACTAAACAAAGAATTGCTATTCTTGAAATTTCTCTAGAAATTGAAAATCTTGAAGAATTGAACAAAGTAATAAAAGCTTTAAATTTAGTTGATAGCGTATTTGAGGTAAGAAGAAAGAAATAGAAAGGGAGTACTAATAAATGATACTAAAGAGGTTAAAAATAAATATTGGAGATTCACATATAACAAATTGCTATATTGTTAAAGATGAAGCAACTGGCGAAATAATGATAATAGATCCTGGAGGAGAACCTGAAAAAATAATTGAAATGGTAAGAATTTTAGGAGGTACAGTTAAATATATTGTTTTAACACATTGTCATGCTGATCACATAGGAGGAATAACAAGAGTAAAAGAAGCAGTAGGTGGAAAAGTATTAATACATAGAGATGATATTAATGGACTTCAAGATACAGAACTTAGTCTGGAATATGTTCTTGGACTTAATAAAAAAGCTATAAAAGCAGATTCAAGAGTGGATGATGGCGATAAAATACATATAGGCGAATTAGAATTTACAATAATACATACACCTGGTCATACTAAAGGAGGTATATGCTTATATTGTGAACAAGAAAAATTATTGTTTTCTGGTGATACACTTTTTAGAGGTACGTGGGGAAGAACAGATTTGCCTACTGGAAGCAGTAAAGAGATGATGCAATCAATAATGAACAAACTATTAATTTTACCAGAAGATACAATAGTTTATCCAGGACACCGGTAAGTCTACCATGATTAAAGAAGAAGAACCAATATATTTTGGGTTACAACCTAGAAAGGAGTAAAAAATGATACAAAAACCAAAAGGAACAAAAGACATATTACAAACTGAGAGCTACAAATGGCAATTTGTTGAAAAAAACATAAAAAATGTATTATTAAATTATGGATATAAAGAAATACGTACACCTGTGTTTGAACAGACTGAGTTGTTTCAAAGGGGTGTTGGAGATACAACAGATGTGGTTCAAAAGGAGATGTATACATTTGAGGATAAAGGTGGAAGAAGTATAACTTTAAGACCAGAAGGAACAGCAGGAGTTGTTAGGGCATATATAGAAAATGGAATGTCATCTATGCCTTCACCTATAAAAGTTTGGTATAATATGCCAATGTATAGATATGAAAATGTTCAAAAAGGAAGATTAAGAGAATTTCACCAGATAGGCGCAGAAGTTTTTGGTAGTTCATCATATGAAGCTGATGTTGAATTAATATTAATGGCAAATGATATATTAAGCAAATTAAATATACCCAATATAGAATTAAATATAAACAGTATTGGATGTCCAAAATGCAGAGAAGAATATCAAAATGCTTTAAGAGAGTATATAAGACCAAATTTAAATGAATATTGTGAAACATGTAAATCTAGATTTGAAAGAAATCCAATGAGAATATTAGATTGTAAAGAAGAAAAATGTAAGAGATTAAATCAAGGTGCACCAATAATATTAGACTTTTTATGTGAAGAGTGTAAAGAACATTTTGAAAATGTAAAGAAATCTTTAGATGATTTAGAGATAAAATATGATATTGATCCAGAAATAGTTAGAGGATTAGACTATTACACAAAAACAGTATTTGAATTTATATCTGGAAATGAAGGATACACAGTTTTAGCAGGTGGAAGATATGATGGGTTAGTAAAAGAACTTGATGGACAGGATACACCAGCACTTGGATTTGCACTTGGAATGGAAAGACTAATAGAAATATTTGAAAAATATAATGAGGGAAATCTTGTAAAAGAAGAAACACCAGTATTATTTATAGCAAAAATAGGAGAAGAGGCCAATAAATTCGCAACCAAGATTGTACATGAAATTAGACAAAAAGGATTTTTTGTTGAAAAAGACATAACAGGAAAGAGTATAAATGCACAATTTAAATATGCAAACAAGCTAGGAGCGAAATATGTAATAACAATAGGTGATAATGAGTTACAGACAAAAAAAGTAGAATTAAAAAATATGGAGACAGGAGAAATAAAGCAAATTGGATTAAACATAGATGATATAATATGCAATTTGGAACAATTAAAATGGGTGTAATTACGAAAATATAGCATAATTCATGTCCATTTTGAATATATATAGTAATATAAACTATGGAAATATATTCAAAGGAGAAATAATGGTAAATGTAGCCGTATTTAATTTAAAAGATTTAGTAAAATATCTAGGAAAGCGGAATAATAGTTTTAACTATTTTAGTATGCTTGACTAGATATTTTAATTATTTAAAAACAAATGAGTTTTTTAAGGAAACAATAATCATTTCAATACCAGGCATAAATAGTTTACAAGAACAAAATGAAATAGAGAATAAGAAAAGTTATATTAATAATATATTAAGCTCACAACTTGCTATGAGCGATTTTTTAATAGTAGAAAAGTTAGATACGGAAGAATTAGAAAATAAAGAAGAAATAATAAACAACGAACTAGAACAAGAACATCTTGAAGAAAATATCGTGATTTCTGATATAAAAGAAAATGTTCAAACAGAAGTAATAGCTGAAAACAATATAAAACCTACATTTACTGATGAATATGATGGGGTGCAAATAAAAAATACTTCCAAATATAGTTTGACAGAAGAAGTATTAATTCCAAATGTAGAATTGGATAATACCAAAGACATTTTAATATTTCATACTCATACTTGTGAAAGCTATACACCATCTGAAAAATTCAATTATGTTATGACTGGGAACTATAGAACTACAGACTACAACTACTCAGTTGTTAGAGTTGGAGATGAACTACAAAGATTATTACAACAATATGGGTTTAATGTAATACATGATAAAACATATAATGATTATCCTGAATATACTGGTTCATATAGTCGATCTTCAAAAGTAGTAAAAAACATATTGAATGAAAATGATTGTAATTTAGTTATAGATTTACATAGAGATGCTATAGGAAGTAATAGCAACTATGCACCTACTGTAAAAATTGGAGATGAGTATGTAGCACAACTTATGTTTGTTATTGGAACAGATGGAGGAGGGCTTACGCATACAGATTGGCAACAAAATTTAAAATTTGCTGTAAAAATACAACAAATTGCAAATAAAATATATCCAGGATTATTTAGGCCAATAATATTAAGAAATTCAAGGTATAATCAGCATTTGGCAAAAGGAGCATGTATAATAGAAGTAGGAGCAACTGGAAACACATTAGAACAATGTCTAGGAAGTATGAAATATCTAGCAAAAATTATAAATGAAGCAATGGGGCATTAAGTTGACATAAACAAGAAAATACAGTATAATATTTTCATAGGAAATGTGCCTATAGTTCTAAAATAGCATAGCAAGAGAGTTAAGACAGTAGGAGGAAAAAACTTTATGAAAAATTCTTTTGATGTTAAAAATCGCTTAGAAGAAGCAACAAGTGAATTTGATTCTTTTGCAGATTTGGGAGAGAAAACTGGAATTGGGCGTAGGGCATTGATGAAAGAACTCCAGAAAGATCCCATGATGAGAAGAAGAATCGCAAGGGGATTTACTAAACCTGAAGAATTGGTTGAATTTCCGGATGGTGAGTTAATAGTCCTTGATTCCTCTGTGATTAGAGCTTCTAACATTATAGATGCTCTGAATCAAGAGATTGCGAAAGGCAAAAAAATAGTTATAACTTCATCAATTGTTCAAGAATTGGATTATAAACAGGGATTAGTAAAGAGGCATATTGAAAGTCAGCATATGGCGGGCATAAATGCAAAGAAAATACTGATTAAAGCAGTTAAAGAAGAAAATGCTTTTGCATTAGTTGATATTCCAGAATTTGAAGTAAATCCTGATGATGATTTAATTAATGCAATAAGAAATTCAAATCAGAAAAATTCTATTACGCTGTGGACCGGGGACAAGGCATTACTTCTCAAAGCAAGAATGTATGGTATTAAAAATCGGTTTATTGAAGATGTGATATTTGATATGCCGAGAGCAGAAGAAATACAAAAACATGTTGAGAAAAAGCCTAATAATGTATCTAAAAGTAATATGACCAAAATGTTTGGCGTAAGACTGGAAGATGGTAAACTTAGAAATTTTGGACATGTGAATCCGAGGACCACATTTATTCAGATTACAGATATGGACGGAAAAGAGAAGGACTTTTCTGAACCGCTTAATCTTGGAGATGTAAGAACTATTATCAGAATTAATAACAACCTTAATGGTATTTCTTTGAGGAAAGAGAGGGTTGCTGAAATTTCTGATGGATTGAATGCAGAAAGATTTTTCTTCAAAATGATCTTTAATAGATCAGAGATTGATTGCCTTAATGCGAAGACGGCTGAGCTTGTAAAACGATTTATGAGGGAATTTAATTATAGATTTCCTAATTAAAACTAATTTTTTGTATTGATAATATTTAAACTTGCTATGCTAACAAAAAGAGATGTGATTTTCACATCTCTTTTGTTTTATAATAGTTAAATACTAGATTAAATTATGGAAACAACATTAAATGTATTGACAAATGCGGGAAAAAGTTATAAAATTTATAAGTGCTTTACATAAAGTGTTATATAAATTTAATCCTTACAAAATAATTATTTATAAAGGAGGTTTACAAATGAGAATTAAATGTATTGCATCTACCCATGTTGGGTATACCATGACCAAAGAAGGAGCCCTAAGGCTCGGAGGCAAAGCAGCTGGTGTGTGTTATATGGCTGGAAGTATGGATGATCTTCTGTATGAAAATACAGATAAAACTATGCGGAGAGTTGCACTAACTTTGAATTCTGGACATCACAGCGTATATGAACATGCACAGTTTACTCTTTATTTAGAAGAAATTCCCAAAATCCTGGCAATGATTCTGAATAACGAGAAACAATTCAGTACATCTGAGAAATCTGCAAGGTATACAAAAATGAAGATTGAGGGACGGGAAAAGGAGCTTTATGATAAGTGGGTCGAAAGACTTGAAACTTACATTAAGATGACCTATATTAAAATGCCGGCAGCAAAAGCCAAAAAATTGGCTATGGAAAATGCTAGGTATTTTATTAGTGTCTTTACCCCATCTACTAACATGATGTATACCTGCAATATGCGTCAGATTAACTACATTCTGCACTGGTGCGAGGACTATATTGCAAATGAACCTGAAACAGACTTTGTTTTAAAAGTGAAATCTGTTTTGAAAGATTTCATAAATCAAATGCAGTATTTCTATGTGCCGGAGATGAATTGTAGCCAGAAACCACGTAAACTTTCTCTTTTTGATGATAAGAAGAGAAAAGAACAGTGGGGTGAAGTGTATTGCACAAACTATACCGGCTCTTTTGCTTATTTGGCTCAGGCGCAGAGGCATCGTACAATATCTTATTCAATGTCCTTCCCGGAAGAACCTAAATTCTATGTTCCAGAGATTTTATGGAATACAGAAGGAAGATTTGATCCAATGAAAGATATTGAAGAATGGCAGGAAGACATGAGATCTATCGCGGGTAATTATCCGCAAGGTATGCTTGTTAATATCTGCGAAAGAGGTACGGTTGAAAATCTCATTCTCAAAGCATATGAGAGACTCTGTGGCCAGGCACAGCTTGAAATTATGCGTATTACAAGCCAGACAATTAAACGGTTTATTAATGAACTTGAAACTACCGGTGAATATCTTGAAATTCATGAAACATTAAAAGATATTGATGTTGGTTCAAGATGTAATTTCGGCTTCAAGTGCAACGACCCTTGCTTCTTTGGAAAGAATGCATTTGATAGAAAAGTATAAAAGCAAAAAAGCAGTATCGAAAGATACTGCTTTTTTGTGGTGGGCAGGGATGGATTCGAACCATCGTAGACTCTCGTCGCCAGATTTACAGTCTGGTGCCTTTAACCACTCGACCACCTACCCAAATATATAAAAAAATGGTGCGCCCTCAAGGATTCGAACCTTGGACCCACCGGTTATGAGCCGGTTGCTCTGACCAACTGAGCTAAGGGCGCATTGCTTAACGCAATTTTTATTATACGAGATTTTAGTAAAAATGTCAATATATTTAAAAAAATTTTAAAAAATTTTATATTATATAATTCAAAAAAGTGTTGACAGATGGTTATTCTTAAAATAAAATATGTTTTGGAAGGAGAGATTTTAATGAAAAAAGAAAGCGTTGAAAAATTAATAAATGCTCCATCATGTTGCGCAGAACTAAAAAAAGTTGCAACCGATTGGCTAAATGATTTAGCAAGTGATGAAGAATTGATAGAAGAAGTTAAAAGTGATGTTACAACTATAGATAGTTTAATAAGTTTAACAGAATCTGAAATGGGTAAAGTTATATTTGGAGAAGAAAGAGCAAAAGAAATGAATAAACAGGCAAAAGAAGCAAAAAACAATGGGGGAAAATATTGTATTTGTGCTGCTTGTCAAGCATGCAAAGAAATATTAGAGACATAGTTATTTAAAATAATTAAGGAAAGGATGATGTTTTATGGAAAAAGCAAAAGTATATTTTTGTAAGGAAATAACTCCTGAAAATCTAGTAAAAATGTATAAAATATTAGGAAAGGAATTACCAGGGAAAGTTGCAGTTAAAATGCATTCAGGAGAAAAAGGAAATCAGAATTATTTAAGACCTGAATTTGCAAAAGATATAGTTGAGTGTGTTAATGGAACAGTTGTTGAATGCAATACAGCATATTCTGGTGCAAGAAATAGTACTAAAAAACATTTGGAGCTTATAAAAGAACATGAATGGGACAAATATTTTCCATTTGATTTATTAGATGAAGAAGGACCTGATTTAGTATTAAATATTCCAAATGGAAAAATTTTAAAGGATGATTTTGTTGGAAAAAAAATAGTTAATTATGATTCAATGCTTGTAGTTTCACACTTTAAAGGACATCCAATGGGAGGATATGGAGGAGCTTTAAAGCAACTTTCAATAGGATGTGCCTCTACAGAAGGAAAAGCATGGATACATTCAGCTGGAAAGAATAAAAATCAACATACATTGTGGCTTAAATTACCAAAACAAGATGAATTTTTAGAGAGTATGGCAGATGCAGCTTCAGCTGTTGTAGAATACTTTAAAGGTAATATGGCATTTATAAATGTAATGTGTAATATGAGTGTTGATTGTGATTGCTGTGCAGATGCAGAAGATCCTTGTATGAAAGATATTGGTATACTTGCTTCATTAGATCCTGTAGCAATAGATCAAGCTTGTATAGATTTAGTTAATAATTCAGATGATCCAGGGAAAGAACATTTCTTAGAAAGAGTTAATTCTAGAAATGGAATTCATACTATAGAAGCAGCAGCAGAACTAGGATTTGGAACAAGAGAATATGAATTAATAAATGTCGACTAGTTCCTGTAACAAAAAACGTAACAAAACTGTAACAAAATTGTAATATTATATATATTGACTTTAAAAGTTCCTTTTGCTAGTATTTAGTAAAAGGAATTTTTGCGCGTATTTACAAATGTTTTTTAGGAGGAATATATTATGAAAAAAACAAAAAGTTTAATTGCGTTTTTTGTTGTAGTTGCAATGCTTATAAGTAGTAGTGCAATGCTACTTAGCAGTGTTTCATTTGCAGCACAATCAAATGTAGTAGTTGTTTTTAGTGCAGATAGTGATAGCAAACTTTCACTTTCAGCAGATAACAAAACATTGACTTATCAATATGATGAAAGTACATCATATACTTTTAGTCTTGTAAAAGGAGATGCTAGTATTGAATTTGAAAAGTTTACAGATGAACAAGATGGTAGATTTTTTGATACATATGTTTCATCAGAAGTATCATCAAATGAAAATCTGTTTATTGTAACAAATACAGATCTTGATAAAGTTGAATTAAAATATGATGGAGCTCCTGCAGGAGTATTTGATGGAAAGACACTAAGTTTAGATCAGATTGATGATGTAGGCAATTATCAATTTAGAATAGAAACAGTAACTCAGCAAGGAAATCCTGGACAACCAGGACCAGGTGTAGATTATGCAAACACAACTTTTAGTGTTAAATTTGGAGATAATAGCTGGACAGTTAGAAATAGAACAGCAACAGCTTCTGTTGAAGGAAAAGACCTTACACAAGAATATGTTGAACTTAAAGGTTCAGATACAATAAAAATAAATGGATATAACGACACAGTAATGCAAGCAAACGTAAGAGTATTGGATCCAGATAATTTAGATGCACCTACAGCAAGGCTTGTTGTTAATGAAAATGGAGAAACATGTATAGCAAATTTAGCAAACAATGTAGTTATACCAACAGAATTCCCATTGGAATTCTTTATAGAGCATAGACAAAATGAAGGGCCAGAATGGAATTTAGAACCAGGAAATACAAATGCAACAGTAATTGTTAATGGTAATCAAAATGATATGGTTAGAATAGGATTAAATGATTATCCTGTTAATTTACCATTCCAAGAACCAGGACAACAAATGCCTGAGACCTTATCAGTAGAAAATGTAGAATACAAATATGAAGGAACAGGAAATGTTAAAATTAATTTTGGAGCAATATTCTTAAGTAAATTTGTTGGAACTATTACTGTAAATGGAACAGAATATAATGTTTCAAATTATATTGATTATTCAGATAGAACAGATTGGTTAAACCACTATAGTAGCCAAATGGTAGTATTTGATATAGAAGTACCTAAAGCAGATACATATAACATAACTTATGAAATGGCTGAGATGGAAGGTAAAGATATAGCAATAGGAAACTTCTTATGGACAGATGATGAAAGAGAAAAAGATTCAGATAATTACATAGGAAATGCAACACTTGAGCTTGTTAAAGCGGTATATGAAATAGATGGACATGAAGTAGTAGTAGAAGAAAAAGATATAGAAAATGATCCATATATCGAATATTCACCATATGGAACAGTTGGAAGTTTAGTTGTTCCTGAAGGTGCAGAATGTACATTTAGAATTATACCAGATTACGGATATCAGGTAACATCATTTGGAATTAATGGAAGCGATATTCTTACAGGTGAAAATATTTCAGAATTCGTATTTTACATTCATAAAGGGAACTTCCACTTAGGAGCACAAGTTACAAAAGTGGATGATGTTGTTAAAGCTACATCAGACAAAGTAAAAGCTGGAACAATAGAAATCGGAAATACTGAAATAGATACAGGTACAGTAGTATTATCTGTAAATGATGCAAATCCAAGTGCAGATAAAGTAAAGAAATATGAAGAAGCTGCTGGAGAATATACAATAGAAAGTTATTTAAACATAGACTTAGATCAAGTATTCTATAAAGGAACTTCAGAAGATGTATGGAAAAATAGTATGCATGAACTAAATTCAGAAGCAACTATTGGATTACAATTAAATGAAGATTCAAAATTTGATGATGTAGCTATAATACACAATGTATGTGATGGAGATAAATATGAAGTTATAAAACCAGAAACATTTAACTCTGAAACAAACACAGTTACATTTAAAACAGATTCTTTCTCAGGTTATGCAATAGTAGTTAAAAAAGCTGATGAAAAAGTAGATGAAAATACAGAAGAACAACCAGCAATTGAAACACAAGAAACATATACAGTAAAAGTAGAAAACTTTGAACTTGAATTTACAGATGAAGCTGGTCATACATTCAAGGCAACTATAGCTGAATTAATGGATTTAACAGATGAACAGCTTAAATTGCTTGAACTAACAAGAGAAGAATACGACAAGGCAGTAAAAGAAGCAAAAGAATTAGTTAAAAAATATGGAGAAATACTAGAAGTATATCAAATAATAATTGAAGATGAAGCAAATCATGAACATACATCTGAAGTTAAAATAAAGATAAAAATGACAGATGTAATGAAAAAGTTTAACACATTCAGATTAATTTGTTTAGATAATGAAAAACTTACAGATAACGATATTGTTGAACTAAAAGTTGAAGGTGATTATTTAGTAGGAACATTAAAACATTTAAGTGCTTATGCATTAGTAGCAGAAAATGTAAATAATAACCCAACAACAGGAGATAATATTCTATTGTTTGTATCAATATTTATAGCTGCAACAGTAGGTGCAATAGCAACAATAAAAATAAATAATAAGATTAAATAATAAAAAATAAATAAATTTTAAGGTCACAAATTTGTGACCTTAAAATTATTGACTTTTTTAAATAATATGTATATACTTATTTTATAGAATTTATAAAATAACAAAAGTATAAAAGGAGAGATACAAATGGAAGAGAAAAATGAAAGAAAAGTAACAAAAATAAGTTTAGGAACACTTATAACAATAATATTATCAGTATTAATAGTAATAATAGCAGTAGCAGCAGTATATTTAGATAATAAAAACAAAGTTCCACACGAAAAGCCTGTAGGAAATATAAGCTTAGTAATTGAGGAAACAAAAACAACTGACTAATACAGTGAAAATGAATAGGAAATAACTGGACTACTGTATTAAAACAAAAGTAGAAGGGGAGAGAAACTATGGAAGAGAATAAAGAAAAAGTAAAAGACAAAAAAGAAGAAAAAAAAGAAATGAAAATAACTTTAGGAACTTTTACAGTTTTAATAGTTGCATTATTAGTTTTAGTGGTAACAATAATTTTTGCAGTATATTTAAATAATAGACTATCAAATGAACAAGCAGAAACACAAAATGTTGTACCAATATCTATACAAATAATAGAAGAAGATTTATCTAATGGTGAGGATTCAAATGATGCTACAAATAGTACTGAAACAACATATTTAGAAGGTAGTTTTGGTGAAGGCGAAACGGATATATCATACGATTTTTCTAAAGATGGAAAGATTAAACTAACAATGTCCACATATGAAAAAAGAGGCACATATACTATTGAAAATAATAAGATAATAATAAAGTATAATCAAGAAGTACGATATATTATAGGTGCAGAAGATGTTTTCACAGCTCCAGATGATGCTTATACAAAAGAAGTTCTAGATGGTTGTGGAGCATGTTGGGTAAAAACTATTGATGAAACTGAGGAGTTGAAAATATTAGATAATAATACTTTAGAGGGAATTAATTCAGCAGATAAAACAGCATATAAATTAACAAGACTTAGTAATGAATTATAAATAATAAGAGTACTTTAAAATGGTACTCAATGTAAACAAAAAGAAGAACTATGTTCTTCTTTTTTCTTGACTTTTTAATTAAAACATAGTAAAATTGAAAATGATTTTCAATTTAAAGAGGTGTAAAATGAATATTAAGTATAAAACAGAACAGAAAAAGTTGATATTAGATTATCTTGTAGATAATGAAAACAAATTTGTTAATGTTGAAGATATTATGTTGAATTTAAAAAAGAGAAAGCTAAATGTTGGGTTAACGACAATATATAGATTTTTAAACTTTTTAGAAGAGAATAATAATGTTAGAACAGAAGTTAGAGACCATAAAAAATACTATCAATATGTTTCAAAAGATTGTGATAAACATTTGTTTTTGAAATGTAAAAATTGTGGTAAAGCAATGAATTTAAATTGTGAAGAATTCGAAAACGTAAATGAACATATAAAGAAAGAACATAAATTCAATCTAGACTTTAATACAATAATCTATGGTACTTGTGAAAAATGCTCTGATAAAGAGAAAAAAAATAAATAAAGGGGTTTATCTAATGAATTTAAAAAAGATTATTTTGATATTAATTGCTATTTCAATAATTATATGTATTGTATATGCTCTTAACTTAACAAATAATAATAAAACAGATAATAGCAAATTAAGAGTAGTTTCAAGTAATTTTGCAAGTTATGATTTTTTAAGAGCAATAATTGGAGAAAATGAAGGAATCGAACTTACCTTTTTAATAGGGCCTGGAAAAGATGCTCATAGTTATGATCCTACTGCTAAAGATTTAATAAGTATACAGAATTCAAACTTGTTTATATATGTTGGAGGAGAATTAGAAGAGTGGTCTCAAAAAGTTCTTGAAGCAATTAATACTGAAAAAACTAAAATAATTTGCATAGCTGATTTTATTGATAAAAAAGAAGAAAAAGAAATTGATGGAGTAGAAAAAAAAGAATATTCGCATGAAAAAGGTGCTTTTGATTATCATATATGGACATCACCTTCAAATGCAATAAAAATGGTTTATGTATTAGAGCAAGCGATAGAGGAAATTGACAAAGAGAATGCAGAAATCTATAAAAGGAATGCAGAAAAATACATAGATAAAATAAAGGATGTAGACAATAAAATCCAAGAAATAGTTGATAACAAAGTAAGAGATAGACTGATTTTTGCAGATAAAATGCCGATGCAATATTTTATTGATTACTATAATTTGAAAGTAAGTGCAGCATTTGAAGGGTGTAGTTCAGATACAGAGCCATCTGCAAAGACAATAGCATACTTACAAAATTTAGCTAAACAAGAAAAAATACCTGTAATTCTATATATTGAACTAAATCCAGGTAGAGTTGCTAGTACAATAGCAGATGATGTAGGAAATGGATGTAAAGCAATGCAAATACAAACTTTGCACAATGTTAGTTTAGATGACTTTAGAAATGAAGAAACTTGGGTTAGTCTTATGACAAGAAATTTAATTGTATTACGTGAAGCATTGCTATAATTATAATTAAAGAAAGAGAGAATAAAATGAATTTAATTGAAGTAAAAGATGTATGTTGTGGTTATCCTAACAAAAAAGATGCATTAAAGCAAATTAATTTATTTATAAAAGAAAATTCTTTTACATGCATAGTTGGAGAAAATGGATCTGGTAAAAGTACATTATTAAAATGTATTTTAGGATTAAAGAAAAACTATACAGGTGAAATAGTGAAGGAAAAGGATATTGGATATTTGCCACAAAAAAGCGAAATTCAAACTAATTTTCCTGCTACAATTGAAGAAGTGGTTTTATCTGGAACAATATCTAATAATATTCGAAGCATATTCTATAAAAATGAAGACAAAGAAAAAGCAAAACAAATCATGGAAAAACTTAATATATTTGATATTAGAAAAAAATGCTTCTATGAGCTTTCAGGTGGACAACAACAGAGAGTGCTAATAGCTAGGGCATTATGCGCAACAAAGCGACTTATTATACTTGATGAACCAACAAACGGTTTGGATCCGAGTATTGCAAAACAAATTTATGAATTATTAGATGAATTAAAGAAGAAAGAAAAATTAACAATTTTAATGGTTTCACACGATATTGATAGAGCTTTGAATTATGCAGATATTGTAATTGAATTAAAAAATGGGGAAATAACATTCGAAGGTCATCCTAAAGATTTTAACTTAGGAGGTGCTAAGAAATGTTAGAAACAATAATAGAAATGCTTTCACATATATTTATACAAAGAGCAATACTTGTAGGAATTCTAATTAGCTTGTGTGCAGCTCTTTTAGGTGTAATTTTAGTTTTAAAAAGATACAGTATGATAGGTGATGGACTTTCTCATGTAGGATTTGGAGTTTTAACTGTAGCAACGGCATTTGGAGCAACAACCCCATTATACATAGCAATACCATGTGTTGCATTGTCTGCAATTATCTTACTTAAAATAGGTGAAAATAGTAAAATAAAAAGTGATAGTGCTATAGCATTAATTTCAAGCTCTGCATTAGCAATAGGTGTTGCAGCAACTTCACTAACGATTGGAATGAATACTGATGTGTGTAATTTTATGTTTGGAAGTATCTTGGCAATGAGCATACCAGATGTATATTTAAGTATAGGGGTAACAATAATTGTAGGAGTACTATTTGTTATATATTATAGGAAATTGTTTGTTGTAACTTTTGATGAGGAATTTGCAAAAGCTAGCGGATTAAATGCTAAAAGATATACAAATATAATTGCAGTATTAACCGCCCTAATTATAGTTGTAGGAATGAGAATGATGGGAGTTATGCTTATAAGTAGTATAATTATTTTCCCTGCACTTACATCTATGAGAATATTTAAATCATTTAAAAGTGTTATAATAAGTTCTGCTATTATAAGTGTTGTATCATTTTTATTAGGAATATATTTTTCATATATATATAATATTAGCACAGGTGCAATGATTGTAATTGTGAATTTAATAGTATTTGTGCTGTTTTCAATATTAGAAAAAATAGTTCAAGAATAAAATAATTAATAAATTTTTTAAAAAATTTTATAAATCACTTTAAAAAAAATAAAAAATATGATATAAGTAAAAAAAGCGAGGAGGAATAAAAATGAAAATAGGAAAAATATTAGTAATGGCAATAGCAGTTTTAATGATTTTATCAGTAAGCGCTTTTGCATATGATGGAGAAGGATGGAGTATAAGTTTAAGTGAAGATGATTATGAAGTTCTTAAACAAGACACAATAACTTTATTTCAAAAAACAAGTGGAGATAACATAGTAGTTCAAAAAATAGAACAAAAAGTTTTTGGAGGAAAATTAACACAATATCAATTGAGTGCAATAACAAAAGAAATTACGGATCAATATAAAAAGACATATAATGCAACAGTTGAAGAATTAGGCAGAGATGAATATAAATTAAATAATTATGATGTTACAAGAATGAAGTTTAAAACAGAATTAGAAGGATTTACAATTCTTCAAGAAATGAATATAATTATTTCTGGAGATAGCGTTTATGATATAATCTTTACATCATTAACAGAAAATGGATTTTCTGAACAAGATAAAACAGCAATA
>JAEEGL013910799.1_pt1 | contig 23512 bp, 25 predicted proteins | sample 9134231 | NCBI WGS metagenome assembly JAEEGL01 (sample SAMN16246548, study PRJNA631951) | gut metagenome | biome: gut microbiome; feature: rumen; material: fiber-attached | host: Bos | place: Iran: Karaj | collected 2018-10
GGGAGGTGGGGGCGGAGAGGATAACGCCCGTGGTGGCGCAGACGCGGCTGAGCTCCTCGCCGGCCATGCCGTACATGATGTTGGTGCGGCCGGCGCCGCCGTACTGGGCGGGGATGGGGATGCCCATGAGGCCTATCTTGGCCATTTTCTGGACGGTCTCCATGGGGAAACGCTCCTCCTCGTCGACTTCGGCGGCGAGGGGTTTCACTTCCTTCTCTGCAAACTCACGAATCATCTGCAGGAAGAGTTCTTCTTGTTTGGTGAAGCTAAAATCCATTATAATGCTGTTTTGTTTTTTCGTTATAACGTTATAACGTACTTACGTTATTTACTTTACTGCGATAGTCTCGATCTCGACCAGGACTCCCATGGGCAGGCTCTTGACGGCGAAGGCGGCGCGGGCGGGGCAGTCGGTGCTGTAGTATTTGGCGTAGACCTCGTTCATGGGTTTGAAATACTCCATGTCGGCCAGCAGACAGGTCGATTTGACCACGTCCTGGAAAGTGTAGCCGGCCTCGTCGAGGATGGCCTTGATGTTCTGCATGACCTGCTCGGTCTGGGCGGTGATGCCTTCGGGAACGGTTTTGGTGGCGGGGTTGATGGGAATCTGACCCGAGATGTAGAGGGTGTTGCCGGCCTGCACAGCCTGGCTGTAAGGACCGATAGCCGCGGGGGCGTTGGGTGTGTTAATGATTTTCTTCATGTTATGATAATTTTATATTGTTTCACGAAAATGCAAATATACGAAACTTTTACAATATATATGTTTTTTTCTTTAAAAAAGTTTTTTGTGGATGTATATATGCTTGCTGTTCAGTGGATTGTCAAGGAGTGGGTACAACCTGAAATCTCGATTTTTGGGCAATTTATAATTCGTTTGTTTTCAGTGTGTTCTTTGGTTGTTCTTTGGTTGTTCTTTGGCTTAAACCAAAGAACAACCAAAGAACAGACTGTAAGTAACTGATAATGAGTACCTATTTTAAGCATCTATAGGCGTTTCCTACTCGTGCATGGTGTAGGGGGCTCATTACGACCGGCTTACAGTGCTTGTACCCAGGTATTATTTCTGTTGTTGTTTCAGCGGTGCGGGCGTAGAGGTTAGGCGTTTTAATGCCGCTATTCGCAAAAAAAATAGTATTTTTGCATTTGAATAAGTTGGTTTATATAGATATAACTGTTTTGATATGATAGTCTTAGGTTTGATGTCGGGCACATCGCTTGATGGAATCGACTTGGCGCTCTGCGACATCGACGAGCACGGTTACAAGGTACTGGCGGCCGAGACGGTGCCATATTACGAGGAGTGGAAGCAGCGGCTGTCGACGCTCGAGCATGCGTCGGCCTACGAGTATGCTCTTGCCAACGTGGAGCTTGGACACCACTACGGGAAGGTCATCAACCGATTCCTGAAAGACAAGCAACGGCCGGAGGCCATCGCCTCGCATGGACACACCATCTTCCACCAGCCGGATAAGGGATTGACGACTCAGATAGGCGACGGTGACGCCATAGCCGCCGAGACGGGACTGCCGGTGGTGAGCAACTTCCGTACCTTTGATGTGGCGCTGGGCGGACAAGGAGCTCCGCTGGTGCCTATAGGCGACGAGTTGCTGTTCGGCCAGTACGATGCCTGCCTGAACCTGGGAGGGATAGCGAATATTTCGTATAGGGAGTGCGAGGGAGTGCAGGGAGTTCAAGGAGTTCAGGGAGTTCAGGGAGTTCAAGGAGTTCAGGGAGTTCAAGGAGTGCAAGGAGTGCAGGAGTGCAGGAGGGTGGCGTTTGACATCTGCCCGTGCAATATGGCGTTGAACCGTTTGGCGGCTATGCTGGGATATCCTTACGACAAGGGTGGCGTCAACGCCCGAGGGGGGCAGGTACACACATGCTTGCTGCACGAACTCGACGCACTCGAATACTATGCCACCACAGGTCCCAAGTCGCTCGGCAAGGAGTGGTTCGTGGATCAGTTCTGGCCTGTGGTGAAAGGGTTCCTCGGCGTGGTGCCTTCGTTGTCGAAAGTGCGCGATGCGCTGGCCACCGTGTCGGCACATATAGCCATGCAGATAGGGCGAGTGCTGGAAGCACAGAGGGTAGAGACGCTGCTGGTTACTGGTGGAGGCGCCTACAACAGTTACCTGATAGAAAAGCTTGGCGATTATCGGCCCGAGGTAAATATCACGGTGCCTGACAAGTTGATTGTTGAATACAAGGAGGCATTGATATTTGCACTGCTTGGCTATCTGCGACTTACAGGCAAAGTCAACACGCTGGCATCGGTGACGGGGGCAAAATGCGACTCGATAGGAGGAAATATATCGGGAAAGTTGAAAATTGAAAGTTGAAAGTTGAAATTTTAGGTTGGTGTAACTGGTTGATTGTTAATTTTCAATTTCCATTTTTCGATTTTCAGTTCAAAAAAGTTTTGCCATATCGGAAAAAGTTAGTACTTTTGCACCCGCTTTTGAGACAGAGGATGTCCGAAACGATGGCGGGATAGCTCAGCTGGTTAGAGCGCTGGATTCATAACCCGGAGGTCATCAGTTCAAGTCTGATTCCCGCTACAAGAAGCACCACACGAGTGGTGCTTTTTTTGTTCTCTGTCGCAATATCCACGGTATTTCTGCGTTAATACAATTACTATGGACGACAAGCATCTTTACAGCAATTTCGAATACGACTCTGCATTGAGTGTGCAGGAAGGTGTCAAGCAGCCGGAGCAGGTGAACAACAGTTATGTGGAACGGTTGCGTGCCAAGCGGCGGCAAGGTCCTACGACGGAGGAACTTATCAGCGGTATCCTGCATGGCGACCGTATGCTCCTCAGCCGCGCCATTACGTTAGTGGAGAGTTCTCTCTATGCTCACCAGCAGCAGGCGCAGGAGATAATTGAACGTTGCCTGCCGTACAGCGGCAAGAGCATCCGTCTCGGTATCACTGGCGTGCCCGGTGCCGGCAAAAGCACCACCATCGAAGCGCTTGGCAAGATGCTCACCGCCCATGGCCATAAGGTGGCTGTACTGGCCATCGACCCCAGCAGCGAACGGTCGAAGGGCTCGATCCTTGGCGACAAAACCAGGATGGAAGAGCTCTCGGTTGATCCCAACGCCTTTATCCGACCTTCACCCTCGGCGGGCAGCCTGGGCGGTGTGGCGCGCAAGACACGCGAAATCATAACCCTCTGCGAGGCGGCAGGCTTCGACGTGGTTATCGTCGAGACCGTAGGTGTAGGTCAGAGCGAGGTGGCGGCACATTCGATGGTCGACTTCTTCCTGCTGCTCCAGCTGGCTAACACCGGCGACGAGCTGCAGGGCATCAAGCGCGGCATCATGGAGATGGCGGACATGATAGCCATCAACAAGTGCGAGCTTGACCGTAACCGCTCCGAGCTTGCGGCCACACAGTTCCGTAATGCCTTGCATCTATTTCCCATGCCCGAAAGCGGGTGGACGGTGAAAGTCTCCTTGTGTTCGGCCTACACCAAAGAGGGCGTCGAGGACTTGTGGAACTCGGTGATGGAATACGTCACCTTCACCAAGCAGAACGGCTATTTCTATCACAAACGTCAACAGCAGAACCTGCGCATCATGAGTGAGACTCTTGAGAGTGGCCTGAGAGATCGTTTCTACAACGCTCCGGGCATGGAGGAACGTATTGAGGCTCTCAAACAGCAGATTCTTGAGAACAAGATAAGTCCGTATGCGGCTGCTGACCAACTGTTAGAGGGTAAGAGTTAGGAGTTAAGAGTTAGGAGTTAAGAGTTAGGAGTTAAGAGTTAGGAGTTAAGAGTTAGGAGTTAAGAGTTAGGAGTTAAGAGTTGATTTATATCCACGTTCCATTTTGTCACCGGAAGTGCACGTATTGCGCTTTCTACTCCAAGCCTGTGCATGGGGCAGACGGTTTTGGCCGATATGAGGAGGATTTGCTGGAGGAGATGGAACGTCGCAAAGGAGAGCAGCGGCACCCGATTAAGACCGTATATTTCGGCGGCGGGACGCCGTCGATATTGCCGACAGAGGTGTTGGCGCGTATTGTAGATGGGTTGCATCGTTGTTTCGACCTTACAGCGCTGGAGGAGATGACCATCGAGGCCAATCCCGAAGACCTCGCGCCGGAATATCTGAAGAGCCTGCGACAGCTGGGTTTCAATAGAATCAGCATAGGTGTGCAGAGCTTGGACGAGAGGATGCTGCGGCTGCTCAACCGTCGTCACACGGCGCAGCAGGCCGTCGAGGCTCTGGAGAATGCCCGTGCGGCAGGATTTGGCAACATCAGCGTCGACTTCATATATGGACTGCCGATAGAATTTCAATTTTCAATTTTCAATTTTCAACTTGTAACCCATGTTTCTCTCTATGCACTGACTGTGGAACCGGGAACGGCATTGTCGGTGCAGGTCGAGAAGGGCAGGGTGGTGTTGCCCGGAGAAGATGAGGTGGTGCGGCAGTACCATGAACTGCACGACTTGCTGTCGACCAACGGATTTGTCCAGTACGAGGTGAGCAATTACGCCAAGCCGGGTTTTGAATCGAAGCACAACCGTCGCTACTGGGACCGTACGCCATATCTCGGTCTTGGACCTGGAGCGCACAGTTTTGACGGTTGTCGCAGGAGGTGGAACAACCCCGACGGCAGCGTTGGAGAGGAAACCCTCACCGAGGCTGATGCCTTCAACGAGTTGCTTATGACATCGCTGCGTACCGTACGAGGGCTGCCGAAGGAGATGGTCGCTGACGGACAAAAAGAAAAGCTGCATTGTGGGATGCAGCCATTTGTCAAATGCGGGTGGATTGCCGATGTCGACGGCTATTACCGTCCTACCGCGGAAGGGCTACTTCATGCCGATGGAATAGCAGCGGCCCTCTTTGTGTGATCATTCCTCTTCGTCGCCGCTTTGCTCGTCGTCCGGGGCGAATTCCTCGGTTTCGGGCGGTTCGGGGTAGATGTTGTCGCGGATTATATAACCCTTGTAAAATTCCTTTATCTGCTGCAGGAAAGCGAATGCTTCGAGTTTGGAGCGAAAGTCACCGACTTTCACCTTGAAGTTGGGTTCGTCGAAAACGACATAAGCCATCATGTCGGGGAAGTCGGCGTTGAATTTGTCGCGCAGTTCGAAGGCGCTGGTCTTCGAGTTGGTGCCGGAGAAAGAGGCTATCTGGACGCGGTAGCCGGGGATGGTCTTAACCTTGCTGTTCAACTCTACATGTTTTTCGACCATTTGCGTCACAGCCACGTCGCCAGTTACGCGAACTTGAGCCTTCAGGGAGAAAGGCGTGGCGCAAAATATGAAAGCCAAGGTGGCGCAGAAGGCTATTTTCGGCAGGCTTTTCATTTGTATAGGATAAATCTGTCTACTCAATGAATCAATAGTTTGCGTTTTCGGTCATCACGGCCTTGGGACGTACGGTGAGGATGGGGATCTTGCTTTCGTTCAGCATTTGCTGGGCGTAGGTGCCGAGGAGCATACTGTTGAAGTTCTTCTCCTGCTCAGTCATGATGACTATCAAATCCGCTCCTACCGTGTTGGCGTAGTCTAAGGTGGTGAGGGTTACGTTCTTCTCGACATTTATGGTCTTGGTGATGTATCGCACCTCGTTTTGGGTGAGGTGTTTCTGAACCATCTTCACATATCCTGTCACGATGCGCCGAATGTCGGGTGTCTGTGATGTGTACAGGCCAAGCAGATGTATGGTTGAACCGAAATTCTTTGCGAACATCATCGCCTCGGCAACCTTCTGGCGAGTTTCATCGCTGCTGTCTATAGGCAGCACGATTGTCTCGAGGGCTTTGCTGAAGTTGAAATCCTCTCGCACTATCAGCACCGGTGCCGGCGAAATCTCGATGGTGCGGTAGGTGTTACGGCCAAGCACGTTGGTCTTCAATCCGCTCATGCCGTGGGTACCCACTACCAACAGCACGGCATTGTCAGCTTCAGCCTGTGCTGCCAGCTCGTCGGGCGGATTGCCCTCGCGCAACAGGTAGTCCATCTTGATTCCATGGAGTAATGGCTCTACGGCGGCGATACGACGCTCTATCTCCTCACGCACAGGTGCTTCGTCCTCTGTCTTTTCTTTCACATATACCAAACGCAGGTCGCTCTCCAAACGGTTTGCAACATCGATAGCAAGATCCACTGCACGAGCAGATCCCGACGAAAAATCAAATCCGACAACAACTCTGTTCATAACGTGTGTTTATAGTCTTTCGCGGTGCAAAGATACGAACTTTTTTTAACATGAAAAAATAAAATGTTTTTTTTTATTTTTGCACAATAAATATATATATTTGTCGGTTATTATCCAAAATATTGATTTTTCTTCGGATGATACAGGAAAACATACAACGCATCGAGCAGAGTCTGCCGGCCGGTGTGCGTCTGGTGGCGGTGAGCAAACTCAAGCCTACAGGCGACATCCTTGAAGCCTATAACGGCGGTCACCGTCTCTTCGGCGAGAACTATGCCACCGAGCTGCGCGACAAGGCTGCCGTCCTGCCCAACGACATTGAGTGGCATTTCATCGGTCATCTGCAGGGGAAACAGCTGAAATACTACATTCCGTTTGTGAGTATGATTCACGGTGTGGACAGCATTGCCCATCTCGAAGAGGTCGAGAAAGCCGCCGCCAAAGCGGGGCGTTCCGTCGATGTGCTGCTGCAGGTGCATGTGGCGCAAGAGGAGACCAAGTTCGGCTTTTCTCCCGAAGAGCTTGACAACCTCGAGGGACTGGGCAATTCCGAGCATGTAAGGGTCTGTGGCGTCATGGGCATGGCTTCAAACACACCCGACACCGACCGTGTCCGTGCCGACTTCCGCCGCATACGCCAAGTATTCGAAAGCCTCAAGTCCGGCGTCTTTGCCGGTCACCCCGAGTTCAGGGAGGTCTCCATGGGCATGAGCCACGACTACCATATCGCCGTCGACGAAGGCAGCACCATGGTCCGCATAGGCAGCTCCATCTTTGGACCGCGCAATTATCAACGATAAAAGTAAAACTATGGAAAAAAAGGATTTTAAACACACACTTCTCTCATATATTTTAATCACCGTAGGTATCCTGGTCTACACCTTCGGCTGGGCCGCCTTCATGTTGCCTGCCAAGATTGTGGGCGGCGGCGTCAGCGGTATCTCCTCGGTGCTCAACATCGCCGTGGGCATACCCCTGCCCATCGGTGTGCTCAACTTCATCATCAACGGCATACTCCTTGCCGTCGGCTTCAAGGTGCTGGGGCCCAAGTTCGGTGCCAACACCATCTTCGGCATCGTCATGTCGTCGCTCTGTTTCATCCTCTGGCAGCAGGTGCTCCATGTTGAGAACCTCTTCGACGTCTCCCAGTTCGGCGACTTCATGTGTGCCATCATCGGCGGCGTTCTCTGCGGAGGCGGCATAGGTCTCACCTTCATGATGGGCGGTAACAGCGGCGGCACCGACATCATCGCGCTCATCATCAACAAATACCATGACGTGTCGCCCGGAAAGGTAATCCTTTACCTAGACATCTTCATCATTGGCAGCTCATGGTTCGTCTCGCACCGCATAGAGAACGTCATCTTCGGCTACATCGTCATGGTCACCATGACCTATGTGCTCGACTTGGTGCTCGACGGCAACAAGCAGTCGTACCAGGTCATGGTATTCTCGCCAAAGAACGACGAGATAGCCGAGACCGTCACCAACGAGATCGGTCGCGGCGCCACCCTCCTCGACGCTGAGGGCTGCTACACCAGGCAGCAGCAGAAAGTGCTCCTCATGCTTGTCCACCGCACCGACAAACCCCGCGTCATGCAGATAATCCACCGCATCGACCCCAATGCCTTCATCTCCGTCAGCAAGGCGCAGGGCGTATATGGCAAGAATTTCGAGAAACTGAAACTGTGATTAGCAGTCAGCAGTAAGCGGTTGACAATTTCATTTTTCAACTTTCAATTTTAAACTTATGAAGCTCATTTCCCCCTCTTTGCTCAGCGCCGACTTCGGCAATCTGCAGCGCGACATAGAAATGCTTAATGCCAGTGAATGCGACTGGCTGCATGTCGACGTCATGGACGGCATCTTCGTGCCCAATATCTCCTTTGGACAGCCGATAGTGAAACACATCAAGAAACACGCCCGCAAGCCCCTCGACGTGCATCTGATGATCGAGGACCCCGGCCGCTACGTACAGGACTTCCGCGACGCCGGCGCCGACATACTCACCATCCACTACGAAGCATGCCGCCACCACGACCGCGTGCTCCATGCCATTCACGATGCCGGCATGAAAGGCGGCGTTGTGCTCAATCCGTCGTCGCCCATCTGCCTGCTCGAAGACATCGTGCAGCTCTGCGACGTCGTGCTGCTCATGAGTGTCAACCCCGGTTTCGGCGGACAGAAATTCATCGAGAACACCTACGCCAAGGTACGCCAGTTGCGCGAGATGTGCAATCGCAAGAACCCGCAGTGCCTCATCGAAGTCGACGGTGGCGTCAACCTGCAGAATGCACCGCTGCTCTTCGAGGCCGGTGCCGATGTCCTTGTTGCCGGCAACGCGGTCTTCAAGAGCGATAACCCCACGGAGACCATCCACCAGATGAAGCAATGAAGCGTCCCCAGCTGATCATCGCCCCCGGCAAAGAGAAAGCCATCCTGCGCCGCCACCCGTGGATATTCTCAGGTGCGGTGAACCTTATTGTCGGCGAGCCGCAGGATGGCGACCTCGTCGACGTTGTTGACTCCCACGGACAGTGGCTTGCCGCTGGGCACTATCAGGACGAGAGTATAATCTGCAAGGTGCTCACTTTCGATGCCGACGAGGCTGCATTCCCCATCGAGGAGCTCCTTCGCCGACGCATCCACTCGGCCGTGAACTATCGAGTGATACTCGGTTTCTTCGGCGACGAAAGAACCAATGTCTTCCGCCTTGTCCATGCCGAGGGCGACTACCTGCCTGGTCTCGTGGCCGACTGGTATGCCGGAACGCTTGTCCTCCAGGCACATTCTGTCGGCATGCATCGGCTGTTTCCCATGTTTGTCGAACTCTTCCGGGAGGCATTGAAGGAATATGGTCTGCAAACAATTATCGACAAGAGCAGCGCCACCGTGCCTGGCGGTTGCGATGACGGCTACCTCTGGGGCATAGAACGCGAGGAACGCGGCATAAATGAGAACGGCCGGCGCATGCTCATAAACTTCTTCGAAGGCCAGAAAACAGGCTTCTTCATTGACCAACGCGAAAACCGTCAGCTGGTCTGCGAACTGGCTGCCGGCCACAATGTGCTCAACTGCTTCGGCTACACCGGCGGCTTCTCGCTGGCGGCGCTCGCTGGCGGTGCCAGGTATGTAGAGACTGTCGACATCAGCCGCAAGGCCATCGAACTCTGCAACCGCAACGTAGAATTCAATTTCGGCTCCCAGGCGCCACACAAGGGTGTTGTGGCCGATGTGTTGCAATATATGGATACGTTGGGCGACGGTTTCGATTTCATTATACTTGATCCCCCTGCCTTCGCCAAGAACCACCGCTCGCTGCAGCAGGGACTTAAGGGGTATCGCAGCATCAACCAGCGTGCCATGCAGCATATTCCCAGCGGTGGATTGCTGATGACCTTCAGCTGTAGCCAGGCAGTGAGCAAAGAAGACTTTCAGACCATGGTCTTCACCGCCGCCATGAACGCCCACCGCCGTGTGCGTATCGTCCGCCAACTCCCCCACGCCATGGACCACCCTGTCAGCATCCACCATCCCGAAGGCGAATACCTCAAAGGGTTGCTTTTGCAAGTTGAATAGAACAAATAGTACTAAAAAAATATATGGAATTAGGATACCAGAAAATAGACAAATACGACGAACAGTGTGTCAGCGAGATGGCTGAGCACTACAAAGCCATACTGAAGCTGCTGGGTGAAGACCCTGCCCGCGAGGGTCTGCTGAAAAGTCCGGAGCGCATAGCCAAGGCCATGCTCTTCTTCACCAATGGCTACGACCTCGAGCCGGAGGAAATACTCCGCAGCGCCATGTTCCACGAGGACTACAAGCAGATGGTCGTCGTCAAAGACATAGAGCTCTATTCGCTCTGCGAGCATCACATGGTGCCTTTCGTGGGCAAAGCCCATGTGGCCTATATCCCTAACGGCACCATAGTGGGCCTGAGCAAAATACCGCGAGTGGTGGATGCCTATGCCCGCCGTCTGCAGGTGCAGGAACGTCTCACTAAGCAGATCAAGGACTGCATACAGAATGTCCTCAACCCCCTCGGAGTCGCTGTCGTCATCGAAGCGCAGCACATGTGCATGAGCATGCGCGGTGTGCAGAAGCAGAACTCGGTCACCACTACCAGCGACTTCACCGGCGCCTTCATGAAAGACCCCAAGACACGCGAGGAGTTCATGAACATTATCGGCATGAAGCTGCATTGATTGTGTAAGTTGAAGAATTTGAGAAGTCAAAATAGTTAAAGACAAATGAAATACTTGCTTAAAATAATAATCTGCGCAAGCCTGATTTTCAATTTCCAATTTTCGATTTCCAATTCGGTTTCGGCGCAGATCACCCACAACTCGCAGGGACGGCTTGACGAGAACGCCGTCGAGGCTCTCAAGAAAGCGTCGGCGCAGTTCGACAAGAACGTCAGCTTCAAGGTGACGATGACTGTATTTGACAGTAAGAAGAAAGAAACGGCGAAGCAGAGTGCTGAGGTGCGCTATCACAAAGGCAAATATCGTCTGCTCCTGCCCGACCAGGAGCTTATCAGCGACGGCACTACCGTCTGGCAGTGGAACAAAGCAGCTAAAGAAGTCGCCATACACAATATGGTGGAGGATGACATTGACCTGCTCAACCCCGGTCGACTGCTGGCCAACTATGAGAAGAGTTTCAAGGCCAAGTATATCCGCACTGACGACGACGGTACCGCGGTTATTGACATGCAGCCTAAGGCAACGCGCAGTTACCACAAGATACGTCTTTTCATCAACGAAGAAAACGGTCTGCTCAAACGCATGGAAGTGCATAAATACGACTCTGGACGTGAAGTCTACGAGGTCTCTGACTTCAAGCGTGCTTCCAATGCTGCCACGCAGTTCACCTTCGACCCTGTAAAACATCCCGACGTGGAAGTGATTGATATGAGGTAGGGGGTAAAGTAAAAAGCGTTGTAAGAGATGAAGATATTGTTGATAGAGACCGCTACATCGGTGTGTTCAGTGGCGATGGCTGAAGAGGGTAGGGTGGTCGCCGTGCGCGAAAGCGTTGACGCCAACGCCCATTCGACACGTATGCCGCTGTTCGTCAAGGAGCTGCTCGAAGGGAACAGCCCCGACGCTGTGTGCGTCAGTGCCGGTCCGGGCAGCTACACAGGCCTGCGTATCGGTGTCAGCACCGCCAAGGGACTCTGCTACGGCTTCGGTGTGCCGCTGCTGTCGGTGCCCACATTGCTCTCCATGGCGGCTCTCTACTACCGCCGTCATCCGGAGTACAAGGGACTTGTATGCCCCATGATTGATGCACGTCGTATGGAGTGCTACACCATGATTGTGGGATTGTGTGAAGAAGACGAAGACCTGAGAATAATTCGCGATACACAAGCCGATGTAATAGAGGCTGGCTGTTTCGACAAGTGGCTCGACCAAGGGCAGGTGGTTTTCATCGGTGATGGTGCCGCCAAGACCCGCGACATCCTCGGTGTGCATGTCAACGCCAGTTTTGATGTAGATTTCCGCCCATCGGCCGAAGGTATGGTCGACATTGCTGTCGCCAAGATGGCACATGGCGAGAAAGAAGATGTGGCCTACTTCGAACCGTTCTACCTCAAGGACTTTGTGGCAAAAAAAAGTGTTGTTCATGGTTTGAGATAGTATGGCACGCTTTGTTGGTAAACGGTTGTTCTACGGTATCCTGGTGCTGCTGGGAGTCGTCACCCTCGTCTTCTTTCTGTTCAATATACTGCCTGGCGACCCTGCCCGCATGATGCTCGGCCAACGTGCCGACGCCGAGAGTATCGCCGTCATCAATCGTGACTTGGGTCGCGACCGCCCTGTCGGTATCCAATATCTCAACTACCTCAACGACCTGCTGCCGCTGTCGCTGCACAACAATAGCGACCCCGACAATTACTTCTACCTTGCCCAGGAAAAATATGCACCATACACCACCCTGCTCAAGATGGGGAAGACCTCGCTTGTACTCAAGGCCCCCTACCTGCGGCGCAGCTACCAGAGCCAGCGCAAGGTGAGCGAGATTATCGCTGCCGCTTTCCCGCAGACGGCATTGCTGGCTGTGGTGGCCATGATTTTAGCGTTGGTCGTCGGCATAGTGCTTGGCGTGGTGTCGGCACTGCACAAAGACTCGTGGATTGATCGACTTACGCTGGTGCTCAGCACCCTCGGTATGTCGCTGCCGAGTTTCTTCGCCGCCATACTCATCGCTTGGTTCTTCGCATACGTGCTGGCCGACTGGACACACCTCAATATGTTCGGTAACCTATATACCGTCGACGACTACGGCGAAGGAGAATATATTGACCTGAAAAATCTTATTCTTCCTGCATTGACCCTCGGTATCCGTCCGCTGGCAACTCTTACGCAGCTTACCAAGAACTCTATGCTCGAAGCGCTCTCGCAGGACTATATCCGCACGGCACGGGCCAAAGGCCTCTCGCACCGCCGCGTCGTTGTCCGCCACGCACTCCGCAATGCGCTGAACCCGGTGGTCACCTCGGCCAGCGGATGGTTGGCGTCGTTGTTGGCGGGTGCGGTGTTTGTGGAATATGTGTTCGACTGGAAAGGTATGGGCGTAGTAATTGTCGATGGCTTAGAGAAGTATGACTTCCCGGTCGTCATGGGCACCATCTTGTTCATCTGTCTGCTGCTGGTGCTGATAAATATCCTTACCGATATTGTTTACGGAATTCTCGACCCCCGTGTGCGTGTGAGCCGTTAGAGGCTGCGGGCGTAGTCGAGCAGGGTTGGGTAGCGTTTGTCCACAAGCCATGGTTGCTTCTCCCACACGTCGGAGTTGTCGCCCACAAGCACCGTCTGCATGCCTGCGCGACGCCCGAAGAGCATGTCGCTTGTTGCATCGCCCACCATCACACTCTCGTTGAGGGCGATACCGTAATCGTTGCGTGCCTCAAGAGCCATCCCGACGCTGGGCTTGCGTCGCAGGCTGTGCTCGTGTTCCCGCTGGGTGCAATAGTATATGTGGTCGATGTGGCCGATGGCTGCAATCAGTTTTCTATGTACCGCCGCCAGGTCGTCTTCGGTCATCAGTCCCTTGCCGACACCCTGCTGGTTGGTGACGATGATGATACGGTCGAAATGCTTGCTGCAGATGGCGATGGCCTCGGCCACGCCGGGAAGTATTTCCAGTTCGTCTGGAGTCTTCACGTAGTCGTTTTTGCGCAGCACGTTGAGCACGCCGTCGCGGTCGAGGAAGAGGGCTTTCATATTTGCGGTAGTTCAGTTTGGGCACGCTGGTAGTCGTCGGGGATGCCTATGTCGATGAAGTAGCCGTCGGCGGCATAGGCGCGGAATGGTCTCCCCAGAGTCTGCAGCACCTCTTTCTCGAACGAGAATTGGGTGCCTACGGCATAGCCGTTGAGCAGCGAGCGCTGCATGCGGTAGATGCCACCGTTGATATATCCGCTGCCGGTGGCGGGATCTTTCTCACGGAAGGCTGTGATACGGCAGTCTCCGTCAATCTCGACTGAACCGTAGCGCCCGGCGTCGGGCACCCAGCGCAGCACGGCTGTCAGCGGCGCATGCCACTCGTCGGCGCGGCGGCACAACTCCTCGTGGTCGATGTCGAACATCGTGTCGCCGTTGAGCACGGTTACGCTCGCCTCGGTGCAGTGTTGCAGGGCGTTGACAATAGCGCCGCCTGTGCCGAGGGGCGACAGTTCGCGGGCATAGTCGACGGCCAGGCCGTTGTATTCCTTGCCGAAGTATTCCTCGACCTTCTCGTGTAGGTATCCCGTGGCCAGCACCACGTGCTCATAGCCTTGCGCCTTCAGACGGTCGAGCACGTAGGTCAGGAAAGGCCTGCCGGCCACTGGGGCCATAGGTTTGGGTACGTCGCTCACCACCGAGCGTAGCCTTGTGCCGAAGCCACCTGCCAGTATGATTGCCTCTCTCATTTGAACATGGCTGTCTCTACCAGCTCGCAGATGATATGGCCGAGCATGATGTGGCTCTCCTGGATGCGTGGCGTGTCGGTGCTGGGCACGTTGAGCAGCAGGCCACCGAAGGCCTTCATCTTGCCGCCCGTCTCGCCGGTCATCGACACAATGCTCACACCCAGCTCGTGGGCCACTTTGTAGGCTTCCAGAATGTTCTTGCTGTTGCCGCTGGTGCTTATGCCTACCAGCACGTCGCCGCGTTTCGCGGTGCCGCGCAGTAGGCGGGCGAAGATGTACTCGTAGCCGTAGTCGTTGCCCACGGCCGTAAGGTAGCTGGTGTTGCAGTGCAGCGCCTCGGCGTTGAGTGGCGGACGGTCGAAGTAGAAGCGGCCGCTGAGCTCTGCCGCCAGGTGTTGTGCGTCGGCGGCGCTGCCGCCGTTTCCACAGAAGTGTATCTTGCCGCCGGCCCGCAGCGACTCCTCGATAAGCAAGGCCGCATCGGACACTCGTTGCATCAAATCAGCGTCTGCCAGTATCTGCTCTTTTACAGCAATGCTCTGTTCTATTGATTCCTGTATTCTATTCATAACTAATAACTTTTAACTCAAAACTCTTAACTCTTAACTATTCCGTTGTCCAAGTCTTGAGACCTTCGGTGGTGAAGTCGTATCGTTTCGTCTCGCCGCCGAACTCTGCCAACGCCTCCCTCACGGCGAAGCGTGTAAGCCCCGGACAGTAGAAGAACATGAATCCGCCTCCACCGGCACCGCTTATCTTTCCGCCTGTGGCACCGGCCTTCATGGCCGCGTCGTATATGGCGTCTATCCTTGCGTTGCTCACACTCTGCGCCATCTGCTTCTTGTGCTGCCACCCGAAGTTCAGAATCTCGCCTATGCCGCCCACATGTCCCTTCAGCAGCGCCTCCTTCATTTGGTGTGCCTGCTCCTTCAGTTTGTGCATGCTCTCGATGCTCGACGACTTCTTGTTCTTCACGTTCTGTTGCTGCTCCTTGATGATGTCGGCGCTCACGTGCGACGTGTCGGTCCAGTAGAGCAGCAGGTTGTGGTTTAGCTCGTCGATATACTGCTGGCGTACCCTCAAAGGGTTCACTATCACGTTGTCGCCGGTGAACTCCATAAAGTTGAAGCCGCCGAAGGTTGCAGCGTACTGGTCCTGCTTGCCGCCGGCAAGGCCCAGGTCTATGCGTTCTATCTCGTAGGCAAGGCGTGCTATGTCGTATTCGCCCAACGGCAGCTTGAGCCACTCGACATAGGCGCCCAGTATGCTCACCACCAGCGTCGACGAGGTGCCCAGTCCGCTGCCGGCAGGTGCGTCGACAAACGACGCTATGCGCAGCGACAGCGGCCGGTGGGTGAACTGCCGCACGATGCGGTTGTACACTCCTTTGTGGAGAATGAAGTAGCCGTCGGTGTCAACCTCCATGGCGTTCTCATACACCTCGTGCAGTCCCTTGTCGGGAGCCATAAACTCCACCCGTCCGTCGTCGGTGGGTTCTATCGTAGTATAGGCCGCCATGCTGATGGTGGCGTTCAGGATGGCGCCCCCATACAGGTCGCTGTAGGGGCTCACGTCCGTGCCGCCGCCTGCCAATCCCAGTCTCAATGGCGCTTTGCTTCTGATAATCATATTTTCAACTTTCAACTTTCAACTTTCTCTATCGCCTCGGTCATCTTGTCCCACGAATACTTCTGCTTCTCGTCCATCACACCGGCCGTCAGCCGCTCCTGCCAGCCCTCCTCGAAGTATCGCACGATGGCGTCGGCAATCTGCTGTGCCTCGGGTTCCACCACGAAGCCCACCTTGCCGTCGGGCACTATCTCGGCCAGGCCGCCGACGTTCGTCACCACCATGGGCTTGCCGAAGTGGAACGCTATCTGTGTCACACCGCTCTGCGTGGCCGTCTTGTAAGGCTGCACCACCAGGTCGGCAGCACAGAAATAGCGGTTCACCTCGTGGTCGGGGATGAAGTCCGTGTGCATCACCACGCGGCTGTCGATGTCAAGCCGCTGCAGCTGCTCTGTGTAAGGTTTCGGGTCGCCGTAGAACTCGCCCGCCACAATAAGCTTCACGCCCAGGTGCTCCATCCGCTCGTCGGCCATTGCCTCGAGCAGCAGGTCGAGCCCCTTGTAGTCGCGTATGAAGCCGAAGAAGAGCACATAGCGTTGCTCCTCGCGCAACCCAATCAGGCCGAGGGCCTCCTTGCGCGTCAGCGTGGCGCCGTAGTGGTCGTAGAGTGGGTGCGGACAGAACACGCGCGGCCTCCTGTGGTGCGGGTCGAACAGGTCGGCGTCGGCAAGCACCGACCTCGACATGGCCACCATGCCGTCCACCGAGCCCACGAAATATCTTGCAAACAGCTTGTCGCCCGGCCGCTTCTCGTGCGGCACCAGGTTGTCCAGTATGCTGATGCGCCGCATGCCCTTCCGTTTTGCCACGCGCAGTGTGGTGCCCAGCGACGGCGCCATGAAAGGCAACCAGAACTTGGCAATGACCAAATCCGGCCTTTGCCGACGGATATAGAGTCCAGTGCGCAGCCAGCTGAAAGGGTTGATGGCGTTCAGCATGCGCTTGATCTTCAACCCATCGGGGGCAGGCTCGCTGCTGTACTGCGTCTTGCCGGGGAAGAGCATCGACGGGTACTGCAGCGTGAAGGTCACCACCTCCACCTCGTGCCCGTGGTTCTGGTATTCATAGGCCAGCCGCTCGTTGAAGGCTGAAAGCCCGCCGCGGTAAGGCCATGCTGTACCCAGTATTATTATTTTCATTTGGGGTCAAGTTGGAAATTTATGGGAAGTGTATACTGCACGCGAACCTTCTTGCCATGTTGTTTGCCGGCCTTCCACTTGGGCATTGCCTTCACCACGCGCTCGGCCTCCTCGGTGAGCATGGGGTGCGGGCTCCGTATGGTCTTTATATTGTTCACAGAGCCGTCCTTCTCCACCACGAAAGTCACATACACCTTGCCCTCGATACCCTTGGCCTTCGCATCGGCGGGATAGTTCATGTTCGTCGCCAGAAACTGGTAGAGCCCCTCCATTCCGTTCGGGAACTCCGGATTCTCCTCCACAACCACGAACACCTCCTCCTCACCGGCCTTGGTTGTGTTCTTCTGTTCGGTCTGCGCCACCGTCCCAAAGCACGATAGCGTCAGCATCAGCATAAATAAATAGTACTTCTTCATACCAGTTATTTTATTTATTTTACACCATAATAACACGCAATCCGTCATTTTATTGTGCCGCAAGACCGAAAAAAGGGAATTTATATACCTGTTGACGGTAAAAATCCACAAAGTGGGCGCTATATAATTCCTTTGTTTTCAGTATGTTCTATGGCTGTTCTTCGGTTAACCTAAGAACAGTCTGTAAGTAATTGAGAATCAATATCACTTTTTGGACACTTTTGTCGACTGCAGGTGATGCTTGTATGGGCAAGAAGTGCATCCGGATACCGCCCTCTGGACTGCGTGCCGAGAAAAAATAATTTTGCAGTATAAAAAATTATTTGTATCTTTGTACTCTACAAATCCGCATGGATGTAAGTAAAATTATTAACAATCAAAAACATAAACTAATTTATCATGCAGAAAAAAGGTAATAAGTACGGTACCCACCGCGTCATTGAGCCGAAGGGAGTACTCCCGCAGCCGGCGAACAAGCTTGACAACAACATGGATGAGATATGGGACAATGAGATCCTTATCGATGTCCAGACTTTGAACATCGACTCTGCCTCGTTCACCGACATCCACAACTACGCCAAGCAGCAGGCCGGCGAGGGTGCCAGCCAGGAGAAGATCATGGAGGAGGTGAAGAAGGAGATGTTCCTGAATGTCGAGCTTCAAGGCAAGCACCGCAACCGCCGCACCGGTTCGGGCGGTATGCTTCTGGGCAAAGTGGAGAAGATCGGCGACGCCCTGAAGGGCAAGATTGACCTGAAGGAGGGCGACCGTATCGCCACTCTCGTCAGCCTCTCGCTGACTCCTCTGCGCATCGATGAGATTCTGGAGATCCGTCCCGAAGTGGACCAGGTGGACATCAAGGGCAAGGCCATTCTCTTCGAGAGCGGTATCTATGCCAAGATTCCGACCGATATGCCCGAGAAACTGGCGCTGAGCGCCCTCGACGTGGCCGGTGCTCCGGCGCAGACCGCCAAGCTGTGCCAGTATGGCCAGACCGTCGTGATCCTCGGCGCCGGCGGCAAGAGCGGTATGCTTTGCTGCTATGAGGCCAAGAAACGCGTCGGTGTCACGGGCAAAGTGATCGGCATCGCCAACAGCCCGAAGAGCACGCAGCGCATCAAGGACCTCGGCTTCTGCGACATCGTGGAGAGTGCCGCCGGCATGACTCCCGTGCAGGTCTACGAGCTGGTGGAGCGTCTGACGAACGGCAAGATGGCCGACGTGACGATCAACTGCGTGAATGTTCCCGACCAGGAGATGACGGCTGTGCTGTGCACGAAGGACGACGGCATCGTCTACTTCTTCTCGATGGCCACAAGCTTCACCAAAGCCAGCCTGGGTGCCGAGGGTATCGGCAGCGACGTGAACATGATCATGGGCAACGGCTATACGAAGGGCCACGCCGAGTTCACGCTTCAGGAACTCCGCGAGAGTCCGAAGCTGCGCAAGATTTTTGAAGAACTTTATGCATAACCATTTAAAATCAAAACATTATGAAGAAAATTGCTTTATTTTTGGGCGTTGCCTTGATGGGCATGTCGCTGAGCGCTGTGGCCTCGACCACCGCGGTTGAGCCAGTGGCTTCGGAGATCGTCAGTGCGAAGCCTGCCGAGAACATCGACAAGCTGCTGAAAGATTACGAGAAGGCCATCAACGACTATGCGAAGGCGAAGAAGAAGACTGTCACCACGAACAGCAAGACGAGTGCACAGATTTCGAAGCTGCGCAAGCAGATCGACACTCTGGCTCAGAAGCTGGCCAAGGTTGAGGCGCATATGACTCCGGCACAGCTGAAGCGTTATAACGCCGCGAACGACAAGCTGGCTTCCATCGAGAAGTAGTCCGTTATCGAAAACAGAGACGACCTGCAGCAGACTTCTGTTGCAGGTTGTTTTTTTTTGGAGGGAGAGCAAGGGAGTGCAAGGAGTTCAGGGAGTTCAGGGAGTTCAAGGAGGGGAGAGTGCATAAATTCTTTTTGCCAGTTTTCTGTTTTTTTGTATTTTTGCACAATCTATAGTGCGGACGTTTGTGTCCGTATGTGTGGTTATGTCGTTGAATAATAAATAAAAAGATATTTATATATGAAAGTAAACCGCAGAAAAGAACTGTTCCCGAACGTCAGCGACGAGCAGTGGAACGATTGGAAATGGCAGGTGAAGAACCGCATCGAGACCTACGAGGAGCTGAGCAAGTATTTCACCTTTGCTCCCGAGGAGGCCGAGGGTATCAAGAAGGCTCTGGCGAAGTTCCGTATGGCCATCACGCCGTACTATCTGAGTCTGATAGACCCCAACGACCCTTACGACCCCATCCGCCGACAGGCTATCCCTGCCGGTCCGGAGTGCAACATTGCTCCCGCCGACCTGAACGACCCGCTGCACGAGGATGAGGACTCGCCGGCTCCCGGCCTGACACACCGCTATCCGGACCGTGTGCTGTTCCTTATCACGGACATGTGCTCGATGTATTGCCGCCACTGCACCCGCCGTCGTTTTGCCGGTCAGAAGGACGACGAGAGCCCGAGCGAACGCATCGAGAAGTGCCTGGCCTATATCGAGAAGACGCCGCAGGTGCGCGACGTGCTGCTGAGCGGCGGCGACGCCCTGATGGTGAGCGACCAGAAGCTGGAGTACATCATACAGCGTCTGCGCAAGATTCCGCACGTGGAGATCGTCCGCATCGGCAGCCGCACCCCAGTGGTGTGCCCGCAGCGCATCACCCCCGAGCTGTGCGAGATGCTGAAGAAATACCACCCCATCTGGCTCAACACCCACTTCAACCACCCCAATGAGTTCACTCCGGAGGCTGAGCAGGCTCTTGCCCGTCTGGCCAACGCTGGCATTCCTCTGGGCAACCAGACGGTGCTGCTGCGCGGCGTGAACGACTGCGTGCATGTGATGAAGAAGCTGATGCACGAGCTGGTGCGCAACCGTGTGCGTCCGTACTATATCTACCAGTGCGACCTGAGCATGGGTTTGGAGCATTTCCGCACGCCTGTGAGCAAGGGTATCGAGATTATCGAGAACCTGCGCGGCCATACGAGCGGCTATGCCGTTCCCACCTTCGTGGTCGATGCCCCCGGCGGTGGTGGCAAGACTCCCGTCATGCCTCAGTACGTCATCTCGCAGAGTCCGGACAAGGTGATTCTGCGCAACTTCGAGGGTGTCATCACCACCTACACCGAGCCGCGTGAGTACCACGAGGAGTGCCACTGCGAGGCCTGCGAGCAGAAACGCCGCATCGACGAGGGTGTTGCCTCGTTGCTCGAGACCGACCGCATGGCCCTTGAGCCCAGTCACCTGATGCGCCACGAGAGAAACAAGAAATAAGTTGAAAGTTGAATGTGGAAAGTGGAAAGTGATGGTGCTGATTTGTGTCAGCATCGCTTTCCACTTTCCTTTTTCTGTTTTCCACTCTGCTTCTGCTCAGATAGCTGGTATGAACACCCTCTCGCTGCTCGACCGGGGCAGCAGTGCCCGCACCGCGGGATTGGGTTTCGACTACCTGTCACTTTATGGTGGCGATGTGGCCCTTGCACTCGACAATCCGTCGCTCATCACCTCCGACCTGCACAATAGTGCCTCGTTGAGCTATATCAACATGTTCGGTGGCGGAAACATGGGTTCGCTGGCATACGGCCGCACTTTCAGCAGGGCAGGCACTTTCGTGTTCGGTTTCCATTTCAACGGTTATGGCCGCTTTGAGGAATACGACGAGGAGGACAACTACCTCGGCGATTTCTACGCCGCCGATTTCGCCCTCAGTGTTGGGTGGGGCATGTGGATAGACAGCAACTTCAGTATCGGTGCTAACTTCAAGCCGGTACTGTCGCAGTATGAGCGCTACACGGCTGTGGCCGTGGCTTTCGACCTCGCCGGAAGCTACACCTCCGACAATCGTCGTTTTGTCGCTACCGTGATGGCACGCAATATCGGAGCGCAGATACTCACCTTCGACGAGACGGTGGAGAAGCTGCCCTTTGAACTTTCGGCGTCGTTAAGCTACAAGCTCAAGAACGCCCCTTTCCGCCTCTTCTTTGCTGCCACCGAGCTGCAACGGTGGAACCTCAAATACGAAGACGAGCTGAATCCCACGTCCCATACTGATCCCTTCACCGGCGAGGTAACCGAAGAGAGTTGGTTCAAGGGGACCTTGGACAACCTAATGCGCCACACGCTGTTCGGCGTCGAGCTCAATCTCGGCAGCGCGATTTTTGCACGTGTGGGCTACAGCTACCGGCAGGCAATGGAGACGGTGGGCGCCGACGTGCTCAACATGAGCGGATTCTCCTTTGGACTCGGCATCCGTGGCAAGCGCTGGGAGTTCAGCTACGCACGAAGCAACTACCACCTCGGCCAGGCTCCGAATTATTTCACGTTGAGCTATCAGTTTTAATGAGACTTCAATTCATCATTTCCAACCAGACCAATCCGTATTGGAATATTGCGGTTGAGAACCATCTGTTGTCGCTGCCCGAGACAGAAGTGGTTACCCTTTATCTGTGGAAAAACCGCCGCACGGTGGTTATTGGGCAGAACCAGAACCCCTACAGCGAGTGCAACGTGGAGGCGCTGGAGTCTGACGGAGGCTACTTGATGCGCCGCAAGACTGGCGGCGGTGCGGTCTACCACGACGACGGCAACATCAACTTTTCCTTCGTGGTGCCTAAAGCACTCTATGACCAGACACGCCAGTTCCGCGTCATACAGCGCGCGGTGGCCGACTTCGGTATCATCGCTGAATTGTCGGGACGCAATGATATCCTCACCGAGGGTCGCAAGTTCAGCGGCAACGCCTTCAGTAAAGGGAAATATCAGGACCTGCATCACGGCACCATCCTCATCAAGGGCAATATGGAGGACCTGCAGCGCTACCTCAAGCCCAAGCCTGCCAAGTTGCAGAAACATGGTGTGGCATCGGTGCGCAGCCGTGTGGTGAACCTCTCTGAACTCAATGCCGAGATTACCTCCGAGAGCATCGTTCCGCACCTGAAGACCGCCTTCGAGGAGGTGTATGGCGGCAAGGCTGCCGAGGCCGGTTTCGAGGAAATCGTTGCACGCCCCGATGTGCAGCGTCTATATGAAGACTTCGCGTCGCCAGAATGGAAGTATGGCCGCTGGCGCAGCTTCACGGCACAGCGCAGCGCCCAGTTCGACTGGGGTGGGGTGGAGGTGGCTCTCACCGTCGAGGACGACATTATCAAGGATGTCCAGATAGCCTCCGACGCCCTCGACCTCGCCGCCCTTGACGAGGTGCGTAAAAAACTAACCGGCGCCTCGATAAACGAAGTGCCGGCAGAAAGTGACAATCCTATAGAAAGGGATATTTACAATTTGCTTTTCAAGTAGGCCGGCAGCTGGTCGATGCTGATGCGCTCCTGCTGCATGGTGTCGCGGTGGCGCACGGTGACTGCGTTATCGGTCAGCGTGTCGTTGTCCACGGTGATGCAGAAGGGAGTGCCGATGGCGTCTTGACGGCGGTAGCGGCGGCCGATGGCGTCTTTCTCGTCGTACTGCACCATCATGTCGGGCATGAGGATGTGCTGTATTTCGCGAGCTTTCTCGGGGAGGCCATCTTTCTTGACGAGCGGCAGGATGGCGGCTTTGTAGGGTGCTAGCTTGTTGGGCAGGCTGAGGACGGTGCGGGTGCTACCGTCTTCGAGGGTCTCGTCCTTGAGGGCGTGGCTGAAGATGGCGAGGAAGGTGCGGTCGACGCCGATGGAGGTCTCGATGACGTATGGAGTGTAGCTTTCGTTGAGCTCGGGATCGAAGTACTGGAGTTTCTTGCCGCTGAATTCGCTGTGGCGCGAGAGGTCGAAGTCGGTGCGGGAGTGGATGCCTTCGAGTTCCTTGAAGCCGAAGGGGAATTTGAATTCGATGTCCGTGGCAGCGTTGGCGTAGTGGGCGAGTTTCTCGTGGTCGTGGTAGCGATAGCAGTCGGCGGGGATGCCAAAGGCGAGGTGCCACTGGAGGCGCTCTTCTTTCCACTTCTTGAACCAATCGAGCTCGGTTCCGGGGCGGACGAAGAACTGCATCTCCATCTGTTCGAACTCGCGCATGCGGAAGATGAACTGGCGGGCGACAATTTCGTTGCGGAAGGCTTTGCCTATCTGTGCTATTCCGAAAGGTATCTTCATGCGGCCTGACTTCTGCACATTGAGGAAGTTGACGAAGATGCCTTGTGCCGTCTCGGGACGGAGATAGAGGGTGTCGCTGTCGTCGA
>JAEEGL015296276.1_pt1 | contig 23512 bp, 15 predicted proteins | sample 9134231 | NCBI WGS metagenome assembly JAEEGL01 (sample SAMN16246548, study PRJNA631951) | gut metagenome | biome: gut microbiome; feature: rumen; material: fiber-attached | host: Bos | place: Iran: Karaj | collected 2018-10
AACCTCCTCTACTGCATCATTGCAGCCCTCATCCATGGTAAAGCGTTCTCTCTCCCAGTCTGCGGAAGATCCCATCTTGCGAAGCTGCTTTACGATGCGGCCGCCGTACTCCTTACGCCAGTCCCAGCACTTTTCCAAAAAACCTTCTCTGCCCAGGTCCTCTTTGTTGATGCCCTGCTCCTTGAGAGACTCGATAACCTTGACCTCTGTAGCAATGGATGCATGATCTGTTCCGGGCTGCCAAAGTGCCTCATATCCCTGCATCCTCTTGTAACGGATCAGGATATCCTGAAGTGTATTATCAAGAGCATGACCCATATGAAGCTGGCCCGTGATATTCGGAGGCGGCATAACAATGGTAAAAGGTTTTTTGTCAGGATTCACGCTGGCATGGAAAAATCCCCCCTTTTCCCACTTTTCATATAATCTGTCCTCCAGACCCTTGGGGTCATACGTCTTTGCAAGTTGCATTTTGTTTCCTCCTAATCTACTATCTACCATACGGCAATACGGTCCTCGGGAGCCAGATACATGCCGTCTCCCTCGCCGACACCGTATGTTTCATAAAACTTATCAAACTGCTGCACAACAACATTGGTGCGCAGATAAGCCAGGGGATGAACGTCCATCTCCGCTATCTCGGCTTCAAAGGTTGCACTGCGCTGAACACGGAGCAGCCCTCCTGCATAGAATCTGAAAAACTTATCGTAGTCATAATCCTTTTTCTCATCTGCCATGCGAAGCACCAATGCAATGCCGCCCATATCCGCAATAGCCTCTCCCGTAAGATTGGTACCGTACAAGGTAACATCCGGGAGCACCACAATATTGTCATAGTAGTCTTTTACTTTTTCTACCTTTTTTCCGAACTTCTCAGAGTCCTCCTCTGTCCACCATCCATAGGGGGTGTCATCGGTAACGGCATACTTGCCGTCCTTATCATAACTGGCTCCGGTGCTGTCAAAACCATGGGTGATCTCATGGCCCACAACAAATCCTACCTGCCCATCCAACTGCTCTCTGGTAAGAGTACTCAGGTCATCAAGGCCCTCCAGATACCCTGCACAGATATAAGCCTCATTAGTGACTGGGTAGTAAAATGCATTGAACATAGTCGTAGGCAAAAATATCTCTATATCCCAGCGCCATGCACCGCGGACTCGCTGAGTTCCTATGGCCGATCCATGGTTTTTGAGAGTACCCATCCTATTCCTTGCATATGCATCTAAGTACGAATCTGTACTTCTCACCCTAAGGAATGATGTGTCCGGAAGTGTATCCGGATACAAAGCGGTTATGGCCATATTATCCAGTTTCTGGACAGCCTTTGCTTTTGTCTCCTCCGAAAGCCACTCCTCATTCAGAAGCATCTTCCGATAGGCTGCCTTAAGCTCTTTTGTATAGTTGTCCAGGATGGCTTTTTCAGATGCCGAAGCATATGTGGAAACATAGGCATTCTGTAGTTCGGGGATCAGATAAGGATCCTCTATTCCCTCGATGATGCCCTGGGACGCCTCAGTTTTCTGGGTTTCCTCATCCTCGGGGAATGTATATTCCTCACCGGTCTCCTCATCATAATATCCCTCGATCCGTCTGGAATACTCATACTCCTGACTGTCCAGACGATCCGATGCCATGGCCGCGGTATACAGCATTAAATAATCCTTGAGTTTTTGAAGATTATCCGATGTATAAACCCTATCAAGATTTTTCAGAGCAGACTCATCATATATGATGACTCTGCCTCCGGTAAATCCGAAAGCGGACAAAACTTCACGCAGAGGAAATACGCTGCACTTGGAAACCGCACTCTCATACGATACTGTCGCTGACAGGGTGCTTATATCCACCGGTTCTTCCTCTTCGAACATCCCCTCCTTGAGGATAGATTCGATCTCAAAGGCATTGTCTATGATCCGCGCACGAACCTTGTTGGAATAACCGCACCTTATAAGCACGCTTTCTCCAACGTTCATGACTATTTCATCCACAAACCCGTTGGGCTCTATGACACCACAATAACTATTGGGGTCCTCGGTATCGATGATCGCTTCAAAATCTACCAGGCTCGCAAGTTTAAGCTTATTGGTATTGGTAAGGAAAGACGTCATTTCAGAAAGGCTGCTTATGGATTCGATATCCTCAAGATAAGGAACCACCGGCTTGACGCCCTGTTTATCACGAGTAGTCCAGTCTGACTTCTTTTTATAATATCTTGCAAGGTTTGCTGCCTCGTCACCCTTGCCGCCGGTACCTCGCAGGATTCCATCCAGATGATCCTTGATGCTTTGGCTGCTATCGTAAATAGCGCCTGCAGCATACTTGTCATCTCCCAAATGATCTACCGAAAGGAAATCATAATTCATGGAAAGATGGGCATCATTAACGACTCCTCTGTCTCCCGCAATTTCGGCAAATCCGGCAATATCTGAATCTATCCAGGGACTGCCTGCGGACTTGGTCAGAAAACGGCTTTTCTTTTTGATGTTTTTGACCGCTTTTTTGTAAGTCGCTGCCTTGATGCGCTTGGAATCCTTGTAATATACGGTACGTGTCTTGCCCGACACCTTGACCTTTTTAACCTTATATACCTTTTTCTTTGTAAGCTTTTTGCCGTTAAAAGAATACCTTGTATAAGTATCCCGGGGACTGCCATGAGTAGCGATATACATATCTCCGCTGTTGAGACGCCACATTGCCGTCACATTTTTTATAGAAGAGATCTGCGTCACGCCGCCGGTCTTTTTATTGTACCTGTATACTGAAAGGTTAAGATACTTGCCCGATGTCTTTGTAACAAATAGTTCGGAGATACCGTCACCATCCATATCCGTGACATTGTATGCGCGGCCGGCCTTGTAAGCCGTCATGCGCGTTCCCTCCAAATATATCTTGTCATTGGGATCACCGCCTGCTGCCATCAGCACCGGAACCGGGACGGCTACGGTAGTAAGCAGCATTGTAAGAACGATGATCAATGCTTGTGTTTTTTTCATACTTTTCTCCATGTGTCTACTCATTGTGAACAAGACGCTATTTCCGATTTTACCACGACTTTTCCAAGTTTTCAACGAAAGACGTAGGAAAAATGCATATTGACAAGGTTGTAAGGTTATGCTAACATGCATTTTGGTTAGGTCAACCTAACTGCGCGCTTTTTAAAAGGAGGAAACAGATATGATGCCACTTATGGTCGCCGACAGGGCAAAGTTTTTTGAAGTCGCCAAGGTTGGTGGAGACGACAAGACCCGGGCTCATCTTGAAAATCTGGGATTTGTTCCCGGAGCAAAGGTCCAGGTAATAAGTGAGCTGGGAGGAAATCTCATAGTTAATGTCAAGGACACCCGCATTGCTCTCGACAAAAGCCTTGCGATGAAGATCCTTGTGTAGGAAAGGAGTAAAAATGAGCACGTTACAAGAGGCAAAGGTAGGCGATACCGTCAAGGTTGCCCGCATTACCGGAGAGGGCGCGGTAAAGCGCCGCATTATGGATATGGGTATCACAAAGGGTGTGGAGATCTACATCCGCAAGGTGGCTCCCTTGGGAGATCCCGTAGAAATAACCGTACGTGGCTACGAGCTTTCCGTACGCAAAGATGACGCAAAGATGATCGAGCTGGTATAGGCGACGGTCCAAGGAGGAGAAAATGAGTTTACGTATCGCATTAGCAGGTAACCCCAACTGTGGTAAGACCACACTTTTTAATGCACTTACAGGTGCTAACCAGTACGTTGGAAACTGGCCCGGTGTTACCGTCGAGAAAAAAGAAGGACGTTATAAAGCAGATAAGGATGTGGAACTGGTTGACCTTCCGGGAATCTATTCCCTGTCACCCTACACACTGGAGGAAGTTGTTGCCCGAAACTATCTTATAGACGAAAAGCCGGATGCCATCCTCAATATCGTTGACGGAACCAATCTGGAGCGAAACCTTTATCTTACAACACAGCTGGTAGAGCTTTCCATCCCCGTAGTGGTTGCAGTCAACATGAAGGACGTTCTTGAGAAAAACGGTGATGTCCTTCATACCGACAAGCTTTCCCAGGCTTTGGGCGTTCCCGTTGTGGAGATCTCCGCTCTCAAGGGCGAAGGCATAAGCCGCGCTGCTTCCGAAGCTATTGAAGTTGCCAAGAATGCAAAAGCAGTTACTCCCAAGCATTCATTCTCCGGTCCTGTAGAGCACGCTCTTGCACATATCGAAGAGCTTGCCCTTCATCAGATGGAGGATCGCTATCAAAGATGGTATGCCATCAAGCTTTTTGAAAGAGACGATAAGATCCAGGAAAAGCTGGCTCTTTCACAGGAAAAGATATCTCACATCGAAAATGACATCAAGTCCTGCGAGCAGGAACTTGAGGATGACGCAGAAAGTATCATAACCGCCGAGAGATACAACTACATCGGAAGCATAATCGGCAAGTGCATTGAAAAAGCCGCTGTAAGCGAGACTCTTTCCGACAAGATCGATAAGATAGTTACAAATCGCTTCCTTGCCCTTCCCATCTTTGCGGTTGTTATGTTTGTTGTTTACTACATATCCGTTACCACTGTGGGTACGTTTGCAACAGACTGGGCCAATGATCAGCTTCTCGGAGACGACGGATGGAACTTCCTGGGAATAGAAGGTCTTTTCATTCCCGGTCTTCATGGTGCAGTAGGTGAGCTTTTAGAGTCTGTAGGCTGTGCTGACTGGCTGGCCGGACTTATCAACGACGGTATCGTAGCCGGCGTAGGCGCTGTTCTGGGCTTCGTTCCCCAGATCCTGATCCTGTTTATCTTCCTGGCCTTCCTTGAGGGCTGCGGATATATGGCAAGAGTTGCCTTTATCATGGACCGTATCTTCCGTAAGTTCGGTCTTTCCGGAAAGTCCTTCATCCCCATGCTCATCGGCTCAGGATGCGGCATCCCCGGAATAATGGCTTCACGCACCATCGAGAGCGAGCGTGATCGCCGTATGACCATCATGACCACCACCTTCGTACCCTGCGGCGCTAAGCTTCCCATCATAGCACTTGTAGCGGGAGCTTTCTTCGGCAACGCGGGATGGGTGGCAACATCCGCATACTTCGTTGGTGTCGGTGCCATCATCTTGTCCGGTATCATACTTAAAAAGACAAAGATGTTTTCCGGAGATCCTTCACCCTTCGTAATGGAGCTTCCCGCATATCACCTTCCCACTGTAGGTTCTGTCCTTCGCAGCATGTGGGAGCGTGGCTGGTCCTTTATCAAAAAAGCCGGTACTATCATTCTCCTTTCAACCATTGTTCTCTGGTTCCTTATGAGCTTTGGAACAGTGGACGGCAGCTTCAGGATGCTTGAGCCTGTGGAGATCGATCACTCTATCCTGGCAGCCATCGGAACTGCTCTAGCATTCATCTTCAAACCTCTTGGCTTTGGCAACTGGCAGCTTTCCGTTGCAGCTATTACCGGCCTTATCGCCAAGGAAAATGTTGTTGCAACTCTCGGTATGACCTACGGTCTCGAAGAAGTTGCTGAAGACGGTGCGGACTACTGGGCTACACTCGCAGCATCCGTACCCGCCATTGCCGGATACTCCTATCTGGTATTCAACCTGCTTTGCGCACCCTGCTTCGCAGCTATGGGAGCTATCAAGCGTGAGATGAACAACACCAAGTGGTTCTGGTTCGCTATCGGATATCAGTGCATCCTTGCCTGGGTAGTATCTCTTTGCATCTTCCAGATAGGCGGACTTTTCACAGGTGCTGTCAGCTTCGGCATCGGAACTGTTGTTGCAATAGCCTTTATTGCAGGATTTATATATCTGCTTTTCCGGAAAGGCGCTGAGCAGTCACAGGAAGTAGTTATGGAGAACTAGGGAGGTTCTTATGCTTTCGACCATAATAGTGCTTATCATTCTTTGTACGATCATAGGCCTTATTATCTACGGCCTGTACAAGGATCATAAAAAGGGAATAGGGATTTGCGGCGGTGATTGCTCCCAGTGCGGCTCCGCCTGTACAACGTCCAACAAAACAACCTCCTAGATTTCCCTTCGGGGGCGGCCCTTGCCGCCCCCTTTTTCTTGAGTTTGCATATAAGTATTGATATAATAGGAGAAGTTAGGGGGACACACCATGAATCGCAACGCATTTAGTTTATTACGCCGGCTTCCGGTACATATTCCGCCCGGCAATGCTATACTTCTTCTTGTGACCTTGATACTCGCCGGTATCAACTACTTTTTAGGCGGAGAATTTTTTTCCTTCGAAGCAGGCGGCATAACTTTTCCCTTTTATCATATGGGCGCCATCCTGGTGGCCGGACTGTGCGGTTACGCTACCGCCATGTACTATTCTCTGATGGTCTTTGCATTTGCTACTATGGCAGATTTCCCCATGGCTTATACCATGTTCCTTTTTCTTGTCATAGTCTGCCTTACTCATCTGTTCCTTTCACATTTTACCTTTACGGACGTGAGCCGTACCGTTCTTGCAATAATACTCCTTACAGCTACTATCGGTAACGGTAAGTATACATTCCGCAGTATTCTAAGTCCGACTTCGTACCCGCCCCTTACCGGCTGGGTAGAGCTTAACTATTTTCTTGGTGCACTCCCCGAGTGCGTCCTGTCATTTCTTGCGCTATACATTTTCTATACATATATTCCCGAGGACAAGCGACGGATCTTTTCCGGATCCCAGTATTATACCAGCGCGCGGGTTGCCGACGTGCGGGAAAACGGCTATCACAAGCGTTCCATTTTGGGCCGCAATATCACCATAGGTCTTGTGATCAACATCGCCATCATGCTCATAACGTCCATCTCCTTTGCGGGACTTATGTTTGGACAGCTTGATTCCGTCAAATCTTCGCCTACCAAGGGCAGCATACGATTCGGCAGTTTTTATCACCCTATTTTCTTTGCCATAGAGCTGCTTATGATGATCTCCAATGTGGTCCTTCCCATTGTCCTTATTACCTACTATGTGCTTGAGGTCATCACTCTACATCCCATGGAAAAGGTATCCACCTATGCGCGGACCTACGCCACCTCCATCGGCGAAGACCGCAAGGCAATCGCGGAAAAGATCGGTGATATCGAACCCCACATCCATGATGAGATCTGGGATGTTTTCCATGCTTTGGACATCTTGATCCATGAAACCAATGATTATATCGATAAGCTTCAAAACGAACAGGATCTGGAAAACGAACTTGCCGTAGCTCAAGAGGCCAGCAAAGCCAAAAGTACCTTCCTGTCCAATATGTCCCACGAGATCAGAACTCCCATAAATGCCATTCTCGGCATGAATGAAATGATCATCCGTCAGACCCACGAACAGGATACCTTGAAGCTGGCCATGAACATAAAAAGCTCCAGCGATACCCTTCTCAATATCGTCAATGATATCCTGGATCTTTCCAAGATCGAGGCCGGCAAGATGGAGATCATCAATGCCCAGTATGACCTTTCCAACCTTATCAACAATATCATCGGGATGGTTGATCTTCAGGCTGAGCATAAAGGTCTGAAACTGGACATCAATGTTAATCCCGATACCCCGACGATCCTTCATGGCGATGAAAACAGGATCAAGCAGTGTATCCTTAATCTTCTGTCCAATGCGGTCAAATACACTCAAGAAGGAAGTGTTGGTTTATATATTGACTTCCACCGCATAGACTCTCGGCTTATATCCCTTCACGTCCGGGTTACAGATACCGGCGTAGGTATCCAAAGCGAAAACATAGACAAGCTGTTTATTCCTTACGAAAGACTTGACGAGCGCCGTAACCGCGCTATTGAGGGAACCGGCTTGGGACTTGATATCGTTAACCGACTCCTTTCCATGATGGAGTCAAGGCTTCAGGTCCACAGTATCTATGGTGAGGGTTCAACCTTTTCCTTTACCATCAATCAGACCGTACTTGACTGGGAACCCATCGGAGATGTCAATGATCGGTATCTCAAGTACAAAACCGTTCCCACAAAATACACCGAGGGCTTCCATGCACCTCATGCCCGCATACTGGTAGTTGATGATACCAATATGAACCTAATCGTTATCAAGGGCCTTTTGAAGAACACGCAGATCCAGATCGACACCGCCGATTCAGGTCGGGAGGCTCTGACTATGATCCGCCAAAAGAAGTACGATATCATATTCCTGGATCATCGTATGCCCGGCATGGACGGAATAGAGACCCACGATCTGATGATGAGCATGGAGGACAACCCCAACAAGGATGTACCCTGTATCGCCCTTACCGCCAATGCCATTACCGGCGCCAGGGAAACCTACATCCAGGCCGGCTTCCAGGATTACCTTTCCAAACCTGTCAACTCTCAGCGTTTGGAAAATATGATAATAAAATATCTCCCCGACGATATGGTCATCCGCGCAGGCGATTCCGAATTCGTACCTGTCGAACAAGAGGCACCTGTTATTACACAGGATGCTGCGATCTACGCCGAAACAGAAGTGGATCTTTCCGAGTTTGACGATCTCGAGGGAGTCAATATCAAAATCGCTCTCAAGAACTGCGATACCATCGAGATCCTCCGTGAAGCATTGCACGAGTTTCTTATCACCATTCCCGGTCGTGCCGATGCCATCGAAGCTTACTCAGAACGAATGGATTTCCGTAACTTCACAGTTGCCGTCCACGCTCTCAAGAGTAACGCCCGCCTGATCGGAGCCATGAAGCTTTCCGACGAGGCTGCAGCCCTTGAGCAATTCGGCAACAACGAGGATGCAGAGCAGATTTCTACCCGAACACCTCACCTTCTCAGGTTGTACCGCAGCTACACGGAAAAGCTGGCTTCTCTCAAAGACTCTAACAGTCCCATGGAGAGTTCCAAGGAAGAGATCTCCGAGGAGATGCTGCTGGGTGCATTCCACGATATGCAGGAACTTATAGAAGTTTTTGATTATGATAATGCACAATCCATCATGAATATGGTAGAATGTTATAGGATTCCCGAGAAATATACTGCAAAGTGGGAACGTATCAAAACACTCATGGCAGAGGTTGATCTTGAAGAACTCCTTTGGGAGCTTCAGTAAAGGATATACATTATTATGCAGGAAAAAGTTTTACTTATCGGCGACAATAAAAGCTTTATGGTCAATGCCATCACCAAGGATCTGACTGAGATCTTCTATGAAGTCACCCTTGTAGCACCTGCTGTGGCTTTTCTCAAGGGCTTGTCATTCCGTCCTGATATTTATCTGGTCTATCTGGACAATGTCAATGACTTCAGCGAAGTCCTGTTCTATCTGGACACTCAGGTACTTTCCTCCGATATCAAGGTTTGTCTTATCGGCGAAAAGATGCAGATTGAAAAGGCGTACCAGTCCATCCCTGAGGAGCGTGTTGAAGCATCATTCCTTCGTCCTGTCAATATCAAGCAGTTGGGCGAGAGGCTTGACTACCTTATAGAGCACGGCAATATCTCCGGAGAAGCCAGACGTATATTGGTCGTTGACGACGACGGCATGATGCTCAAAGCCATCAAATCCTGGCTGGAAAACCGCTATCGCGTTACTATTGTCAACTCCGGAATGTCAGCCATCAAGTTTTTAGCCACCAATCAGGTTGACCTTATACTTCTTGACTACGAGATGCCTGTCACTACAGGACCTCAGGTTTTTGAGATGCTGCGAAGCGACCCTGATACCAAAGATATCCCTATCATGTTCCTGACCGTCAAATCCGACAAGGAAAGTGTTATGAAGGTTTTGGAACTCAAGCCTGATAACTACCTGCTTAAGACCATGCCCCCCAAGGAGCTGGTGGCTCAGATCGATGCATTTTTTGAACAAAGAAAACGAGATAAAATGATTTAGTTCCCGAGGAGGCCTTATGCCCGGCGCAATCGTTTATTTTGATCACTATTCACCCATCGGTGACATAGTATCCATGGTCCTGTGTCTCTTGATGCTGATCCTTATATCAGAGACATTTGTTGACAGAGAAAAAAGCTTCATCCTATTCAAGCATATGCTGATTTTGGTGATAGCAGGCTCCATCTTCAATCTGCTTTTCCATCTGTTCACGACTGATGTCAATAAATATAGCAGAGCTGTCCTGTATGGACTGAGAGCAGCCTATCATTTGGCACTGTTTTCAATGCTCTTCATGTTTGTGCTGTATGTAGTCGGCCTTTTATCTCTACCTGATAAGACCAGAGATAAAATTAAAATCGTGTCCGGTTTCGGACTTATTGGTTTCGTTATTGCGGATATACTTGGCAGTATATTTGGATACAGTTTTACCATTGCCAAGGACGGCACCATATCAATGGGCTTTTCGGTCTTCTCAATATCATACATATTCTACATTGGCATTATTTTTTATCTTCTAATGTGGTATAGGGACCGTATAATCCATCAGATCTTCCGGGGGTTGCTTTTTACCTTTGGGATCTGCGTCATTATCCAGGGTGTCCAGGGTTCATTCCATCAGACTTCATTTACGACTTCCATCTTCCTGTTCCCCATCATCACACTGATGTATCTGCTCCACTCCAATCCATACGACGTGGAGACCGGGGCCATAGACGAAGCCGCCTTCGACAGGACCATCATCGATTCCTACGCATCTCGTTCCAAGCTGATGCTTTTATCGCTTCACCTTCACGAGATTGAAAGGCAGAAAAGTTTTACCAAGGATCTTCAGTTTGAACTCTTCCATTTTTTCAACGGCATCGTTAAACACGGTATGCTTTTCCGTATCAACGGAGGTCGTCTGGTACTGGTCTACAAGATAGCTCAAAACCCTGATTATGAAAGCGTCAACGCTAAATTGATCGAATCCTTTAACAAACTTTACGAGCGCTTCAAGATCAGTTTTAAGGTGGTGATCATAGAGAGTATCCCGGAGTTTTCTCTCAAAAATGATTATCCGGCTCTCATCGAGGTCACCGAGGAAAAGATGTCATACAACACCTTCTACACCATTAACGAAGAAGACATCTTGAGTTTCGCAAGACGGCAGTACATCATAACCCAGCTTGCTGATATAGCCGAGAAAAACGATCTTGACGATAAACGGATTCTTGTATATTGCCAGCCGGTATACAACGTTTCATCCGGCGAATATGATACCGCTGAGGCCCTGATGCGTCTGGAGCTTGCCGAGACCGGAATCCTTTTCCCGAACCTGTTCATTCCCATTGCGGAGCAGGCGGATCTGATACATCCGATCTCCCTGATCATTCTTAATAAAACCTGCAAGATCATCCGTCAGATGCTTGACTCCGGTTTCCACGTACACCGAATATCCGTCAACTTCTCGATACAGGAACTTCGTGATGACAGCTTCTGTTCCGATATCATACATATCATCGAGAGGAACCGCGTTCCTTACGAGCGCATTGCTATAGAGCTTACAGAGAGCCGCAATGCATACGATTTCAACCTGGTCAAGGATCGTATCAACGAGCTCAAGGACAAAGGCATCAAGTTCTACCTTGACGATTTTGGAACCGGATATTCCAACTTCGACAGGATCATGGAACTTCCCTTTGATATCATCAAGTTTGACCGCTCACTGGTTATCGAATCCGGCAAAGATAAGACTTCCGAGTACATGGTCCACACCTTCGCCGATATGTTCAACAAGCTTCATTACAAGGTGCTTTATGAGGGCGTGGAAGACACAGAGGACGAGCAGAGATGCATCCGCATGTTTGCCCAGTACCTGCAGGGTTATAAGTATTCCAAGCCTATACCCATCGAGCAGCTAACGGATTTCTTCTCCAAGGCCGGATGATCGGATCATCATAATAAGTTTAACAAAACAAGAAAGCAGACAGATCGCATCGGATCTGCCTGCTTTCTTTTTTTTAGGGGAACACAGATTACAATCGTGTTCCCCAAAAAACGCTCCGCGAGGATGCGCATAAAATCGCAAAAGAAGGCACTTCGTGCTGCGATTTTAGCGCAAGGAAACGCTACATGTAGCGTTTCCTTATAATAGAGGAGGGGTAGAATGTCTTACTTAACTTTGATCTTGAAGCTCTTGGTTACTGTCTTGGCACTGTACTCGTCATTACCTGCTGCCTTAACCTTAACCTTGACGGTGTAGGTGCCCTTCTTAAGGCCCTTCTTAAGGGTTACGGCACCGGTCTTCTTGTTGATGACGATCTTGCTGTCACCCTTGACCTTAGCGTAGGTAACTGTACCCTGTGCGTTCTTAACTGAGATAACCTTTGCAACTGAAAGCTTAACTGCTGCTTTCTTAACCTTGGCAGCCTTAACTGTAGCTGTCTTAGTAGCAACCTTGATGGGGTTTGCAACAAGTGCCTTCTTGGTAACTGTAACTGCGATAGCCTGGGTCTCGGGAGCTGCGTACTTGTCGTCTCCGCTGGTTCCCTTAACTGTGATAAGTGCTGTACCCTCAGCTACTGCTGTAACTGTGATAACACCGTTCTCAAGCTTAGCCGTAGCAACCTCTGCGTCATCAATGATGGAGAAGGTCGTCTTAGGGTCTGTAGCTGAAACACTGATGGTAGCTGTCTCGCCAACTGCCATTGTAAGCTTATTCTTCTCAAGCTTGATAGCATTGGCAGCCTTAGCTGTGTAATTAACGATCACATACTCGTAAGCTGTTCCGAAGATCTTCTTAGAAGTATCCTGCTCAACTGCTACTCTCGCGCAAGTTGTTCCGGAAACTCCTGAAGGTACAAAGGTAACCTCGCCCTTGGCATTGATGGAAAGACCTGCAACAGTATCAACTGCCCATGTACCATCTTCCTTCTGCTTGTAGAACTTGGTATCGAATACGGGGGTTCCAAGCACTCCCTCACCTGTAACCTTAGCTGAGAAGGTTGCCTTGGTATTAACTGCATCTACATCTACGGGAGCTGCATAAACCGTGTTGGTAACAGGGTACTCGGAAACATATACGTGAAGAACGATAGTAGATGTTCCGCTAACATCAGCTCCGGGCTTGTTAGTAAGAGTAACAGTGGCGGCACCTGCTGCAACTGCATCAAGTGTTACCTCATTGCCTGTACGTACAGCCTTAACCTTGCCGGCATCTCCTGACTCAACAGTGAGATAATCTGCTGCGTTGGAAGCGATCTTGAAGCTGGCCTTGTATCCTTTTCCCAGAACCAGAGTCTTATCCGTCGTGTCCCTGAGAGAAGCAAGAGCTGCTGCATCACTGGCGATCGCTGCACCAACTGTAACTGTATTGTCTGCATCGCCCACTGTAGTAGCGTCTACGTCGCCGCTAAGGGTGATGTAAGAAAGTTCCTTATCCGTAACACTTACGGGAACTACGATCTCGCTTGCCTTGATACCGCTGGTTGCGGAAGCTGCTGTCTTAACTGTGATATTAGCTGTAGTCTTGGCATCGCCGGCCTTTCTTACAACCTTTACAAGGCCTGAATTGTCAACAGTAACAACTGTGGGCTCACTGCTTTCGAAAGAAACAGCCTGCTTGGTTGCTGACTGTGCGGAAAGCTGGATCTCCTTGTTTTTATCAACATCAAGAGTGATAGTCTTGGGAGCAGCTGCTGCCTTGGTGGTGAACTTAGCTCCGTCATAGTAATCTGCGTTATAATCCTCAAGCTTGAGATCCCTATCGGAATCATAGCTTACGGAAAGACCGCCGTCGCGCTCGATAACCTCAAGCTTGAACTTGAAAGTATTAGCCTGAGTTGAGTTATCCTTAGCTGCTGCCTGGGAGATAGTGATCTCTGTAGTACCAAGCTCTGCAGCTGTAAAGTAAGCAGTATATGTGCTTCCTGCAAGTACTTCCTTCTTAACCAGGGTAGGATTGATGATACCTACTGCCTCCTTGGCATCCTCGGTAACCAGCTTAACATTGCTGTTGGAAGTAAGAACGCTGAAAGAATTAACGCCCTCGATCTGAGCTGCTGCTGTGTCGGTAGTTGTAGCAATGGCAATAGCCTCACCTCTGTATACCTTAACTGTAGCATCAGCTGCAACTGCACCATCTCCAAGTGCGCCACCTGTCTGAGCAACTGTAAGTCCTGCCTTAACAGAAACGGTAACTTCGATCTTCTGCTCACCGATAACCGTGGTTCCGTCCTTCTCGGTGATGGTAACTGTAGCCTTGCCGCCCTTAAGAGCCTCAAAATCGATGGCTACTTTATTATCCTTGTCATAAGTAGCTTTTGCCTTGTCAGCATTGTCTCCCTGGTTGATAGCTACGATAGTCTTGTCAGATGAGGTAACCTCATATGATACTTCCTTGATAACACCGTCTACAGTATCCTGTGAAGATGTGATACCAACTGCTGTCTTAACTCCGGGTGCAACATTCATGGATGCTGCAAGCTTAGCATCGATAGTCTTTGCAGGATTCTCTGCTGCGTAAACGATGCTGGCAGGTGTCTTAAGAATGCCGGCAGGTACTGCGCAAGTGAATGCAGTAGCTGCTGCAAGTGTAACTGCTAAAATTCTCTTAAAATTGTTCGCCATCATGGCCTCCTGTCTAGTCCGATATCGGACATGTGTTAACTTGATTTTTGTTCCCTGTCGCTTCAGCTCTCAATTAATAGTTGTAACACTACACATCCTCATCACCGCGTGCCGGCATGCTGTGATGTCCCTATAGGATGGTGTTTGGGAAAGCTGTCGCTTTGTGTCGCTTAATTAACGTTTTCTGATAATTAGACTGAGGTGGTGGCATAAAAGTTTCGGGAGGCGAAAAAATTTTTAGTCCGATATCGGACATGCAAAAGGCACACCGTAAAGTGTGCCTTTTAAATACTATATTTTATTTTGCTCCGCGGAGTACTACGATGATCTTACGCTCCCGCGATGGGGTCTACGTTCCACTTCGGTCGGCGCAAAGCGAACGTCCACTGGACGTTCTGCGCCCCATACGCCCTCTTGCCAGGTGGCAACCCGGGCGCATCTTACCCATCGCTCGCGCGTTACATAGCGTATTTTGCTCCGCGGATTATAAGAATACTTATTTCAAAAGTATCTCGCCCATGCTCTGAACCATGGCCCTAGCCATGCCATATAACTTTGCAGTCTGTATCGGTGTGCCTTCGGGTGCTGGTTCAATATCGCCAACATCTATATCGTCATATATCGGATCTGAGTTAATAGCGCCTGTAAGTTTTACTGAAACGTTAACCTCATCCATGCCGGACGAATCTTTTATACGGTTGGCAAGTTCAGGGATGAAGGCTTCAAGCTTGTCACGGGAGGCAGGGGAGTCGGTTCGGATATCTGCTGTGATGCCTTCTGCCGAAGCTCTCATGGCAGCATATATCTTGCCACATTCGGGCATATCAAGAGCAATATCTGCAGCTCCCTTTTCTTCTTCCTTACCACGTACGATCTTGAGGGAGATATTACCCATCTGATCCGCCACCATAACCGGTATGGAATAGGTTTCCTCTCTTTTAGAAAGGGAATCCATGGCGTGAAGTGCGCCTGTAACCTGCTTCATGGCTCTGACGTCGATGGACCTGGACTCCGGATCAGAGATCAGCACATCCCTCATGGCATTTTCTGCGATGTCAGCCAACTGCCTCTGAGCCTCTGCCATATCTTCGGGAGTCTTGACATACTCACCGTAATCACGTACCAGTTCTTCAAACATGTAGTCCAGCATGGCTTCATCGCCCTGATCCGTAAGCGCTGTCGCATCTGCTCCTATGTCTTCAAAAGTAGTCCGTTTTTTGACTCTTCCGTAAAGATCCCTGTACATGGAATTTCTGTCTGCCATCATCTGCTGCATCATTGCAAGATTGTCAGCACTGCCCGGCATATCAAATCTCCGAAGAGCCGCATATACTTTTTCATCTGCCTCTGTTGCACTTCTGAGGGCACTTACCTGCTCTTCATAAAACTCACGATCAAGTTCCCTGTCCCTCTCATCTGCCGCAGTATTCTCCATGTTTTCAAGAGCAGTTGCCATCTGATGAGGATCAAGATCCAGATATGCTTCTTCTCCGCCCATGGCATGGAGCTTTTCGGGTGTCATTGTATCCCTGACATCGGCACTCCTTGATGTCATAAAGGCCATCTCGATCTGCTGTGTTATGGAAAGGACACTCTTATCAAATCCCGCAAATACTCCGTTTTCATCATCTACGCGATACTCTCTGCCGCTGTGCTTTCCGGAACGGGTCGCTGTCATGAGATTTCTCATGGTTATCTCAGTGCCCTGGGCAAGAAGTGCTCCGATAGGCGCTCCGTCAGTTTCGGTGATCTGATGCATGAGACGATAAAGGCCGATATATGCCTGGCGCTCATCATCATTTATTTCACCGTTTTTCTCCATTCTCCAAAGGAAGTCCGCAAAATCCTCGCCATCCTTTTCTATGGTACCGACACCGCGGATCTCATCAGCTTCCTTTTGAAGATCAGCAAGTCTGACATCAAGAGGATTTTCTCCCCTTTTGATCATCTCGGTAACAACGCCGGGTGTCATGCTTTCAAATACCTTCTGTACCAGTGAATCTGCGGAGCGTATCTTCTGAACCGCTTCCTTTGTGATCTCTTCCTGATTATAAGCAAGGATCCTTACTGCCCTTCTGTTTTCTTCAGATTCCTCAAGTCCGATATCAGACAAGATATCATCAACATTGCGAAAGGCCTTTTTCATTGAGTCTCCAAGATCCTTTCTGACCTCGGTCCTCATGGTGTCATATCTTTCAGTAGCGTTTTTAAATTCATCGGAAAGGGCCATTCCTTTGCTGTGAAGTTTTTCAACAGTCACCTGCTCGATATCGGCAAAGTGTCCCATGATCACTGCAGGCATCTCAGCCAACTGGTCCAGTTTGGTCTCTGTTTCATTATATAAAGAAACCTGCTTTTCGATAACATCCATCTCATGGGCAGAAAGCTCATCAGACGCTCCCGATCGGAGCATGCTCTCTCCGAAACTCATTTCAAGGTCCCTGAGCTCATCTACCAACTGTTGCAGAGGCATGGTATCTATTTCCATTCCCTTTGAGATAAGTGTGAAGTTTGCTTCTATGGTCATTACCAGCCTGGTCTCTTCCAACATCCTTCTGGCTGATACCTCATGGAGTGCATTTGCATCCACCTGCATCTGCATTTCAGGCTTAGAAACCTCTGTATAAGCTTTATCCGAAATCGCAGTTGTTTCATTGGCATCCGAGATCAGTGTGGCCAGTTCTTTTATTGTAAGAACTCCTCCATTCTCCTTTATATGTCGAGACGCCTTCTCTGCGTCATCCGAATTGACCGTCTCATATGCTGCGATGGCCTTATCCATCTCAGAAAAGCCCTCGATCAGCATAGTCTCTGAGGGCGCATGGCCTGCCTTCATAGCGTCTGATATTGCCTTCATTATCTCAGCAGGGTCGGTGACGAGACGCCCTTTCATATCAGAAAGAAGCTGCATGTTCTCTTCGGTGATGGCCAGTCCGTTTTTTATAAGTCTTGTTGCATCAGCCAGGGAATCCTCCGTCACTTTAAGTCCGGCATCGGATATCTGCTCCTCTATCTGGGGTCTCATCTCCTCAAGAGCCGCTTCATCAATATCCTGAACCGGAGGCATCCCATCTGAACCACTGCTTACCGCACGGAAGATATTATCCGCCGTAGGTGCAAGATTGCCACGAAGCATATAATCCGCCTGATCATCAGTAAGGCTGCCCTGTCCCGAAAATTCCTGAGCTTTCAAAAGAACCTGCTGTGCCGCAGCTGCCGCCTCCGAACTTCCCGTCATCTCTTCAAGAGTCTCTTTTGAAATATCTCCCGTCATGGAAATATCCGCTCCGCCCTTGGCCAGCGCAAGGCGGATCTTGTCAGCTATGTCAACAAAATCAGAGGGTTCCATATCCTTTGGCTCAAAGCCCTCTTCCTCCATCTTTTGATATTCCTCGGCAGTCATGGTATGGGATGAAAGGATCATACGGTTCTGCTCCCACTGTTCTTCGGAAATAGGCCCGTTTTTTGAAATCTCATCCACTATGGACTTATCTTTTGCTTCCTCTTTTTTATAGAAAGGATCTTTTACATTGATAGTCCTCAGGTCTTCGGAAACACCGGTCTTTGCAGCGCTTGCTACCCCGACAGTTCCCGTATCCTTTGCGTTATCACGCAGAAAATCAGCCCCCTTTGCTTCGCGGGCCGGCATTTGATTTTGTATAAGAAGGTCTTCTACTCGCATGTTTCCTCCATATTAAGCCAAGAAAATAAGTCGCAGGAAATCTCCTACGACTTATATTTCGGCTAATATATGTTTTTTCTTGAGCCATCAAATACCTGATGCCATCTACAGATCCCGTCTTCCCTCCAGGGCCCTTAGCAGCGTAACCTCATCAATGTATTCCAGGTCACCGCCTACGGGAACACCGCTGGCGATACGGCTGACACGGATGCCGGTAGGCTTTATGAGCCTGCTTACATACATGGCCGTGGTCTCTCCCTCAAGGGAGGAATTGGTTGCCACGATAACCTCAGAAACCTCTGTGGAAGAAAGTCTCTCCATAAGTTCCTTGAGTCTGATATCATCCGGCCCGATACCCTGCATGGGAGAGATCGCCCCGTGAAGGACATGATAGACTCCCTGGTACTCTCCAGTCTTTTCATAGGCCGCCATATCCCTGCTGTCCTCTACTACCATAATAGTACTGTGGTCACGCTTGGGATTGGAGCAGATGGGACAGATATCCTGATCTGTCAGAGTCTGACAACATGAGCAGTAACGGACATTGTGTCTGGCATCAACCAGCGCATCCGCTAACCTTTTAACATCCACCTCCGGCATATGAAGAATATGAAATGCCAGTCTCTGGGCCGACTTATCTCCGATCCCGGGAAGGGATGAGAGTTCACCGATCATCTGGCTGATCTGCTTACTATAGTAATCCATAGACTAGAAAAGTCCTCCAAGACCGCCCATACCGCCTGTAAACTTAGACATTGCTGCCGCACTGCTTTCTTCCATCTGGCGGAGCGCCTCATTGACTGCTGCCATAATAAGATCCTGAAGCATCTCTACATCATCGGGATCAACCGCCTCAGGATCGATCTTGATGGCGGTAACCTCACGCTTACCGGAAACAGTAACCTCAACTACGCCACCGCCGGAGGTAGCTGTATATTCCTTTTCCTCCAGTTCCTTCTGACTCTCCTCCATCTGACGCTGCATCTTCTGCGCCTGCTTCATAAGATTGTTCATCCCGCCGGGCATTCCTCCGGGAAATCCGCCGCCTCTTTTTGCCATTATAAATCTCCTTCCTCAGCGGTCACCGGTATTCCCAGTTCTCCCGCTCTTTTTTCAAGTTCAAAAATACTTTCAAAACGCTTGTCCGATGGGGTGGCCGACCTGTTGATCTCCACCGTGAAATCCACGTGGGCGCCTGCTGCCTCGTCAAAAGCCTCCTGTAACTGCTTTCTTGAAGGCATGTCCGGCCTAAGGCTATCATATCCCAAAGTCCCCTGGCCGTCACCGCCATCATCAAAAAAGATCTGAAGCTGTCCGGAATCGGACAAGGTCGGTGTAGCATGTCTAAGATATACCGATATGGGAGCCCCCACACGGCTGACAACCATGTCCCAGTTGGCAACCAACTTTTCGATATCTTCGCTGACTGCATCAGGAAGCGGCCTCTTTTCTTCCACCATATCCGGAGGAGGGCCATCTCTCCAGGTTCCGCCCTGCTGCGATGCTGCAGGTGCTATGGCAACGCCTTTTTCTATCTTGCGCTCTATGCCATCCATTCGGGATGCAAGGGAAGAATTATCACTTTCCATCTCCGGCTTGCACAGCCTGATAAGCCCAACCTCAAGCACCACTCTGGGAGCTGCCGCCTGACGAACGCTTCCTGTCAGTTCCGAAAGAAGCCGGATATCTCTCATGAGCATATCTGACGAAAAGTCCGAGGCCTGACTTAACATGCTGCCCTTGATCTCTGCTGCCACATCCATGGAATCCACCATAGACTTATCCGTGTGGATCAAAAGCAGATTTCTGAAATACCAGGTCAGATCCGCACAAAATTGCGCTAGATCGCGGCCCCTGTCAACAACACCCCTGATCTGATCGATCACAGCCGGCGCATCCCCTAAACGAATGGCTTCGGCAGTAGCTGCAAAGGTATCCATATCAACAGCTCCAAGGACCGATATAACATCCTCATATGTGAGTTTTTTACCAAGGTAAAAGGCAATGCACTGGTCCAAAAGAGAAATACCGTCTCTCATAGACCCATCCGCAGATCTGGCTACAAAATCAACTGCACGATCCTCAGCCTCGATGCCCTCCGCATCCAATAGTTCTCTGAGCCTGGCTGCGATGACATCTGTAGTGATACGTCTGAAATCGTACCTCTGACATCTGGATAAAACTGTGATGGGGATCTTGTGAAGCTCCGTTGTCGCCAGAATGAAGATCACATACTCCGGTGGCTCCTCAAGGGTTTTGAGAAAAGCATTAAACGCCGCTGTGGAAAGCATATGTACCTCGTCTATGATATAGACCTTGTACCTGCCTTCAGTGGGCGGATATGAAGTATCCTCAATAAGAGAACGGATATCTTCTACACCGTTGTTAGATGCTGCATCCATCTCTTTTACATTCATGGAAGAGCCGGACAAAATAGACTTGCAGACACTGCACTCTCCGCAGGGACTGCCATCCTCCTGCCTATGCTCACAGTTCACCGCTCTGGCAAAGATCTTGGCCATAGTGGTCTTACCGGTACCTCTTGTACCTGTAAAAAGATAAGCATGGGAAGTCCGATCCGATACTATTTCATTTTTAAGGGTGGTAACAATATGATCCTGCCCTTTAACATCCGCAAACTCCTGTGGTCTGAACTTGCGGTAAAGTGCCATATATGACATCAGCGTACACTCTCTGTTTTTATATTGCTCATGATGTGGTTCACAAAGAACTTGTTTATAGTTTCCATAAACTTTTCCTGACCGGTTGTCTTAAGGATTTATCTCTAGATCATAAGGCACCCTCAAGTATAGTCTTCATGCGATTGCGATCAAGCCTGCGAAGGGCATCAGAAAGCTGATCAAACCGGCTCTTTTTTATCCTCAACCCCGACATCCCCGAAAAGGATCGACGAAATGCTCTTGGCGTAGTATCCGCACTTTTCAAGGAAGATGCCGTGCTTTGTATCTACAGCGGCTATATCCTCGCTATCACTGTATTTTTCCAGCTCCTGAGCCATCAAAGAAAGTTCCTCTATGCCTATTGCCCGGAAACTGCTTTTCATCCCATGTACCTTGCGAGAATAGGATTTCCAATCTCCCGCATCATGATACTTCTCAATATCCAGAAGATATGAAGGCAGATCCCTGACAAAGGATGTAAGGATCGTGACCCAACCCTCTCTGGAACCACAGAAAATGATACCCTTTTCTTCATCAAGACCCTCTATATCACGAAGCTCCATCAACTACCTCCTGTGATGCCATGATCTCGGCAGGAAGAGTCTGTGCCGACTTCTCCTGATACTCATCCTCCTTGAGGAAATAATCAGCCAGATCTTCGATCGGGATTGGCTTCGAGTACTTATATCCCTGAAGATAACGGGCACACATCCTCATGCATCGATCCTCATCTGTCTCATCCTCAACACCCTCGTACAAAACGGCATATCCCATATCACTGAACATATGGGCCAGATATGAAACTATGGTTTCGGACTTGATGCTGGTACCGCTGGATACGGTAAGAGACCTGTCGAATTTGATGATATCAAAAGGCAGCTCCATGATCCTCTCAAAATTGGAATATCCTGTTCCGAAATCGTCCAGATAAAACTTGATACCGCACTGCTGGAGCTCATATATCTTATCTCCAACAAGTTTGAATTCAGACTCACTCTGGCTCTCCGTGATCTCTATAGCAATAAGTTCTGCCGGAATACCAACCCTGTAAATGGTGTTTTTGACCATTTCTGAAAAATCCGGACGTCTGATATCAAATGCGGACATATTAACAGAGATCCTCGTGATATGATATCCCTGATCCAGAAGAAGTCTTATCTCCTTACAAGCCTTAGCAAGTACGATCTCGGACAAGCCCTGAATGTAGTTGTACTTTTCAGCTATGGGGATAAATCTATCCGGAAATACCATGCCGATCTCCGGCAGTTTGAGTCTCATCAGAGCCTCTGCCGTATCATAACAATTATTGAAAGTATTGAGTACAGGCTGACAAAAGGCCAGAACCCTGGGATCATCCGGATCTCTTTTGGCATTGATGTCTGCAAGCTGCTGAACAATATACTTATGCTCTCTGAAGGATTCTATTTCCTTCTCACCGATCTCACGTACACAGTTGGAGGGTGTCCGATTCTGGACATACTGGATCAGATTGAGATAATCCAGCTTATCTCCGTCGTCCACAGTCTTGACCTTGGTTATCTTGTAATCATAGTGATACTGCTCGTACTTTTCCAGGAAGGACTCGATCATCTTCTGACCGCTTTGAGCATAATCCGGATTGCGAACAATATCAATTATCAGGATAAGGTGACCGTCACCAACTTCAAACAAAGTAGCACCCTTAAAGAACTCATTGGAGACACTGCGGATATTGCTCTGGATATAGTCCGGATATTTACTTCCCGGTCTGTCAAAATCGGGAAGATAGAGACTCATGATATAGAGACTGCGGTTTCTCTCGTAACTGTAATGGATCAGATCTCTGAAAGAATCTGCACCGATGGTGCCTATAGTAAGATCATAGGGATTGGCATGTACAAGGTACAACAGTGCAAACACGGGGAAGGTAAAGCTGGCCGTAGTAAAGGAACGCTGTCCGTGGACCCCCTGAAGGAACATAACAACAAAGGAAACCAGTGTACAACCAAGAACTCCACGGATGATCTGCTTGTATATGCTCTCACTGCCCTTGTAAAGCGCCCAGACTGCTATAGCAATGAAATAAACATAGCCGATGGCAAAGAAAGGAAAGCCCCCGTGTACCTGTCCCAGATCGTCGATATAAAAACCAAATCTGAAAATGATCCCGGTAAATTCATACAAAACGACGGCCGCAAAACCGACATAAGCCGCATGCATATACTTTTTGCCTGTGCCGTCCGTAAACTTAACGGTCTCAACGACATAGGAAATATATAACACCAACATGCCAAACAGGGACACATGATATCCCATACGCGTCAGATAAATAAGAGAGTTCTCAACCTCTCCTATATTGTTCATAAAAATATGAAATAGCATGTTGCAGACGGCCGCAACCGGAAGAAGGATCAGAATGCGCAAAAAGATAGCGTAGTTCTTCTGCTTGTTAATATAAGCTGCCCTGATCAAAATAAAGAAGACGATGGATATGGCAAGGACCAGGACGTCTCCTACGGGCGAGTAATTTTCATAATAAGTAACCGGCATATATATATTTCACTTTCCCCTGTATGATTATCTGGCTACCCGAACGGCTCCCGCACGGATGGATATGCTAGTACACCATGCACCAATTAACTGTACATTATTGCGAAGATCAGAATTTCCCGGTTACAAGGCGCTTGAGAGAGGCGATGCGTGTGCATCGTCGATTGAAAGCAACGCAGTAACAGGGAATTCTGGCAAG
>JAEEGL013370792.1_pt1 | contig 23511 bp, 18 predicted proteins | sample 9134231 | NCBI WGS metagenome assembly JAEEGL01 (sample SAMN16246548, study PRJNA631951) | gut metagenome | biome: gut microbiome; feature: rumen; material: fiber-attached | host: Bos | place: Iran: Karaj | collected 2018-10
GTCTCGCGGCCGGTCTCCTCGATTTCGATATGGAATTTCCTGGCCAGATGGCGCAGCGCCTCCACGTACGACAGATGTTCGTACTCCATGACAAAGTTCACCGCATTGCCGCCCTTCCCGCAGCCGAAACACTTGTAGATGTTTTTTGTCGGCGATACCATGAACGACGGCGTTTTTTCTTCGTGGAACGGACAGCGGCCCACATAGTTGCCGCCGCGCCGCTTGAGATCGACGTAATCACTGACCACGTCGACGATCTGTGCCGCGTCGAAAATCCTGTCGATGGTGTTCTGCGATATCATGCGATGACAATTGCCTGTACAAAAATACGCCAATCCAGTCTTTCCCCGTTTTTTTCTGGCATAATATTTGGAAAAACTTTGCCCGGAGTCGTGCGGATGGGTTTATCAAATTGGAAAGCAAACATTTTCGAACCGTTTTTAAACCTTTTTCAACCTGCTCCGTCCAAAATGAGATTTTTTTTTCAAAAATACAGTTCAACCTTTTAATAACCTTTTATCATGAAAAAACTGTTTTTGACTTTCGCTGCTGCCTTTATGATGTTGGCAGTGAGCGCCCAGCCGCAGGGCGGGCAGATGCCGCAGGGTGGCCAGATGCCCGAAGCTTTCCAGAAAATGAGAGAATCGATGACCAAGATTCAGACGGAAAGAAATGAGGCTCTTAAGAAAATTATGACCGGTGACCAGGTCGCCAAATTCGATGCTTGGGTCGAACAGCAGGCTCAGCGCATGGGCGGTATGATGGGTGGCCAGCGTGGTGCCGGCCAGGGCCAGAGACCGCAGGGTGCTCCGCAGGGTGCTCCTCAGGGTGCTCCCCAGGGTGCTCCGCAAGGTGCTCCTCAGGGCCAGAGACCGCAGGGTGCTCCGGGTCAGGGTGGCCAGCCTGGACAGGGCATGGGCCGTGGCATGATGGATCCCACCGCTATGATCCAGATGCAGGTCGAATCTCTGAACACCGCTGTTACGCTGACCGAAGATCAGAAGAAGAAAGCTACTGAAATCTTCACGGATGCTCAGAAGAAACAGACCGAACTGATGCAGCAGCTTATGCCGCAGGGCATGGGTGGCCCGCAGGGTGCTCCCCGGCCGCAGGCTCAGTAATCGAACGGCTGTGAAGCATACGGAGGGATCGGCGTTGCCGGTCCCTCTTTTTTTATTTCCGGGAGCCGCTGACCGGCGGATAGAACGCCCGCGGAATGTACTCTATCCGGCGGGGTGGTCCGAGTTCGATCGACACTACGTCGAACCGGACTTCTTCTTTTATATGGAATTGCCGGATAAAGGCGTTGGCGGCGCGGACCAGCAAACGGCGCTTGTCAGTACCTACGGCCCGGAAGGGCGCATCGGCCGGCTGGCCGGAACGGCATTTGACCTCCGTGAAGACAATCTCGTCGCCGTCTTTCGAAATAATGTCGATTTCCTCGTGCCGGTGCCGCCAGTTGCGCTGCAGAATGGTGTGGCCGTGCGCTTCCAGGCATTGCACGGCGAGGTCTTCGCCAAGCTTTCCGATGTCCTGCTGCAGAGCCATTTACGATTCGATATAACCCATGTGGCGCAGGTGGTACTCGCTGTCCCGCCAGTCTTTCTGCACTTTGACGAAGGTTTCGAGGAATACTTTTTTCTGGAAAAACTGCTCCATGGCCTTGCGGGCATCGGTTGCCGTGCGCTTGATGGCACTGCCCTGCCGGCCAATCAGGATGCCTTTCTGCGATTCGCGCGCCACCCATACTGCCACCTGGATCCGGATGATGTCATCACTTTCCTTGAACGATTCGACCGTCACCTCGGTGCAGTACGGAATCTCCTCACTATAATGCTCGAAAATCTTTTCGCGGAAAATCTCCGATACGAAAAACCGTTCCGGTCGGTCGGTCAGGGCGTCCAGGTCGTAGTAGGGCGGATGCACCGGCAGCAGCGCGCGGATGCGTTCCATCACCAGGTCTGTGTTGAATTTCTCCTTGGCCGAAATGGGAATGATCTCGGCGTTCGGCACACGTTTCCGCCATTGTTCCACCAGTTCTTCCAACTGCTCCTGCCGGCTGAGGTCCACCTTGTTTATGAGCACCAGCACCGGGACGGTCGCTTCGGCCATTTTGTCCACGTAGGCCGCATTTTTTTCGGGATCTTCCACCACATCGGTGACATACAGGAAGATGTCGGCGTCGATGAGGGCCGTGCGGACGAACTCCATCATGGCGTCCTGCAGCTTGTAGGCGGGTTTCAGAATACCCGGCGTATCGGAGAAAACAATCTGGCAGGTCTCGTCGCCGGTGATGCCGATGATGCGGTGCCGGGTCGTCTGGGCCTTGGCCGTGATGATGGACAGCCGTTCGCCCGTCAGGACGTTCATCAGCGTGGATTTTCCGACATTCGGATTTCCGAGGATATTCACAAAACCGGCCTTGAAGTTTTCTTCCATACAGATATGTTGCTAGGTTTCAGATAATAATAATGATGCCGGACGAATGGTCCGTCAGGACAAAGATACGCAATCAAAGGCGGATGCACGGGTGCGCCCGAATATTTTTTATTGTACCTTTGCCGCTCAAACCCAATTTGTTCTCATGGAAAGAATTGCTGTTTTCCCCGGATCGTTCGACCCGTTTACGCTGGGGCACGAATCGATTGTGCTGCGCGGACTGAAACTTTTCGACCGTGTGATTGTCGGAGTCGGAAGCAACGACAACAAGCAGCCGTTCTTCTCGCCCGAAGCCCGTGTGGCCATGATCCGCGATTTGTTCCAGGACGAACCGCGCATCGACGTGCAGTATTACACCGACCTGACCATCGACTTCTGCCGCCGGAACAAGGCGCAGTATATGCTGCGCGGCTTGCGGACGACGTCCGATTTCGAATACGAGCGCGTGGTGGCGCAGGTGAACCAGGCCATGCTGCCCGAGGTGGAATCGGTTTTCATGCTGACGTTCCCCGAACATACCGCCATCAATTCGACCGTGGTGCGCGAGGTGCTGCGCTACGGCGGCGATGTGTCCAAGTTCCTGCCGGCCCGGCTGAATATCCAGCGCTACATGCCGCGATAGGTCATAAAAAAAGCGACCCGCCCGGGCCGCTTTTTTTATCAAACCGGATTGATTAGTTGGCTTGAGGGGCGCCCTGCGGTCTCGGGCCGGCACCGGGCTGTCCCTGCGGACGCTGTCCGCCCTGACGTGTACCCTGCTGTGCACCCTGCTGCGCCGGTCTGGCCAGATAGCTGGCCAGCGGGCTCCGTGCCGCGCGCAGGCCTTCGACCATTGTCTGGGCGTTGAGCGTGGCGCCTTCCAGGTTGGTGTGCGTATGGTCGCCGGGGAAATACGTGCGGACGACATCGATGCCCAGCGCCTCGTATTTCGTGGCCACCATGTCGTTCAGGTCGATGTAGAGTACGCCTTCGGCATCGGCGATCTCCTTCAGCCACTTGCCGTAGGTCTCGGTGACACGGGCCGACTTGCCGTCGCGCATGTCGCCCCACGGAATCTGCGAGAACAGGATGGGCGTAGCACCTTTGGCCTTGACGTCCTGCACATATTTGCGCATGTACCAGCCGAACGTGTGGACCGTTTCCACCGTGCCGTCCGCCTTGGTCACCTCTTGCGTTTCATCGCCGGTGCCCTTGAGTGAGCCGCGCGCCTTGGCGTCGTCAATCGGGCTGCCGTCGTTGTGTCCGAAGCCCACCAGCACGAAGTCGCCGGCCTTCAGCTCTTTCATGATATTGTCCCAGAGTCCTTCGTTCAGGTAGGTCCGGCTGCTCCGGCCGCCGCGGGCGCGGTTGTACACTGTGATGCGGTTGCTGTCGAACATGGCGATGATCGGCGTACCCCAACCGACGATGTTGCCGGAGTTGGGTGCCACCGTCGAGTCGCCCACGATGAACAGCTGCTTCTTGACCGGGAAGGTGCCGGACGGTTTGTCAAGCAGGAATGGAATCAGCTGGCATCCAGGCAGATCGCGGATGGCGCCGGCCACAAGCGAAGCGTTCAGCATGGCGCCGTCGGCCGTTGTGTGGGTATGGTCGGAGGCCAGATAGTATTTGCCGGTGACGACTTCCTGCCCTTCTTTCTCCAGGGCCGCCACAGAGAGGGAACTCAGGTCGATGAAAGCAACTTTCTCACGCTCTGCCACTTCTTTGGCCCATCTGGCATAGTTGCCGCCGCCCGGACGCATCTTGAAAGGTTCGTCCCAGTCGTTGCGCGGAATCAGCGAGCACACGACAGGCGTGGCACCTTTGGCTTTCGTCTCCTTGATGTACTGCGCGAGATACCAGCCGTAGGTGTGCACCACCTCGTGCTTGCCGGTGAGCATGTTGTCGATTTCTTCGGTCTCGTCGCCGATGCCCGACAGCGTGCCTCTGGCGCGTGAGTTGTCGTTCACCGCGCCGCCGTCGTTATGACCGAACTGCATGATGACGAAGTCGCCCGGCTGCAGTTTCTTCGCCACCTCGGCCCACAGGGTCTCGTTGGTGTAGTACGTCCGGCTGCTCGTGCCGCCCAGCGCATGGTTCTCGACGTTCAGTTTCTCGGCATCGAAATACAGCCCGATGGCGTCGCCCCAGCCCCACTGGCCGTTGGAACCGTCGCCGCGTCCGTTCCTCACGGTCGAGTCGCCGATGAGATAAAGGGTCGGTTTCCGGGTGGACTGCTGCTGCGAAGGCTGCGAATCGGCCTTCTCGCACTGGCAGAAGAGGCCGAGTACCACCATCAGGTAGAAAAAGAGTCTGTTCTTCATGTTCGTATCGTTTAAAAGTGTATTTCCATAGAATATTTCCTGACAGGGAAAAACAAGTAAAGATAGTAAAAATTTCCCGATAGCCGGTGTATCTGATCCCGCCAAAAAACGGCATGGTCCGACGGGTAAAAAAGTGCATGGCCTGGCGTACACGTCGGCATTTTTATTACCTTTGCGGGAAGTACCGAACAAATCAACGTTTTAACCATAGAGATATGAGCAAGATATCCGTAATCGGCGCCGGCAATGTCGGTGCAACATGTGCGAACTGCATCGCACAGAAAGAACTGGCAAGCGAACTCGTACTGCTTGACATCAAGGAAGGCGTTTCCGAAGGCAAGGCCATGGACATGATGCAGACGGCCGCCCTTCTGGGCTTCGACACGCGCATCACCGGTGTCACCAGCGATTACACCAAGACCGCAGGTTCCGACGTGGTCGTCATCACTTCCGGCATCCCGCGCAAGCCCGGCATGACGCGCGAAGAACTCATCGGCATCAACGCCGGCATCGTCAAGAGCGTCATCGGCAGCGTACTGCAGTATTCCCCCGATGCGGTCATCGTCATGATCAGCAACCCGATGGATACCATGACGTACCTGTCGGTCAAGACCACCGGCCTGCCGCGCACCCGCATCATCGGCATGGGCGGCCTGCTGGACAGCTCGCGTTTTAAATATTACCTGAGTGCGGCATTGGGCGCTGCGCCGACCGACGTGACCGGTTGTGTCATCGGCGGCCACGGCGACACCACCATGATTCCGCTCACCCGCCTGGCCACCTATAACGGCGTGCCCGTCTCGACGCTGCTCGACAGTGCGGCGCTGCAGCAGGTCGCGGCCGACACGATGGTCGGCGGCGCCACGCTCACCAAACTTCTGGGCACCTCCGCCTGGTATGCGCCCGGTGCCGCGGCCGCTACGCTGGTCGAAGCCATCATCCGCGACGAAAAGAAGGTGATGCCGTGCTGCGTGTACCTTGACGGCGAGTATGGCCAGAAAGACATCTGCATCGGCGTGCCGGTGATGGTCGGCCGGAACGGCTGGGAGAAGATCCTGGACTACAAGCTGGACGACGCCGAAAAGGCTGCGTTCGCCAAGAGCGCGGAAGCCGTCAGAAAGACGAACAGCGTGCTGCACGATATGAAACTGATCTAATCTAATTGCAGTTTTTACCAAGAAAAGGGCATCCCGGACGGGGTGCCCTTTTTTGGTTATGAAACAAAAACGATACGCTGTTGTTCAACACCAATGGTCTTATCCCTCATTTCATTGGTGGACACTGATGAATTACAGTACGAAGATAATGCGAGGGAGCATCCATGCAGGGGGGAAATCCCGCTATGCAAGATTACTGTTTAATGAGTTTGATGGCGAATCCGCCTCCTGATGCGAGACGGATAGGCAATTGGTCGGTGCTGTCGACGTTTTTACGCTCAATTCGATAATCGGTTGCCACCTTGTCTGCATTAATGCCATCGGTAATGATCTCGGCCTTGAATCTGCCTGCAGGGAGAAAACCGAGGTCCAGGTTGAGATCGCGTGCTTCCCAGTTAGTCTCGCCACCTACGTAGAAGTTGCCTGCATTATCGGTGCGAACGGTCACGATGTACTTACCCATCACGCCATCGATAACTTTCATGCTCTTGTAGAGGGATGGAAGGGTGGCAACGAATCGTGTGCATTCTGACTCTTTCTCGTAGATGGTCGGGTTGTCGGCCAACATTGTGAGAGGTGAGTCATGAACGATGTAGTGTGCAATTTGGTGACAGCGTGTTCCCATGGTCATGGGATTGCTATAGACTGGTTGGAAATCTTTGGATGTTGCGTTGCGGAATCCTCCAGGCGTGAAGTCGGTATAGCCGCATTGCAGACGTATGTATGGGAAAGTTACGTCGTATAGAGGCATGTCCTGCTCGCCTTGCTTAGTCCACTTCGCTTCTTCCATTCCGAAGACAGCCTCGAAGTTGACGACATTGGGATAAGTGCGGTTGATGCCTGTTGGGGCATAGATGCCGTGATAGTCAAGCAGCATGTGGTAGCGCGCACATTTGTCGGCAATGCGATAGGCCATCTCTACTCCTGTCTGGTCGTTACGGTCGAGAAAATCTACTTTGAAACCGGCTATACCCATTTTGCCATAGTGCTCACAGATGGCATCGATATTACTGTCGAAACAATTGAAGACGCACCAGAGGATGAGTTTTACATTTTTTTTCTTGCCGTATTCTACGAGTTCTGGCAGGTTGATTTCGGGAATGGTGGTGAGTAGGTCGCCGCTGGAAGGGACATACCACCCTTCGTCCAGAATGACGTATTCGAGTCCGTATTTGGATGCGAAATCGATGTAGTACTTATAGGTAGCGTCGTTGATGCCAGCCTGGAAGTCGATGCCTGAAATGGACCGGTCATTCCACCAGTCCCATGCCACCTTGCCTGGGCGAATCCATGATGTATCGCTTATGCGGTTAGGGCTCGCGAGGGTGTAGACCATATTGTTGTCGAGCATTTCAGTGTCTTTGTGGCTGATGGCGAGGATGCGCCAGGGAAAAGTACGGTTTGTGCTTTGACGTGAGATGTAGTTTTCGGTACTTGTCACGTATTGCTGCTTACGCCACTGATAGAAATCAGTTGTGCGCGGGTAGCGTGGGAAGCGGGCCTTAAGGCTCATGCCTTCTGCCTGGAAGAACATCCCTGGATATGCCTCGAGATCGCTCTCCATGATGGTAATCTTTGCAGTGCGGCAATCGATGGTCAGGGGCAGAAAGGCGAGAAGGTCTTTCTGTTGAGTAAGAGGCGCAACGTTGTAGGTTGCCTGAAAAGCCATTGCTTCGGGTTTCTGTGGATTGGTCGTGAACGGGAGGTAGCTAAGATAGTCTTCGGCAAAGAGAATGTCAGATGTCTCAGATTCGATGGTATATTCGCCCTTAATGCTCTTTGTGACAAAGCGATAGGCTACTCCTTCGTCAAAAACGGCGAATTCGAGATTCGCTCCTGTACCGTTGAGTTTCACAACGGCGTGGTTGTAGGTCGTATGATAGGATGCCTGACGATAGAATGGGGCAGTGATGTCGCTGTTTACGACCTTAATTGTTGGTTTACCTGCCATTTTTGCCTGAGAGAGGTCAATCTGTTTGCTGCCCGCTTTGATGTCAAGTCCTATGGTTGCTGACTTGATGAGGAGGCTGGAACCATCGGTGACGGAGAACGAAAGTCCGTTCCGATCGGAGAGTTCAACTTTTATCTGCTTGTTTGGCGAATAGATACTGACTTGTGCCCCAGCGCTTGTTGAGAGTATTGTGCAGAACAAGAGGATGATGAGTAGTTTTTTCATATGGCGTTAGAATTTGATTTGATATGGATAGGTTACAGGACCGTCATCTTCTTGCTGGTCGCGACGTCCCCATCCAAATGAATCCGGGTTATATTTTTTTGCAGGGCAGCCTACGACTACAAGATAGAGTTTCTTGATGTTCCCCGGGTTTTTGTAGGAGAGCGTCTTCTTTGCGTCTGAATTGGCTCCGAGATAGGTTGGATTGTTGTCGTTGTCGACAGCTACAAGTCCGTAGCGATAGCCTATGTTGTCTTTCTGTGAGAGAGCCCGGAATTGTATCTTGACGGTCTGACCTGCGTCAGGAAGTTTGATTTCGTCGACATTGAATCCGTAGGTTTGTGGTGCATTGACAGGCTGCAACCATCCGCCTGTGACTTCTTTCATCTCGCTCAGCATCTCACATGAATAGCGCACGCTCTCTTTGCGCTTATCAGGGAAGTCGAAAGTGATGAGACGGCTGTAACAGTCGAGCAATTCATCGCCCATCTGTTTCACGTCGACATTGTACATACGCATGTAGGTCTGTGTGAAATCTTCACCAAGTCGTCCGCCCCGGAACATATCGGCCATATAGGTGAGTCCGTGCAGGAAACTCCAGTACTCGAGGACGAATGGTGCATGATACATGTTCTCACTGTTAAAGAGACTGAGGTGTATGAGTTTCTTGAAGGCTTCCCAGTGGTAGTTTTCGTCTGTTGTCCATTTGGGGTTGACGTTCCAAAGCATCCATTGGGCACTTGTTTCCATGATGCCACCACCACCGTGCCCTTCTCCGTCGCAGGAAATCTGAATCTGGAAAGAGTGCCCGATTTCGTGTGCGATGCAGTTGAGCGTTTTGTCTTGTATGCGGTTTGGCGCAATCCAGAGTGCTCCAATCTCATTGTCGTAGCAGCCACCATAGGCAGTCCCTTCGAGGGAGTAGTTGAGCATCACCATCATGCGGTATTTATCGGCCTTTGAGCCTGGAAGAATGAATCCCATCATGTCACGATAGACATTGTAGAAGTACTCTACGCGACAGAGGAGGTTGTCGAGATCGACTGTCATCTTGTGACCATCGAGGTCTGGCGCCTTACTGAGGTCGTCGCCAAATCCTTTCTCCCAGAAACACACCACGTTTGGTGTACAAGCCATGCGGTAATAGCTCCATTTTGAGTCCTTGTTTGTGAAGTCGTTGTCGCGCAGCTCTTCAGGGATGTAGATGGCTTTGCCTTTAGGAATTTGATAGCCTTGGACTTCTTCTGCCTGAGCTGCTGCAAGACTTACAATGCAGCAAAAGAGGGTTAACAGGACCTTTTTCATAGGGAGAAATGTAAAATGTAGCCATCCTCTTTCGGGGAGTGGGGACAATATTGTGATTCTGAATTATCTCTTTTTAAGATGCGTCCCCATTTGATAGGATCATTAGTTACGCAGAGGCAAAATTATAAATTTATGCAACAACCTTTGGATTTTTTTTTTGTATTCTCTTTATGTTTGCTAATGATATGATTAGCGGATGTGCGAACGTCATCGCTCAAGATGGCCTGGAGCTCGGTATAGACCGTATTGAAGGTCTGACCTTGCTCTGCAGCAAGATAAATCTTGATGCGTGCGTTTACTTAAGAACTTTCCATTCGCCGGCAATGTCAGACCCTTCACGGAGGATTTTTCCAGATGCTTTCAATTTTGCGATATGCTTCCTGTTCTGACATCCCATGTATCCTGGCTAGTTCGGCGGCTGTAATATGCGAAATCTTCCGCAACGATTATGCAGAGAGTCTTGCACCATTTTCGTGACCTCACGAAAATGGTAGCTCTTTACCATACTTGTTTCCTTGCCTCTTTCCGTACTTTCTGGATTCAGTGCGGAAACGCCCAGCTGCAGGGTCAATTTCTCCTGCGGTATCGGCAAATACGGAACATGTCTCACCAAAGCTGCCGTGGAAGTCTCCTTCTCACCCCTTCAGCACCCGCTCCAGGTATTCGGCGGTATGGCCGGTGTGTTGCTGCGCCACTTCTTCGGGCGTGCCGGTGCAGACGATTTCGCCGCCGGCGGTGCCGCCTTCGGGCCCCATGTCGATAATGTAGTCGGCCGATTTGATGACGTCGAGGTTATGTTCGATGACGATGACGGTGTTGCCTCTGTCAACCAGCTTGTTCAGCACGCCGAGCAGGACGTTGATGTCTTCGAAGTGAAGGCCGGTGGTGGGCTCGTCGAAGATGTACAGGGTGCGGCCGGTGTCGTGGCGGGCCAGTTCCGCGGCCAGTTTGACGCGCTGGCTTTCGCCGCCCGACAGCGTGGTCGATGCCTGCCCGAGCCGGATGTAGCCCAGCCCGACCTGCTGCAGTGCTTTGAGCGGCGGCAGGATGGAGGGATGGTTGGCAAAAAATTCCACGGCCATGTTGATGGTCATGTCGAGCACGTCGCCGATGCTTTTGCCCCGGTATTTCACTTCGAGCGTCTCGCGGTTGTAGCGCATGCCCCGGCAGGCGTCGCACTGGATGTACACGTCCGACATGAAGTTCATCTCGATGGTGCGCATGCCGGCCCCGCCGCATACTTCGCAGCGGCCGCCCTTGACGTTGAACGAGAACCGGCCCGGCGTGTAGGCGCGGATCTTGGCTTCGGGCGTTTCGGCAAACAGTTCGCGGATGGCGGTGAAGACGCCGGTGTAGGTGGCCGGGTTGGAGCGCGGCGACCGGCCGATGGGCGACTGGTCCACCTGGATGACTTTGTCGATGTACTGGAGGCCTTCGATGCTGTCGTAGGGCAGTGGATCGCGCAGCGAACGGTAGAGTTTCTGGCTGAGGATGGGATAGAGGGTGTCGTTGACGAGCGACGATTTGCCGCTGCCGGAGACACCGGTCACGCAGATAAAGACGCCCAGCGGAAAATCGACGGAGATATGCTGCAGGTTATGGCCCGAGGCGCCGGTGATGCGGAGGGTGGGGCCTTCGGGCTTGCGGCGGACGGCCGGAACCGGGATGCGGCATTCGCCGCGCAGGTAGCGGGCGGTGAGCGAATCGGTCTTCAGGAACTCGGGCAGGGAGCCCTGGGCCGTGACGTGTCCGCCCAGCCGGCCGGCGCCGGGCCCCATGTCGATAAGGTAGTCGGCGGCCCGCATCATGCTTTCGTCGTGTTCCACCACGATGATGGAATTGCCGGCATCGCGCAGTTTCTCGAGCGAATGGATGAGGCGGTCGTTGTCGCACTGATGCAGGCCGATGCTGGGCTCGTCGAGAATATACAGCACGTTGACCAGCTGGGACCCGATCTGCGAGGCGAGCCGGATGCGCTGACATTCACCGCCCGACAGGGTCGCAGACGGCAGGTCGAGCGAGAGGTATCCCACGCCGACGTCGGTCAGGAACTGCAGCCGTTTGATAATCTCTTTCACCACTTCGGACGACACAGTGCGCTGTCTTTCGGACAGATGCGGCGGAAGTTGCTCGAACCAGGCCTGCAGCCGGGAGATGTCAAGCGCGGCCAGCTCGGCAATGTTCTTGTCATGGATCCTGAACTGCAGGGCCTCTTTCTTGAGCCGGGTGCCGTGGCATTCGGGGCAGGGGATGTGGCGGACGAACTGGTTCACCCATTTCTGGGTCTTGGCCGAGGTCGATTCGTTCTGCTCCTGCAGCAGGTAGTTGATGACGCCTTCGAAGTGCAGCAGGTATTCCTGGCCGCCCAGCATGCTGCTCATGCGGAAGGTTTCTTCCGAACCGTAGAGGATGGCGCGGAGGGCTTCATCGGGGTAATCGGCGATCGGGTCGGACAGGTCGAGTTTGTAACGGTCGGCAATGGCTTCGATCTGGTGGAAAATCATCGTCTGCTTGGCCGGACCGAGGGGCACGATGCCGCCCTTCTTGATGCTGACCGAGCGGTCGGGAATCATCTTGTCGATGTCCACTTCGGAAATGGTGCCCAGCCCGTTGCAGTGCGGACAGGCGCCCTGCGGCGAGTTGAAGGAGAAGGTGTGCGGCGCCGGGTCGTCGTACGACAGTCCGGTGGTGGGACACATGAGCATGCGGCTGTAGAACCGGCTTTCGCCGCTCTGTTTCGCCTGGATGCGGATGACGCCTTTGCCGTGTTTCATGGCCGTCAGCAGCGAACTCCGGATGCGTCCCCGGTCGTTTTCCGACACGATGAATTTGTCGATGACGATGTCGATAAAGTGCACCTTGTAGCGGTCGACGCGCATGTTGGGCCGGAGGTCGGTGAATTCGCCGTCGATGCAGACCGTCAGGAAACCGCGGTGGCGAATCTGTTCGAAGAGTTCCTTGTAATGCCCCTTGCGGCCTCGGACCACCGGCGCCAGCAGATATACGGCCTGTCCTTCGAAGTTCTTGCAGATCAGGTCCACAATCTGGTCGTCGCTGTATTTCACCATTTTTTCGCCCGTCGCAGAGGAATAGGCATCGGCGGCGCGTGCGAACAGCAGCCGCATGAAATCGTAGATTTCGGTGATGGTGCCGACCGTACTGCGCGGGTTCTTGTTCGTGGTCTTCTGCTCGATGGCGATGACGGGACTCAGACCGGTGATGTACTCCACCTGCGGCCGTTCGATGGTGCCGATAAAGTGCCGGGCATAGGCCGACAAGGTGTCCATGTACCGGCGTTCACCTTCGGCGTAGATGGTGTCGAAGGCCAGCGACGACTTGCCGCTGCCGCTGAGTCCGGTGATGACGGTCAGGGCGTTGTGCGGGATGCGTACTTCCACATCGCGCAGGTTATGGGTGCACGCGCCGCATACGTGGATGCAGTCTTCTTGGTTTTCAGGAAGATATGTGTTTCGGTCGGCTGGTTGTTTCGACTTCATCTGGCGGATCAGAGGTCTTACGGCTGGGTGGATTCTATCTTCCGGATACTTGCTTCGTCAAGCATTTCGCTCACCGACGGCCGGAATCCGGCTTCGGGGATGAGGATGCGGTAGGTTTTGCCGCGTTTGTTGCTTAGCGTGGTTTCCCGGAGCCAGGGATTCATTATCTTGAGTGTCTTGTAATTGATGCCGTGATCGAAGGCGAATTTCACCAGGTCGGGCACGGGGGTGCTGACTTTGACGGTGTCGCACGGTATCGGTGCGTAGAGTTCATCCGGCTGCAGGGTGAACCCATAGGTCCCGGGCTGTTCCATGATGACTTTCATTGCCAGGATGCGGTACACGTACCGGGCGGTCTCGTCGTTGAGCAGCAGATCGTAGTAATTGCTGACCCGCTGGCGGCGCACCTGCCGGGCGGCACCGGCCTTGCCCATGTTGTACGCGGCGGCGGCCATGGTCCAGCTGCCGAACTGGTCGCGGGCGGACTGCAGGTAACGGCAGGCCGCTGCGGTCGAAAGGTCGATGTTGTACCGTTCGTCCACTTCGGTATTCACTTCCAGTCCGAATTCGGCGGCGGTGGTTTTCAGGAACTGCCAGAATCCGGCGGCGCCGGCCGGCGAGACGGCCTGGGTGAGGCTGCTTTCGATAACGCACAGATATTTGAAGTCGTCAGGAATGCCGTTCGCCTTCAGGATGGGCTCGATGGCCGGGAAGAACCGTGCGGCCCGCTTGATGCACTGCATGGTCGATGAGTGCAGGTAGGCGTTGACAATGAGTTCTTTCTCGAGCGACTCAAAGACATCGAACATCTGGAGCGGCACTTCTTCGCCGGCAAAGGACAGACGTCCGGGCATGCGGGGCGACAGGACGATGCTCGGTTCAACAGCCCGTGCGGCCGATGGCAGATCTTCCGTGCCGGCCGGTCCGTCGGGGGCTTCGGTGGCGGACGCACGGCATGAGATGCAGAGCATGGCCGTCATCCACAGAATGCTGAAACTGAAAAGGAATACGGAGCGCATATTATTTCTCTTGCCTGCAAAGGTACAACTTTTTACAGCAGGAAAGGCCGCCGTCTGCAAAAGTGTGCCGGAAATCTGCGGCAGACAAAGAAAAAGCCCGGCGGACTGCCGGGCTTTCTTTTTGAGGTTATACTTGTTGTTTGTTTTTTCTTTTTTTAAGTCTCCGTCTTGCGACTTCGACCGGTTCTTTTAGAACTTCGGATTGTAATTCCGTACGAAGTAGAAGAACCTTGTCAGACCCAGTCCGTGTACCTTGACAGGACTGCTGCTAATTGTCATTCTTGTTTTCATCTTTTTTCTCTCTTTTTTAAACCGGCCGCCCATTTGTCAAAAAGCGTGCCAAAGTCTGAAATTGGAGAGAAAAAGGTGGCAAAAATGAGGATAATTATCAGTTCACCACGATGTTGATGATTTTTTTCGGGACAAATATAACCTTGCGGATGGTCTTCCCTTCGGTCCATTTCTGGCCCGTTTCATGGGCGAGGACGGCTTCTTCGGCCCCTTTGGCGTCGATGCCGAGCGGCAGTTCCAGCATGAAACGGGTCTTGCCGTTGAAGGAAACGGGATAGTTGAACGTATTTTCGACCAGGTATTTCTCGTCGGCTTCGGGGAACCGCGCATCGGTGACCGACGTGTCGTGTCCGAATGCGGCGTAGATTTCCTCGGCAATGTGCGGTGCGAAGGGCGCCAGCATGATGACGAGCGGCTCGAGGATGCGGCGCTTGCTGCACCGGAGGTCCTGCAGGTCGTTGACGCAAATCATGAAAGTGCTGACGGCTGTGTTGAACGAGAAGGTTTCGATGTCGCGTTGGATTTTCCGGATGGTCCGGTGCAGAATGCGGTATTCGGCTTCGGTCGGCTCATCGTCCGTGAAGGCCGGCGTGTCACCGCGGCCGCAGCACAGCGCCCACAGTTTCTTCAGGAAGCGGTGGACGCCTTCGATGCCGGCCGTGTCCCACGGTTTGGACTGCTCGACCGGCCCGAGGAACATCTCGTAGAGACGCAGCGTGTCGGCGCCGTAGCGGGCGATGACGCTGTCCGGGTTGACGACGTTGTACATCGATTTCGACATCTTTTCGATGGCCCATCCGCAGATGTACCGGCCGTCCTCGAGGATGAACTCCGCATCGGCGAAGTCGGGCATCCAGGCTTTGAAGCGTTCGAGGTCGAGGACGTCGTTCTGCACGATGTTCACGTCCACGTGGATTTCGGTGGTGTCGTACTGGTCCTTGAGACCGGCCGAAACGAACTTGTTGGTGCCTTTGATGCGGTAAACGAAGTTGGACCGGCCCTGGATCATGCCTTGGTTGATGAGTTTCTTGAAGGGCTCATCCACATCGACCAGACCTATGTCATGCAGGAACTTGCACCAGAACCGGCTGTAGACCAGATGTCCGGTGGCGTGTTCCGTGCCGCCGACATAAAGGTCGACGTTCTGCCAGTAGGCGGCGGCCTTCTCTGAGACGAGCCGCTCCGTATTGTCGGGATCCATGTAATGGAAATAGTAGGCCGAAGAGCCTGCGAATCCCGGCATGGTGCAGAGTTCCAGCGGGAAGCCTTTGTAGGTCCAGTTTTTCGCCCGGCCGAGCGGCGGTTCGCCTTGCTCGGTGGGACGGTAAGCGTCGATGTCCGGCAGGGTGATGGGCAGGTCTTTCTCGTCCACCGTGAAGGGCAGGCCGTCCTTGTAATAAATCGGGAACGGTTCACCCCAGTAGCGCTGGCGGCTGAAGATGGCATCGCGGAGCCGGTAGTTCACCTTGCGCCGGCCGATGCCGCGCCGTTCCACCTCATCGATGGCGGCGGGGATGGCTTCCTGGACGGTTTTTCCCGACAGGAAGCCGGAATTGGTCATGATGCCTTCCTTGGCGTCGAAACTGCTTTCGGAGATGTCGCATCCTTCGATCAGCGGAATAATCGGCAGATCGAAATGGCGGGCAAACGCATAGTCGCGGCTGTCGTGCGCCGGCACGGCCATGATGGCGCCCGTGCCGTACGAGGCCAGCACATAGTCGCTGATCCAGATGGGCACTTCGGTGCCGGTGAAAGGATTCACGGCATAGCCTCCGGAGAACACGCCGGACACGGTCTTCGTCTCGGCCAGGCGTTCGCGTTCGTTGCGTTTCCTGACCTGCTCGAGATAGGCGTCGACTGCCTGCCGCCGGTCGGGCGTGGTGACTTTGTCCACCCATTCGCTTTCGGGGGCCAGCACCATGAAGGTGACACCGAAAATGGTGTCGGCACGGGTCGTGAAGATGAGCATTTTCTCGTCCAGCCCTTTGACGGGGAAATAGACTTCGGCGCCCTCGCTGCGGCCGAACCAGTTGCGCTGGATTTCCTTGAGCGCGTCGCTCCATTCCAGTCCGTCCAGTCCGTCGATGAGCCGCTGGGCATAGGCCGAGATGCGCAGCGACCACTGTTTCATTTCTTTCTGTACGACTTCGTAGCCTCCGCGGACCGACAGTCCGTCTTTCACTTCGTCGTTGGCGAGCACCGTGCCGAGTTTCGGACACCAGTTCACCTGGGTGTCGGCCAGATAGGCGATGCGGTAGTCCAGCAGCAGGGTCAGCTGTTCCCGTTCGTCCATGGCGTTCCATTCGGCGGCAGTGAACGTGCGGCGGCAGGAGTTGGCTGCGTTGACGGCGGCATTGCCCTCACGGGCGAATATGGCGGTCAGGTCTGCGATGGGGCGGGCCTTCTGCATATCGTTGTCATACCAGTGGTGGAACATCTGGATGAACGCCCACTGGGTCCAGCGGTAGTATTTCGGGTCACAGGTCTTGACTTGCCGGCTCCAGTCGAAAGAAAGACCGATTTTGTCCAGCTGCTCGCGGTAGCGGTTCAGGTTCTTTTCGGTCGTCACGGCCGGATGCTGTCCGGTCTGGATGGCATACTGTTCGGCCGGCAGACCGAAAGCATCGTAGCCCATGGGATGCAGCACGTTGAAGCCCTGCAGCCGTTTGTAACGGGCGTAGATGTCGGAGGCGATGTACCCCAGCGGATGTCCCACATGCAGTCCGGCGCCGGACGGATAAGGAAACATGTCGAGCACGTAGTATTTGGGCCGGGAGGGGTCTTCGGTGACTTTGTAGGTGTTGTGTTCCACCCAGTAGCGCTGCCACTTCTTTTCAATCGCGTTGAAATCGTATTCCATCTGATTCAGTTTTTTAATGCCGCAAAGGTACTTCGGCTTACCGAAATATTCAAACGGTATCTGCCGCTTCGCGACTGTGTCCGGGCTGCTTGCCGTGCAAAACAACACTGGCGCTTTGCTTGACGTGAAAGTTTTCCTACATTTGCAGGTATAAAAAAGGGAAACATGAAGAGGTTATTGCACATATTGTTGGTGCTCTGCGTGTTGCTTTTTGCAGCGCACTGCACGAAGGAGAAGGAGGTCGAAACCGTGTCTGACGCGTTGGACTATATTGATGCCGAGGTGACGGTGGAACAGACCGACACGGCTGCGGTGTACCATTTCGTCAAATTATACGCCGACCAGACGGAGTCGCGGACCAAGCTCCGGACGCTGCTTGCGGCGCTGAACCGCATTTCCGATTCGGAAAGACCTCTTGAGAGTTGGGATTCGATCTCAACCTACCATTACGAATGGGATGAGTTCCAGCTTTATTTCACTTTGAAGGGGCCCTCGCTGAAGGGTTACATCGTGGTTTTTCCGGAAAAGCGGTCGTCTACCGGAAAGTGAGCTTGCAGATAACCGGATAGTGGTCCGAATAGCTCAGGTGCGGGGACTCGTATCCCGTGACAGCGAATTTCTTGTCGCATAAAAAGTAGTCAATGCGCAGGGCATAGTTTCCGCGGATGCGGAACGTGCCTCCGAGCAGTTTGCCCGACGTGCGGAAGGCGTCGTGCAGTCTCCCCCTGATTTTCCGGTAGGTGTAGGATGCGGGCGTATCGTTGAAATCGCCGCAGACGATGACAGGATAGGGTGAACGGGCAATGTGCGCCGACACGGTGTCCACCTGCCCGCTGCGGTCGGCGAAACCGTGCTGCAGGGCGGCCCCGATGCTTTTCAACTTGGTCCACTGGATGTCATTCCGTGTGACCAGAGGTGTCGTGTCGATGTAGTTTTTTTCGTTCCGGCTGAATCCGAAGGAGTTGAGGTGCAAGGTGTAAACCCTGACCGTATCGGTGCCGACGAGCAGGTCGCAGCACATGGCGCAACCCGAACCCCGGCTGAACCGGATGTTCTCGCGACGGACAATTTTATGGCGGCTGAGCAGGACCAGCTGCGCATTCCGGGTGTACATGGCAGTCTGCACGTAGGGGTACTGTGGCAGTTGGGCGGCGATGTCCTTCTGGAGATTGCCGCTGAGCGCCTCCTGCAGGCAGACGATATCCGCCTCGCTTTCACGGATATATTTGAAAATGTTGTCCCGGTTGTTTTTCTCCCAGGAGAAGCAGCAGACGTTGTAGGTCATCAGTTTGATTTCCGGCCTTTCTGCGTGGACGGTCTCTTTGCGGCCGAAACCAGCGTAGCGAGGCAGGAAGTCGTAGCCGGCAGCCAGGGCTAAAACGGGCAGCCAGCCCCATTTGCAGCGGAGCAGAAGGCATCCGACGATGCAGAGAACGGCCATCAGGACCATGAACGGGTACATCAGCCCCGTCAGCCCGTAGAAATGCGCTCCCGGCCGGATGTGTCCGGTGACATAGGCGGCCAGCAACAGGATGGTAACGGCCGTGCAGAGACATTTCAGAAGGAAGAGGGCGATGGCGCGCATGGTCACAGGGCAAGGGGCGCCAGGTCGAAGAGAGCCCGGAATTCGTTGTAGTCGTGCAGCAGGATGTCGGCATTGGCCGTGACATCGGGGTGCGGGAACCGTTCGAAGGCAATGCAGAAGAATCCGCCGCGCTTGGCGCCGAGGACCCCCGTCGGCGAGTCTTCGATGACGGCACATTCGGCGACGGTACGGTTCAGATGCTCGGGGACCAGGCTGTATTCCTTTATTTTACGGATGGGATCCTCGCAAATTTCCCGGCCGCATACGGCATCGAAACAGGGACGTGCATGCAGGGATTCGAGCAGTGTCTCAGCCGCTTTGGTCGAATTGGCGGTGGTCAGCGCCAGAAAATACCCGCGCTGCTTGAGGTCGCGCACCGTTTCCACGGCTCCCGGATAGGCCGGGCAGTATTTGGCCAGGTTCCCCATGTAGAGCGCCTGCCGGCGCCGGACAATCTCGCGGACCTGTTCGCGGGTCAGTTCCGGGAAATACTTGGTCAGGATGCCATCTCCGGTGAGTCCCGAGATATTTTTCAGTTCGCACCGCTCCTGCAGTGAGAATCCGTATTCGGCCAGGATTTCTCCGTAGGCCATGAAACGCCCGCTCTCGGTGTCGGCCAGTACGCCGTCGAAATCGAACAGCAGGGTGGTAACAGAAGACAGTCTCTGATTCATGTCGGCAAAGATAATGGGTTAATTCTGAAAAACTGTGTACATTTGCGGAAAACCTGAGTATGACGGCTCCGCGCTCCATCCTGATTATCGGCCCGGCCCATCCGCTCCGCGGCGGGCTGGCAGTTTACAACGAACGTCTGGCGCAGCAGTTCCGCCAGGAGGGATGGGATGTGACCGTCTATACGTTTTCGCTGCAGTATCCCGGCTTCCTTTTCCCCGGCGTGTCACAGTACGACGACCGGCCGGCTCCCGATGGACTGGATATTTTTGTGAAGATCAATTCTATTAATCCGCTGAACTGGCTGAAGGTCGGTCGGGAGATCGCCCGCCGGAGTCCCGATGTGGTTCTGTTCCGTTTCTGGATTCCGCTCATGGCCCCCTGCTTCGGCACCATCGCGCGTCTTGTCCGCCGCAACGGGCACACCCGTGTGGTGGCCATCACCGACAACATCGTGCCGCATGAGAAACGGCCGGGCGACCGGATTCTGACGCGTTATTTTCTTTCGTCGATCCATGGAGCGGTCACCATGTCGCAGAAAGTCCGGGAGGATCTCCGCGCGGTGAGGCCCTCCCTGCCCTCCCGGTATCAGCCGCATCCCTTGTACGACAATTTCGGAGACCCGGTTCCCCGTGAGGAGGCCTGCGCACATACGGGCATTCCGTCCGAAGGCATCAACCTGCTTTTTTTCGGCTTTATCCGGGAATACAAGGGGTTGGACTGGCTGCTCGAGGCCTTTGCGGACGAGCGGCTCCGGGCCTGTCCTGTGCGTCTCATCGTCGCCGGCGAATGCTACGGCGACATGCGTCCGTATCAGGAACTGACAGACCGTTATGGCCTCGGCGACCGGGTACTGTTGCACAACCGGTTCATCGCCGACCAGGACGTGCGTTATTATTTCTGTGCCGCCGACCTGGTCGTCCAGCCATACAAGCATGCCACGCAGAGCGGTGTGACGCAGATTTGCTACCATTTCTGCCGTCCGATGCTGGTGACGCGGGTCGGCGGGCTTGCCGAAATGATTCCCGACGGCAAAGTGGGATATGCGGTGGAACCGCAGGTCCCGGCCATTGCGGACGCCCTGGTTGATTTTTGTCTCCACCGCCATCGGAACGATTTCGATGCCGGCATCCTCGAAGAAAAACGCAAGTATCGGTGGAGCGGCATGACGGAAGCGATTGCAGAGGTTGCTTTCCATGGCCGGGAAGCATGAATCTTCTCAAAAAATGTTAAATCCGGCGGTTTTTGAAAAACTCGTTGTATCTTGCGACATAATTCTGAAATCATGCGAAAGATATTGCTGACAATGGCTCTTATGCTGGTCGTCTTCGGACGGCTCGCCGCGCTGGAGACGCCGGACGGCGCTGGTCCGGCCCCGTCGCTGGTGCCGGAGCGTGCCCAGGTGACACTCGGCATGGGGACTTCGTTCGTTTCACATATCGGTTCGTCCTATTTCGTAGAACCCACCATCCGGAAGCAGATTTCACCCCGGTTGCAGATGGCTGCGGCTTTGCGCTACGCCCGTTACGACCTCAAGCCCTTGCCCTGGGCTACCTATGAGTCGTCCGGTGACATGAGCAGTGTCAGGGTTTCACTGGCCGGTATCTACCGGATCAACGAAAAATGGACGGTATGGGGCTCGGTGACGCATCAGTCCGGTGACGCCCGGTTCGGACCGGCTTCATCGTATGATGTCTATTCGCTGGGAGCCGAATACCGCCCGAACGAGAGTACGTGGGTCCGTGCCGAACTGAGTGTGGCGAAAGGGCTGGCGCCGTACTGGGGACCCTATGCGTATGGCGCGTTCTATCCGTTTTACGATGCGCCGTGGTATTACCGGCCCTGTTTGTTCTGATTCTGACCGTCTCCAGCCGGCGGACAGTTCCCGGTGTATCTTTTTCCTGACAAGTTGATTCTGTTATGAAAAAACATGGCCTGTTTCAGAGGCTCTGCCTGTGTCTCTGCCTTCTTTCTGTTCCGGCTTTCTGTGCGCCGAAACAGGTGTTCAACCATTTCCTGTGTACCGATTACAGTCAGGGCAAGGTGCTTTTGTTTGAGGACGGGCAGGTGGTATGGGAACATGAGGCACCGATGTCGAACGACGTATGGTTGTTGCCAAATGGCAACATGCTGTTTACAACAGGGCACGGCGTATTGGAGGTCACCCGCGCGCAGGATACGGTGTTCTGTTACCGTTCCGACAGTCATGTCTTTGCCTGTCAGCGTCTTCGGAACGGGAATACATTTGTAGGCGAGTGCAATGCCGGGCGGTTGCTCGAAATCGCACCGGACGGTCGCATCGTCCATGAGGTCTGCATCCTGCCGGAAGGAGTCACCGATGCCGGCATGGGTTTCATCCGCAATGCGCGCAGGTTGCGCAACGGGCATTTTCTGGTGGCGCATTATGCCGGCAAAAAGGTCGTGGAATACGATGCGGACGGCCGGATTGTCTGGGAGGCTCCGGTGTCAGGCGGCGCTCATTCGGTGATGCGTCTCCGCAACGGCGACACCATGGTTTCCGCTGCCGATGCCGACCGGAATCCGCGACTGCTCCGCTACGACCGCAAAGGGCGGCTGATATGGGAATTGTCCAACAAGGATCTGCCCGGTGAGCCGTTCAAGTTTCTCGGCGGCATGTATGCGCTTCGAGACGGCTCCGTCGTGTTCGCGAACTGGCAGGGACACGGCACGGCCGACCAGCCGCATATCTTCCATGTCAGCCGCGACAAACAGCTGATCGAGAGTTTCGGCCCGCATGATGCCATAAAGACGGTCTCGTCGGTCGTGGTCATCGGCCGGCGGAACCGTCTTTCGGATTACGGGCACTGAGACGCCGCTGTCAGAAATCAAACTTGAATCCGACCGCCAACGCTTCCTTGAATTGCGTCCGGGGGCCTTTCGTCCCGTCGTCCTGCAGCATCTTGATGTCGTTGTCGTAAATCAGGTTGGTGGAAATGTTGGTGGAGAACCACTTGTTCACGGCCATGGTAATCTGCACGTCCCATTTCACATCCACGTTCTTCGGCTCGTCCAGGTAGTCGGAGAAGAGTTCCAGCCGCGAATAGAGTTTGATGTTTTCCATGATCTCCTGCTCGTACTCCATCTTCAGGTTGCTACCGAATGCCGAATAGAGGTGTTCGCCCGGATCGACGCCGAAGGCACCCTGCGCCGAAAGTTCATCGTCGGTGACGAAAGTGCCGCGCCAGGTGGCAGGCGTGTAGGTGGCTTTGAACCAGGGTTTCGGGGTCCAGGTCAGACCGAGACCAACCGTCAGGTAGCCGGGAGACATGAATTTCGAAATCAGGGTGTAAGGGTTCGTACTGTAGTTGAACCCTTCGTCGAATTGGGTTTCGAAGGTCAGCAGTGAGCTCAGGTACAGGTTCTTGGCAATTTCATAGCCATAGGTGGACGAGAAGTACAGCTTGTCGTTGGTCTTGCGGGTGCCCGACGTTTCCATGTCGTTCATGCCGTAGTTCATTTCCAGCCGGTTCTGCCAGATGGTCTTGTCCTTCTTGTAATCGAGTGAATAGTTCATCAGCACGTCGAATCCGACGGTGTTCTCGCCACCGGCGGCCCAGTTGGTCAGACTGACCTGTGAAAGGTTGACAGAGAAAAGCCCTTTGCCGGTCCAGTAGCAGGTATCCGGCTCGGTCTGTGCCGAAAGGACACTGGCGCACAAGACCATGATGGCGAGGATAAAACAGCGTTTCTGTATCATGATGTGAATATTTGCCGTCCGTGACATTGCGGAACGGGAGAACAAATTTACAAGTTTATTCCGGATATGCCGCCCCGGCCGTCCTGCCTTTTTTTCTTTGATAATCCACGCGGAATAAGTATCTTTACATTTTAGAGATTTTCCACGATATGAAAAGAATTGTTTTCATGGCATTTGCCTGCCTGCTGTCGCTTGAGGTGATGCTGGCTCAGGATCTGACTGAGCGTACTTATTATTATCCGGTGATGAACCCGCAGCGCTCGCAGCGGCTTCTGTTCCCGAAGCCGAAGGTCGAGGGATACGCTTTCAATGCCCCTGCCCGTGTGCAGGAGAACCTGGACCGTGGCGTCACAGCCCTGATTAACGAGAAAAACCAGGTCTATGTGGGCTGGCGCCTGCTGGATACCGATCCCGAGTTCGTGGGTTTCAATGTGTATCGCACCATTGAAGGCGGCAGGGCGGTCAAACTGAACGGCAAAGTCATCTCCAAAA